>Ga0129333_10001206_pt1 | contig 23134 bp, 14 predicted proteins | sample CPB6_08_DNA_FD_94474 | JGI IMG/M metagenome (GOLD analysis project Ga0129333, IMG submission 94474) | Freshwater to marine salinity gradient microbial communities from Chesapeake Bay, USA - CPBay_Sum_0.6_0.8_DNA | ecosystem: Environmental > Aquatic > Marine > Coastal | place: USA: Chesapeake...
CGACGCTGCTGTGGCAGAGATCGACGAGCTGATGGCGTACTACGACGTGCGCCAGATCTACACCACCGAACTCGGCCGGGCCCTGGCCTACGAGTACGACAAGCGTGTGGCTCGCATCCTGTTTGCCGCCGCCTCCAACGTCACCGAGCCCCTGGGCAAAGCCGGCAACGCCGGTCGCATCGGTGCTGGCAAGACCCTCTCTGCCGGCTACGCCGCTGCCACCAACCAGGCCAAGGGTGATGAGCTGGTGGATGCGATCTTCGCCGCACGGGTGAACTTCGACAAGAAGGACGTCCCCGTTGATGGCATGTATGCAGTGTTCTCCCCTGAGGAGTATTACTTCATCACGCAATCTTCGCGCGCGATTAACGCAGATTTCAACGGCGGCAGTGGCGGCAACGGCACCATCGCCAGCGGCAAGACCCTGCAGGTGGCCGGCATCCCCATCCTGATGTCGAACCACGTCACCCAGGCGGCTTACACCAACGTCACCGGCGACAAGAACACTGACTATGCGCAGGATCTGTCGAAGTGCCGCGGCCTGATCTTTAACAAGGAAGCCGCCGGCGTGGTGACACTGATGAGCCCCTCTCTGCAGATCACCAGCGGCGACTGGAACGTCCAGATGCAGGCAACCCTGATGGTGGCCCGCCAGGCCATCGGCATGGGCGTGCTTCGCGCTGAGGCTGCCTACAAGATCGTCGTCCCTTAAGCTCGCTTCGGCTCCTCGGGGTCGAGTGGAAATCACCTGGGGCTGGCTACGGCTGGCCCCTTTTTTGTGCGGCTCGTACAGTTAGGTCTACGGCCCCGCAGAGCCAATGGGCACCGCCAACCAGTCACTGACGCCAGGGCGGACCAGCCTTCTCGAGGCCGTCAACGTGCTGCTCGAGAACATCGGCGAGGCGCCGGTGGAAACGCTCGAGAATGAACAGGTTGCAGAAGCCCGCATTGCAGAGCGGACGCTGCTCGAGTTTCACAAGGAAGGCCAGTCCAGGGGCTGGGCGTGGAACACCGAATCCGGCTACCCCTTCAGCAAGGACGTCACCACCAACACGATCACCGTGCCGGCCAACGTGGTGCGGTGGTCGCCCGATCCGTACCAGTGGGCTGGGCGCTTTCAGCTGCGCGGACAGAAGGTTTACGACCGCGAGAAGCGCACCTCAACTCTGGGCTCTGACATCACTCAGGTGCTGGCTGATGTGGTGTTCCTGCTGCCGTGGGATGACTGCCCCGAGCCTTTCAACCGCTGGATCACGATTCGATCCGCTCGTGTCTTCAGTGATCGCGTCCTGAGCTCTGACGCCCTGTTCAAGTACACGGCCATCGACGAGCAGGCAGCGCTGAATGAACTGCTGCGGATGGAGGCCGAGAACGACCACTACAACCTGCTGACCGGCGGCCCTGGCCTGCGCCCCTTCCCGACTTACAGCCCGGGCTACGGCCTGCTGCGCGGACCGGGAGGAGGGCATCTCATTGGCTGAACTCTTCTCCTACACGATCCCCAACTTGTTCCAGGGGATTAGCCAGCAGCCCGATGCGCAGCGTGACCCGACCCAGGGCGAGCTGCAGATCAATGGCTACTCATCAATCTCGGAAGGGCTGAGGAAGCGGGAGCCAACGCAGTCGCTGGCCAAGATCAGTACCACCGATTTGGGCGACGTGTTCGTCCACTCCGTGCTGCGAGACAGCGCAGAGAAGTACCTGGTGGTGATCAGCAAGACCGCCATCCGGGTGTTCGATCTGGCCGGCACTGAGTACACGGTCAGCGCCGCGGCGGGTGCGTACACCTACCTGTCGTCGGTGGTGAGCGCCAAGAGCGACATCCGCGCCGTCTCAATCGGCGACTACACCTTCATCTCCAACACCCGGGCGCTGCCAGACATGGACAGCACCTTGTTGGCCCCGGCGACCGCCAGGCCCGCCACCCATGAGGCGCTGGTCTGGGTGAAGGCCGCTAACTACGGCCAGAAATACACCGTCACCTTGAACAGCACGACGGTGGACGTGACCACCGCCACGGCGGCCGTGATCGTGGTGGGCAGCACGCTGACCGAAACCAAGATCAGCGCGGCTGAAATCGCCGAGAACATCAAGACCGGCCTGGCCGGCGTGAGCGGCGTCACGATCGAGCGCAGTGGATCGGTGCTGCACTTCAAGAGCAGCAGCGCCATGACGATCAAGGCGACGGATGCCCGCGCCAATGCCGACATCACGGCGATCACCAACAGCGTTCAGGTGTTCACCGAGCTGCCGACCATCGCGCCAGTCGGCTACCAGATCGAGATCACCGGCGACCCGGGCAATGCCTGGGATGGCTACTACGTCGAGTTCAAGCCGCGCTCCGGCCAGGGCACTTTCGGGGAGGGCTCCTGGAGGGAGACCGTTGCCCCGGGCGCCGAGTACCGCATCAAACCGAGCACGATGCCGCACGTCCTGGTGCGCAGGCCGGATAACACCTTCTATTTCGGGCCGATGGATGGCTCGACCATCGCCACGGGCGTCACGCTGCGGAAGTGGGGTGATCGCACCTGTGGCGACTATGTGACCGCTCCCGACCCGAGCTTCATCGGCAAGGGCATCCAGGATCTGTTCGTCTTCAAGAACCGCCTGGGGATCCTGGCTGACGAGGCCGTGGTGCTCAGCCGCCCCGGCGAGTTCTTTGAGTTCTTCCCGGAGACCGTCACCACAACACTGGCGACTGACCCGATTGACATCAAGGCCAGCGGCACACGGGTCAGCGTGCTGCGTTACGCGGTGCCGTTCCAGGACGAGCTGATCCTGTTCTCGGACCAGACGCAGTTCCGCCTTTCGAGCAACGACACCACGTTGACCTCAGCCACAGCGCAGATCACCGCGCTGACCCAGTACGAGATCGACACCCGCTGCCGGCCAACGCAGATCGGCAACGGCATTGTCTTTGCCCAGGTGGCCGGCGACTGGACCAAGTTTCGTGAGTTCAGCATCCGCGGCAGCGGCACTTCGATCGCGGCCGATGCGGTTGAGCTGACCCAGCAGGTGGCGGCCTATGTGCCGAGCGGGGTGTTCCGCATCGCGGCCGATGACACCAGCAACAGCTGGTACGCCATCAGCGACAGAACGGGCTATCTCAACCGGATCTACGCGCAAAAGTTCTTCCTGCGAAACACGGGGAACGGCGTCGAGCGCCTGCAGAACAGCTGGAGCCATTGGCAGCTGAGCGGTGCCGACAAGGTGCTCCAGGTGCTTGCGATCCAGGAGGTGCTCTATCTGCTGGTGCAGTACGGCACGGAGGTCTGGCTGGAGAAGATGCCGATTGCGGATCAAACCGCAGAGAGCGCCACCAAGCCCACCCCATTGCTGCTCGATCGCTGGGTGTCCACCACCGCGGATACGCCGACAGCGATTCGCGTCGCGGCTGGCACCTACAACGCCACGACGGGCATTACGACGTGGACGCTGCCCTACACGATCAAATCCAAGACGCAGGCTTGGAGCTCGTTCTCGACGGCCAATGGCGGCGTGCTACTTGGGGAGGCAAGCAGCGGCAGCACGATCACGGCGCGTGGCAACTGGAGCGCCAAGGCGATTTTCTTTGGCGAGGTCTACGACTTCCAGTACCGCTTCACGAAGTTCAAGGCGATGCGAGAGATTGGCAGTGGCAAGACCGCTGCCAACAGCCTGCGGACTCAGGTGCGGAAAGCGCTGCTCCGGTATCACGAGACCGGCTATTTCGAGGCGCACGTCAAGGCTGAGCGCCGCAGCACTGCTGTTTACAAGTACAGCGGCGTCATCCTCGGCAGCCGCAACAGCGTGGTGGGCCAAGACGCCTGGAACTTCGACCAGGCGACAGAGGACAAGCGGTATCAGGAGGGGGTGTTCACCATCCCGGTCCTCAGCAAAGGGGACAACTGCGTGGTGGAGATCCACAACGCTTCTGCCCTCCCTTGCAAGTTCAGCACTTGCGAGTGGATCGGCCTCATCACTGGCAAGGCCAAATCAATGCAATGAGATTCACCGACCCCGCCACGCACGACATTGAGCATTTGGCTGAACTGCTGCGAGCGGAAGACCGCCGCGAAGCGAGGGCCAGCCATGGCCTGGGCGCCAGGGAGGCGGTGTGGCAGAGCTGGAACGGCAGCTCAGAGCGCCACGGAATCCTGGGTGATGACGGCGATCTGATTGGGCTGTGCGGCGTCTGCCCGGACTCCGGCGCCGGGGAGATCTGGATGCTCGGCACTGACGAACTGGTTGCCACCCGCAGTCACCAGGTCCAGCTGGCCCGCAAGGGGCGGCAATGGGTGGATGAACTGCTGCCGGATTGGCGGTTCCTTCACAACTGGGCGTTTGCGGCCAACACCCGATCAGTGGCGTGGCTGCGGTTCCTGGGCTTCACCGTTCATCCGGCCCAGCCCCATGGCCCTTACGCCCAGCTGTTTCGTTATTTCTGCAGGGAGGCGGACTGATGGCATTTGGATGGGATGACGCCATTGGCCTTGGCCTTGGGCTGGGCCAGATGGGGATGAGCCTTTTTGGCGCCAGCGCTCAGGACGCTTCGGCTCGCCAGCAATACCAAGACGCGCTGAGGTTTCAGAAGGTCAGCGACAAGTACGCGCGCTGGTCCTCAAAGATCAACGCCCGCATCGCCAACACCCAGAGCAAATACCGCTACTGGGCCGAGACGGTCAACTACAACCAGAACCTCAGCTACGTCAACCAGCTGCGGAACTACGAGCTGGTCAAGGCCTACAAGCAGGCTGATGTTGTGCGCCGCACGCGCACCTCTGCCATGGCGGACTTCAGCTTGCAGAGCCAGGCATTGAGCGAAGGCATCCGGGAGCAGGCCTCTCAAGACGCCGTGGCTGCCTACCAATACGCCCATCAGGCGATGAAGGCGCAGTCGCAGGTGGTGGCCAGCGGCCAGGAGGGCGCCAGCGTCGATCGGCTGGTGAACGACTACGCGCGTCAGCTGGGCGACTTCGAGGCCCTGAAGCAGATCAACCAGAACTTCCGGGAGCGCCAGTACACGCGCGAGCAGGCCGGCCTCGTGGCGAACTACGTCAGCCGATACAACAGCCAGCAGTTCTATGACCCTGCCCCGTATCAAGACCCGGTGCGGCCGTTTGCGCCGTTGCCGACGTTAGTGATGCCTCAGCCGCCGTCGATGACGGGCGCAGGGCCGAGCCAAGCGGCCGCCAACTTGACCATGGGCAATGCGGTGCTCAGCGGCATCAACACCGGCCTGAGCGTCTGGCAGGGCCTGCAGCAGTTCACATCAAGCGGCAAGTCCGGCGCCGCGGCGGTCGGCAACTTGACCGACGGCATCCGCCAATACGGAGGCTAATCAGCAATGGCACGCGAACAACTACCTCTCGGGCAGATCCAGCCGGCGGCCCGTCCGGTGTCGAGCTTTGTGCAGCCAGGGCTGATCGAAACGGCCCGCCCTGCGCAGCCGCAGCAGATCAACCTTTCCAGTGATCGGATCGGCCTGGTGCAGACCGCTGCCGCGCCGAACGTGCAGGGTTACGACCAAGGCGAGCAGTTGGCTCGAGCACTGGCTCCATTTAGCCAGAACCTCACCAAGCTGATGAACTATGGCGTCCAGCTGTACGCCTCCAATGAATACCAGCAGGGCCAGAACGAAGCGCTGAAGGCCTACACGATCGCCAACCGCCAGTTGATGGTGTCGGCGGACGAATACGCGGCCGAGAACCGCGACGTGGCCCGACAGGATCCTGTCGCTGGCCTGCTGATGGATCGGGCTAACCCGTTCCGCACGGCCGGCCGTCAGAACCAGCTGAGCAAGCTGGCGTCGGTTGAGATGCCGATGATCATGCGGCGGGAGTTCAACCAGCGCCGCGCTGATCTGGCGCTGCTGGACCCGGCCGACCCGAAGGTCAATGCGGTCAAGGCCGCCGCCATCGCCCAGGTGAGCCAGAAGTTCGGCCTGAGCGAGTTCACCCCCGGCTTCATGGACTACGTCCTGCCGCGGATGAACAGCGAGTGGGACAAGATCACCCAGGACCAGATCGACGACCACAACAAGTACCTGGATGAGACGGTGCCGCGGATTGCGGCGGCCACCATCTACGGCCGGGTGAAGAAGGCTATGGCGGACGGCGTGCCGCTGGCCCAGATCGTCGCCAACGAAACCAGCTACCTCGATCAGGAGGCGCGGCGTTTCGGCATCCCTGGCAAGGGCCAGGAGATGAAGGAGACGGCGATCAAAAACGCGATTTCCATGGCGATGGATCCGCAGACCGGCGTGATCGATCGGGAGGCGCGGGCCGTCATCGGCTCGATTTTGGTTGGCCCGCCGGACTCCAACGGCTACCGGCCTACGGCCCAGCAGATGTACGCGCTGGAGATCCTCGAGGCGACTGACAGGACGGACCAGATGAACTACCGCGCCCGCAAGGCGCAGCAAGAAGCCGTTGGCCAGCGATACGCCGACGAGGTCGCCGGCGCCACCCTTGGCCTGCCGGATGGCCCAGAGAAGGCCGCTCGGCTTGAGCAGATCAGGGGCCAGTACCAGGGGCAGCTGCCGCTGTCGGAAATGCTCAAGATCGAGCAGAGCACCACCAACGTCACCGAAGACATCACCAGCCGCGGTTTTGCCGATGACGCTGGCGCCGTGTTTCTCCAGGAAGCCGACGCCGCTTACGGCAGTGACTGGGATCCTGCTCAATTCGATCGGCTCTTCCAGTTCGAGCTGCAACAGGTTGCGCCCGAGCGGCGCGCACAGTTCTCCGCCCAGTACGCCGAGCTGCGTCGCCGCAAGGAAACGCAGAAGCAGAACATGCCGGACAGCCTCATCAACGGCGCCATTGCGCGCCAGGTGAGGGCAAACATTGAGGCCAACTACCCGGACGATGTGCTGGGACAGGCGAATCAGGCCATCCGCCAAGCCCGCAACATCAACGAGCTCATGGCCGTCAACGACGCCAATGCAGCTGCGTCAGCGGCACGCCAGAACGCGGCCTTCCGCACCGCGATCTACCGCGCCATCGACGCCAAGCGGGCGGAGCTGAATCGAGACCTGAATCCCGCCGAGCAGCAGCAGGTGATTGATTCCACCTTGACCGGGTTCCAAAAGAACGCACCGGCCACCTGGAAGACGCTGTTTCCCGGCACCAATGGCCAGCCAAGCACGGTTCCATTTGGGACGACCCGGCCTGGCGCCGATCGCCCTGAACCGCCCAAGCCGCCGCCGGGCCGCCGGGCGCAGGGAGCACCCACCTTTGGTGTGGCTCAGTTGGACACGATGCCGAGCCGCGAGCAGCGGCTGCAGAACTGGCGCGGCGAGGCCGTGCTCAGCGCATCCGAAACCGCCCGGCTGATCCCGCTGGCTCTAGGCGGGCAGTCTCTCCCGGCCCCCCTCACCAGGGCGGCCAAGGCAGCCGGCACCAGCCCGCAGCAGTTCCTGCTCCAGCAGGCGGACTTCTACCCCAACGACATCAAGCTGACGCCGGCTCAGCGCTCGCAACTCGGGAGAAGTGGCCAGCAGGCGCGGGCGACACAGAGCTACTCGCAGCAGGTGGCCGCCGCGCAGCGCAGCTCGCAATCACCCCTGGCAGCTGCCGGCATGTGGGCCCTGGATGCCATCACCGGCACGGCTCCTGCTTACGCGGGCTCAATGCAGAACTTCTCCGCAAGAGGCCAGGCCATGGCAACAACATCGGGCTCGACAAACTTGCTTGGCGTTATCAAGGATCTGCGCGGCGCTAATTCGTTCCGTGGCATCTCGCTGATCAAGAACAAGCGCCCCGGCGACTACCAAAGTCATCCAAGGGAGAACTGGTTCTTTGACTTCAACCCTTCCGTTGTGCCGCTGGCAATTAAGCGAGCCCAGCGCCTGACAGAACAGGACGTCAATGCCCTTGTCTTTACCGCGTTGACCGAAGCAGGCCCGACCATGCGGGGAAAACTTGAGGTCGCGGCGAACCTCATCAACAGATCTGCCGTTGCCGGCAATAAACCGATTGTCGACATTGCGAAGGCGCCAGGCCAATACGAGGGGGTTTTCCGGTACACGCGTGGCCAGGTGATCAGCGCCGCGGAAGGCAGGCGCATTTTCGGTTCCCTTTACGACCAAGTAAGGGACCAAATCAGACAGGCCACCACTGGAGGTAAAGGCTGATGCCTATCGAGTACGTCACCGATCCCCGCACCGGGAAAGTTGCTGCCAAGGGCTCGCTGGGCTTTGGCCAGCCTGTTGTCCCCGAGCGTCCCCCGGCCCCTCGCGCCAAGCCCAAGCCGAAACCCAAGCCCAAGGCCAACAACTTCTGGGGCGTCGGGCCCGGCGGCTTCTCACTGAGCAAGCTCGGCAACGACCTCCGCTACGAGCTCAACCAGCTGGCGACAGACCCGCTGCGCAGCGTTGAGCGGGCGGCGAGCACGACCATGCGCAGCACGCCGGCTGGCATCGCCTTCAGGCAGGGCAGCCTTGGCGCCACGGCGGCGACCGCCAATGCCGTTCGCGCTGGCATCGAATGGAAGCAGCGGGCCGGCGGCCGAAAGCAGACCGACTACAGCACCAGCCCTACCGGCCGCGCCGTCGACCGGGTTGTCGATCACGTCTACCGCTCGGCAGGGGTAACGCCTCCATCGCAGATGACGCCCGAGGAGAAGGGCGTCGATGACCTGCGCAGCGCACTGACCCTTGGCGTGGCTGGCGGCGTTGGCGTTGGCGTTGGGCTGAAAGCCCTGAGTGGCGTCCGCTTTGTTGGCCCTGCCGCACAGACGCTGGCCAATGCGATGAACCCGGCCCTGGCGAAGTCCTGGCAGGGCGCAGTATCGCGCCTGGCGTTTGACGCCGCCGTTGGCGAGGCCGTCACCACTCCGCTGGATTACACCGCCACCGGCGGCAGCGCCGTGAGCCTGGTTGATGCCGTTCTCGGCACCAAGCTCGACCCGGTCAAGCCGGGCATGGCCTTCCCTGATGCGGCCGCAGCCTCATTCATCCCCAACGTCGCGTTCGGCGTCGGCCTAGGCGGCGCCTTCGTGGGCATCAACCGGGCGCGGAAAGCTCGCAGCGTGGTGCAGCAGACCGTTGAGCAGCCCCGGGCGGAGCTCGAGGGGGCTGGCCTGGTCCAGAGCGACCCCGATACCGGTGCCACGGCGTTCACCCCAGAGGCCGCGCAGGGCCAAAGCCTGCGCGAGGCCAATGCCGCCCTGGAGGAGAAGTACGGCATCAGCGCGCCGGAGCCTGCAGCAGCGCCGGAGCCTGCCATCCCTAGCCAGGCGATGGAGCCCGGCGGCGCCGTCATGGAAGGCGATCTGCCCACGGCAGACCCCGGCCTTGATCCATGGGCCATCGACTACGACCCCGAGCTACCGGAGGCCGATGTCGCCTTCAGTCAGATCAAGAACGCCTCCGATGCTGAACTGCTCGACGCCGTCCGCAGTGGCGGCTCAGTCCTGGAGGAGCTGGACCAGCGCATGGCCAGCCGCCAGCCGCTTGAGCCCGACCCCGCGCTGAGCACTGAGCTGAATACGGCGCCCAGCGACAGCCTGGCTGATCCGATCACGCCGTTCGCGCAGCAATGGCAGCAGCTGGGCAAGCGTGAACCGCAGCAACTGCTCAACGTTCTTCACCCAGAGGTGAATCCTGACCTGGCAGCAAGGGCCCAGGCGCTGACCGGCAAGGAATGGGAGGAGCTCACCCCGGCCGATGCGGTGCAAACGCTGCAGGCAGCAGCGGACGACGGCTCGATCGTCATCCCCAGCCGCCTGGTGCCCGGCCAGCAAATGATGAAGACGGGCGACCTCAAGATCGACCCGGCCCGCTTCCAGTTCAAGCAAGGCACCGACGCTCGAGGCGTACAGCGCGGCTCCTCCCTCGAGGGCGTCGATCGCTGGAACACCGACATGGAGCAGCCGGTCGAGGTGTGGCAAGACCCGGCCGACGGCGAGTTCTATGTGGTGAACGGCCACAACCGCTTCGCCCTGGCCCAGGCGAAGAACATCCCGACCCTGCCGATCAAGGAGATCTTTGCTGAGTCGCCGGAGCAGGCGAAAACAGTCGGCGCGCTGAGCAATATCGCCACTGGCGGCGGCCGACCAATCGACGCGGCTTGGTTCATCAAAGGCGCCGGCATCACTGAGCCCGGCCAGCTGGAGTCGCTTGGCGTGCCCCTGGCCCCCGACTCCGGCAACGGCCTTTCGGGCTTTCAGCTCAGCCGCCTGCCGGAGGACATCCTGCGCGCGGTCGAGAGCGGCCAGATCAAGGAACGCCAAGGCCGGCTGATTGGCGGCAGCGGGGCTGATGAAGCCTCGATGCGCGGCGCCTACCGCTACCTGGTCGAGAACCCCGGCACCACCGAGGGGCGCCTGAAAGGGATGCTCGAACTGAGCAAGCAGATGACCGGCGAGGCCCAGGCGACTGGCCGCGTTGATCAGCCCGACATGCTCAAGGGAACCGACTGGGACCAGACCTTCAACAAGCAGATGGTGGCGGTCGCCGACCTGGCGGATGAGGTGGCGACCCTGCTGAAGCGGGAGAAGCGCCTGTTCTCCATGGCGGACGCCAACTCGGCGGCGCTGGAGGCCAAGGGCAGCCGGATCGATAAGGCCAGCGCGCAGCAGGTGGCCGAGGCCAACGCCCGCGCCATCGACTACTTCCAGCGCACCTGGATGGAGACCGGCCCGATCCGCGATCTGCTCAACGAGGGCGGCAACCGCGTCGCAGCCGGCGAGAACAAGGGCGCGATCGCTAAGCAAATCAAGAACCGCTTGGTGGGTCAGCTCGCTGATCTGATGGGCGAGCAGGCCATCACCCGGGCCGACGTGGTCCAGGAAGATCTGCTGGCCCAGGCGCCGCAGAAGCTCGATGAGCTGCTGCCCGATGACCGCCAGGCGATGGAGATGCTGGCCATTCAGCGCGCCATCCAGAACGGCGAGGTGCGGCCGCCTGAAACGCCGATCCCCGATCTGCCGATGGATTCGGGTGTCGACCTGATGAAGGTCCAGCGCGATCTGGCCGAGAACACCATCACCGACGACGTGGTGCAGGCCATGGCGGACGAGCTGGAGCTCCGCGATGCCTACCGCCAGCTGGACGACGCCGTCGCCCAAGAGGCGGAGAAGGCCGCGCGCGACGCCGAGGGCTACGACCTCAAGACCTTCGATGAGAAGAAGGCCGCGGGGGTGGTGAGCGACTTCCAGGAACCGCCAGCATTGCCAACGCCTCCGCCAATCGAAATCCCAACTGGAGCCAGCCGCAAGATCACAGCCCGGACTGACGAAAGCCGGATCGAGGTTGCTGCACAAAGCCTTCAGAACTGGGCCGGCAGCGTCCTGGGCGAGCCGATGTCGCTGGATCAGGCCATCGCCTTTGTGCGGGGCAAGGGCGAGATCCTCGACCCGGACAAGATCCCTGGCCTGGACATGGACGCCGCCCGGGCCGACAAGACGAAGGGCGTGCGTGACACGCCTGCCACGGAGGCCGTTGCCCAGGCCTACCGCCAGTTCTATGGCGTCAAGTCGCCGGGGCTACGCGCCATGCAGGCAAGCGGCGCCATCCCCCCGGGCAGCGGCATCCCCAGCCGCCTGGTCGACGAGTGGCTATTTGAGAAGCCGGATGGCTGGGCCGCATCTGCAGCGCAGCAGTTGATGGCAACCAAGAAGCCCAAAGACTTCACCAAGCGCGAGGCGTTCCTGGTGGATTTTGCGGCCGAGGTTCGGGACTTTGGCGGCGAGCGGCGCTTCCGCGATGCTTGGCTGAACAGGCTGGAGGGTGACGCCAACAGTTCCGCCGCAAAAGCGGAAGAGGGCGAGCTGGATGGCTGGCTGGTGACTTATAGCGAGAGGTCTGCGCAATCCCTAGCCCGCGACGCGACGGCTGAGCTCATGGCCGCCATGCGCGAAGGGATCCGCGTCTCCGGCATCAAGCCAGAGCGCATGAAGGTGCTCGATCAAATCCTCATCGCGCGCGAGTTCGGGGTCGACGAGGCCTATCAGGCGGCAAAAGCATGGAATCCAGCCGCGGCCAGGCTGATCGAACAGCGCCCCTTCACAGATGCCGCCCAGTACTTGGACAGCCGGACCGCCGGACTCCGAGTTCCCGTCCAGTATCCAGGACCTCTTCAAGACTCAATTCTTCTTTCGTTGGAGCTACAGCTCTCAAAATCTTTCGGGAAAGGCCGGGCAGCCTCAGGGCGGCGCGGACGATCCATGGTCGGGGACGCGTACCACGAGGCGTTTCACCGGCTGCAGGAGTTCCTGTTCCCGACTGAAAAGGCTGCATTGAAGACCCCAGAGGCGAAAGAGGAAATGGTCGCCCTGATCAAAAAGGGAGGCGGCGTCTACCAGCCTGACATGGACATCGACGAGATCCAGGCCGAGGCTTTTGCCGTGTGGGCCTTGCGCAGATATGAGGCGCGGACGAAGGGATCAGCTGTTCAGGCGGTTTTCTCCGCTATCGGGGAGCTGGTGAACAACGTCGGCGCCGTTGTGCGCGCCATCAGGAAGAAGTCGCCAACCGTTGTTGACGTTTTCGAGGACGCGTGGAGCGGAGCGGTCGGCGATCGCTCCGACAAGGTTCTTCAGAAACTGGGCAACCCCGACCTGCTTCGCATTGCAGGCGAGGTTGACGCGCAACTTGCCAGGGCTCGCCCTGACATTGCTCAAAGAGTTCGGGCCGAGGTCGACCGCAGGTATGCGCAAGTCGAAGCCGACCTGGATGATTGGAACAATCGCAACCGCGAAGGAGGCTGCTGATGTCTAGCTGCGAAGAGCTCTACCAAGAGAGACAGCAACTGCTCGCCGAAAAACGAGCACTTGAAGACGCCGGCAACCGCCTTCGCCTGCGGGCCTCACAAGCGCCTACGCCCGATGGCGGCGATTATCTGGATGGCGTCCCCCAGAATCGGCTTGACGAAGAACTGCGCCGCCAAACAGAACTGCTCGACAACGACCAGTTCAACGCCTACATCGAGCGGGCGCTGGAGACAACGCCCCGCGTCGACATCGGTGGCGACCAGCCGATCAACTTCAAGCAGCTGCTGGCCAATTACGACATCGAGACCGCTGAGGACTACGCCAAGCTCGCCCAGCTGCTGACCATCTCCAACCGGCGCCTGAACCCCCAGGACTACGCCTTCATCACCGAGCAGCTCGGCCAGGAGCGCATCGCTCAGCTGGTGGTCAGCAGCTACCGGGATCTCAACCTGGACGTGAACAACGTCATGGCCCTGATGGCCAATGACGCCGCAGCGTTCAACGCCATCCCCGAGCGGATGATCCGCCTGCGTGTGGCCAAGGAGGGCTACCGCGACGCCTACCTCGACAAACTCGATGAGATCAGCGCCGCCATCCGTGCGGGCGACGTTCCGGCCGACCTGAAGGGTTCAGCGTTCAAGGCCTGGAAGCTGGCCCTGGTCTCCGAGCGCCATTACAGCCTCGCCGGCCGCCGCACTGGCCAGGCCCTCTACGCCCGCCGCGGCGCAGTGGACAGCCCTGGCGCCATGGACACCGAGCTAGCGGATCAGCTGGCCGACGGCCGCCTGTTTGAGCCCGATGCACCGGAAGTCCAAGGCGCGCTGACGATGACGCCAGAGGAGCTGATGCGCGACGACCACTTCGCCCGGGTGGTCGATGCCGTCGATGACGCCAAGGTCAATCCAGAGCGTGCGGCCGAAACCATCGAGCAGCTCAAGCTCATCACCCAGCTCGATGGCGTCGACCCCAAGAGCCGTCTGGGCGACAAGCAGTGGTTCAACCTGCTGATGAAGCGCGGCAATGCGCTGGCCAAAGACAGCCAGCTGCTGAACGCGATGACCCAGTTCAAGACGAACGCGGGCAGCAACATCGGCATGTTCTTCCTGGGCCCCTACCGCCAGGCTTACGAGAACATCGGGCTCCTGACGCCGGCCGGCACCAAGCTCACCCGCGAGCAGTGGGATGCGACCAAGGAAGGCTTTGGCGTCGCCTGGAACAGCGTCAAGTTCGGCCTGGACATGACGCGGGCATCCGCGCGCGAGCTGTTCACCAGTGCCTTCAAAGAGGGCGTCGCCCCATTCGGCGGCAACGCCGACACCTACGGCCGGCAGATCTCGGCCAACCAGCAGCTCAAGGCCGAGCTGCAGCAGATGCTCGACATGCCGTTCCGCACGGGCCGCGATTCCGGCATCTGGTCAATCCCCGAGAACGCCGGCGTCTTCCGCAACAAGATGCACGCTGCCTGGCGGCTGTGGGCGGAGAGCATGGGCGCCAAGGTGCTCACGCCCGGCTTCCGCATGATGGCCGGCGTCGACAACACGGCTGGCTACTTCTTCCACCTGTTCAAGATCAAGAACGATCTGGAGATCAGGGCCAGACGCGACGGCGCCCAGCTCGGCCTGTTCGATCAACGCAGCCGCGATGAGTGGGTGCAGTCCGAGCTGGAGAAGGCCTTCTATCAGCTGGGGCCGACTGAAGAGAACATCAAGAGCTTCCGCCGCGAGAACGGACTGGGGGCTGACGTGACGGACCAAGAGATCGCCGAGCGCATCCTTAACGAGAAGGTCGGCAATACCTACGGCTACCCCACGCTCGATACACCTGACTCCCTGGCTGCCGAAGGGTTCTCGCAAGAGATGCGGATGCAGAACCGCCCTGAGGAGGGGACGATCACCGGCAGCGTTTTCAACGCCATGCAGGCCCTCCGAAAGCACTGGTTCTTCGATCTGGCCTTCCCCTATGTGCAGTCGCCCTTCATGGGCACACTGCTCGACTTCCGCCTTGCCAGCGACTGGCTGACCGTTCCGGTGCAGGCCGCCTTTGGCAAGAACGCAACGCCAGAGCAGGCGGCCAGAGCGAAGGCCGCATGGGCGGTCTCAGCTCAACTGCTTGGCCTGTTCGCCACCCTGGACGCCATGGGTCTGATCATCGGCAACGGCCCGATCGACCTGCGCGAGCGGGAGGAATGGCGGATCGGGCTGCAGGCTCAGGGCAAGGCGCCAAACACCATCGCCGGCATCCCCTTCCTAGGTGGCATCCCCGTGCTGAACACCTTGTTCCTGTGGAAGGACATCAAGGAGACGTTCGTGACCGGGGCGTACTCCAAGTACGACCAATACAACGCCCTGGGCGGCGTGATGCAGGTGCTCACCGGCCACCTCATGCGCCAGACCGCCCTGGGTCAGGTGAATCAGCTGATGGAGCTGTTCCTCGAGCCCAACCGCTCACCGGCCCGACTCCTTGGCTACCTCGGCAGCGGCCAGATCCCGAACATCGGCCTGATCCGCGACGCCGAGCGCTTCAGCGGGATGCAAAGCCGCAACCTGTTCGCCAGCACCGCACCGAGCGCATCGCAGAACTTCCAGGGCGCTGATGACAGCCCGCTCGAAAAGATCGAGCGCCAGTTGCGCGAGCTTGCCTACGGCACCCTTGGCCTCACTGGGCTGATCGGTGGCGCCTACAAGGAGCGCGATTGGCTGGGCAGCAAGATCAAGCTCGCCTGGGGGCAGCAGCTGGCCGACGCTTTGAAGGACCGCTTCTTCCCGCAGGTGTGGCCCGAGGCCGATGAGAAGCTCTATGCCGAGCTCGACGCCCAGAACCAGCTCAACCCGCCCAGCGCGTTGATGTCAGGCGTCCTCGAGGGCGTTGCCATGAGCGACGACCTGAAGAAGGAGTACAACGACACCTACGCGACGATCCAAGGCGAAATGTCGCCGACCGCGCGGCTCGCCATTGCCGGCAAGGTGCCGTCGGTCAGCTTCCAGCTCGCCTTCCCCGTCGACACGCCAACGGGCATCACCATCCCGAACAACAAGACGGTCAGCTTCCCGGTGGTGCAATTCGTGGAGCCACACGTCAAAGGCCGCACCGTCCAGGAGGCGCTGCGCTCACTGATCAACTCGCCGGTCTACCAGGCGATGCAGGACGACCCCAACACCACCAGCGACCTCAAGGCCCGCGACATGCCGGCCGCTGAACGCCGCCGCAAAGCGGCCCAGGTGCTGATCAATGCAACCAAGGAGTATTACCACCTGATCACCAGAGATCAGATCAACACCAGCAACACTCCGGCAGCACAGGAATGGCGTGAACGGCGCGACATCATGCGAACCAACAACCTGGAGCGCAACACGGATGGAGGGCTGCGCGGCTTTGCCGAGGCCCTGAATGGAGCCACAATGACTACAACCCCGTAGTCATGCCGTGCCTGCGACCCCGTTCTCATACCGCCAGTACCCGGGGAATGGGGCGACTGTTGATTTCAGCGTCCCGTTCCCGTACCTGCTGAAGGCGCACGTCAAGGTCTACCTCAACCTTGTGATCGAGACCGGCGCCTACACGGCGCTGCTGACGGAAGGCGTGGGCTACAACTGGAGCAGTGACAATCAAATCCAGGTCACCACTGCCCCGGCGACTGGCCAGCAGCTGACGGTTCGACGCGAAACACCAAACGGATCACAGGTTGTTGTGTGGAGCGACGGCTCCAATCTGATCTCGGCGGACCTCAATATCTCGGACCTCCAGAACCTCTATGTGGTCCAGGAGTGGGTTGATTACGCGACACGCTCAAACGAGGTAAGCCAGGAAGCGATCGCAGAGGCGCTGGCAGCGGTTGCCACCGCCAACGCCGCTCTCCCCAAGGCCGGCGGCACCATGACCGGCCCGCTGATCCTCGACGACGATCCGGCTACCGGCCTTGAGGCTGCGACAAAGCAGTACGTCGATGCGGCTGATGCCGTTCTGCAGGCCGACATCAACACTCGCTGGAACAAGACCTCAGACAGCATTGATAGCAACGAGGACTGGAGCAGCGCTGACGACAAGATCCCAACCGCGAAGGCTGCTGACGCGCAGTTCAGCACCATCGTTCAGACAAGTACGCCATCTGGCTCTTTATGGCCAGTTGGCAAGACATGGCTCCAGAACGACAGCAATAAAACGCTTTCCATCTGGAATGGCCTGGCCTGGCTTGGCGTTGCTTCTGGTGGAACCTTCACCACTCAGGCCACGGTCATCTACGTCGATTCGCAAAGCGGTGACGACGCCAACGATGGGCATCGGATCATCACGCCGAAGAAGACGATCAAGAACGCTGTGCAGTCGGCTCAGGCTGGGGACATCATCAAGGTTGCTCCAGGCGTCTACCAAGAGTCGCTCCCAATCGACATTACGGTTGCCAACCTGTCCATCGTTGGGGAATCGCAGCGAAGCTGCTTTGTGCATCCCACTCCAGACACAGAGACGGCGACCATGTTCCGCTGCAATAGCGGTACCTATATCGACGGGTTCACATTCGCAGGACTAAAGGCATCCGGGGCAAGAGGCAGCCATCCGATTGACAATGACATTGCCTATGGCCTGCCGGAGATCCAAGGGTGGGTGGCTGGCTTTTACCCAGGGTGTTTCATCAGGAAGAGCCCGTTCATCAATAACTGCTCAAACTTCGCTGACAGCGGCATTGACAACAGCAGCTTCGACCCAAACAACTACAGCGGCACTGGCGGCGACCTGACTTCCGCCCCATGTGGCGGTGGCGTCATCGTCGATGGCTCGTTGCCTGCGCCCGGCAGCCCACTGCGGTCCTTCGTGCTCAACGAGTTCACTCAGCTTTGCCTTGACGGGCCCGGCCTGCTGGTATGCAACAACGGCTATGCGCAAGCCGTGTCATTTTTCGGCCTGTTCTGCCACTACCACGCCAAGGCGCTCAGCGGCGGTCAGATCAACATGGAGGTCGGCACTACCGACTTCGGCCGGTACGGGTTGATTGCTGATGGCAAGAGCAGCAGTGCCATCTTCACCGCGACGGCCGCTGGGGGAGCATCGGCTGGCAGCGTCACCTTCGCCATCAATGCGCCGTCGGCAAGCGGCACATGGTTTGGCGACGCGACCAGGCCAGCAATCAACATGCTGGCGCAGATTGGCAGTGACATCTATCCGATCCTGTCATCAACAGCGAATCTGAGCGGCTGGAGCGTCACGATCAGCCGCCCCAACCCGAGCAACAGGGCTGAGAACCTGGGCCTGATAAGCCCATTGTCCAACGGCCAGACGGTCAGCTTCTTCCTGCGGTCGATGATTTCAACCGCAAGTCACACGATGGAGTATACGGGCTCCGGCTGTAACTACACGGCGCTTCCGGAAAACGGCGGCGCTCCTGTCGAGTCCAATGAAGCGATCAGCCGAAACAACGGGAAGGTTTGGCTGACCAGCACCGACCAATCCGGAAAGTTCAAGGTTGGCGACACGTTTACGGTCGACCAGCAAACTGGATTTGTGAATGTTGATCCAAACTCCTATGGAATCAACATTGTCTCGGACCTGACGCCACAGCTTGGTGGCGACCTTGACGTACTAGGCAAGAAGATCACGACCACGCTTGGCAACGGTGACATCAACCTTGATGCCCCAGGCGCTGGCTTGCTGAAGCTTGCCGAGTATGGGCTTAGCGCTGCACCAGTCGTTACTCAGCACGACATCGGAGAGAACCCGAACCAAGTTCCTCTGAACGCGATGCTGGGCACCGCCTCACTGCAGAACACATCAGCATTCACCATTCAGGATCTTTACATTGATTCTGCTGTAGCGGTATCTGCCCTGCCTGCTGGTCCTGTTGGGCGTGTATTTCGCGTGAATAATGCAAGCTCACCTGCTGTTGGTTCCACTGTTGTTGGCGGTGGAGCCGCTAATGCCCTTGTCTGGTACAACGGCACCAACTGGACTGTTCTCGGAGTTTAACCAATGACCATCAAACATCTCTACCCTGACACCCGCCCAACCCTTGACCTTAAGTTTGCCAAGGATAAGAAGCTAGATCCACGCATCACCTTTTCTCGTGCATCGTCTGGCACGCATGTGGATGCTAATGGTGTCATCCAAAGTGCTGCAAGTGGTGTGGCACGATTTGACCATAACCCAACGACGAGGGAGAGTCTTGGATTGTTGGTGGAGGAGGCGAGGACGAACTCGCTGACGTATAGCGAGCGGCTTAGTGATGCCTCGTGGACAGCACTAAATGCCACTCTGACGCCTAATGCTTTGGCCGCACCCAACGGTCTATTCGTGGCTGCACAGCTAACTTCAAACGGGACCGTTGGCGCTCAACGCATTGGGAAATCACCAACAGCCACAGGCAGTTTGTCGTTTTCAATCTACGCAAAAGCAGGAAGTGCTCAATATCTTCAAATTTTGCAAGCTACAGATGTAAATGTATTTGCCAATTTTGATCTTTCTCTGGGTGTCGTAGGCACTAAAGGATCGAGTGCAGCCGTTTCTATCGCTAGCGCAGGCAATGGGTGGTACAAGTGCGCGGTGTCGGCAACGGTCGCGTCCACTGGGTTTTGGTATGTCTATATTGTTCCGTCGAGCAGTGCCTCATATGGGCAAACTTACATCGCTTCGATCAATTCACTTTATCTTTACGGCCCCCAACTAGAAGCCGGATCCTTCCCCACCTCCTACATCCCAACCCCTGCAACCTTCACCAGTCGCGCCTCTACTGCCACGTACTACGACGCTAACGGTGTTATCCAAACGGCAGCGAGTGGTGTTGCACGGAGCAATGCGTTCTTCCCCGATAGCAGCGGTGTGATGAGACCGGCTGGGTTGTTGTTGGAGGGGGCGGGGACGAACTTGTTGACGTATAGCCAGAATTTAACAACATGGTCGCCTATTAACATGTCAGTCTCCAGTAACGTTTCCGCAGCCCCAGACGGAACGACAACTGCTGGCAAGATTATCCCCAACACATCTGACACTATTCACGTCCTCTATCCCGCCAACACAGTTAGCAGCATTACTGGTACTTACACGGTAAGCGTATTTGCCAAGGCAGATGGGTATAACTTTGTATGGCTTAGCCTTGATGGTGCCAGCGGAGACGGCTTGCTTTCTGGCGGCGCAGGATTCAGCTTGGTTGATGGCACTTATCAGCTCGGAAACGGCACTGTCTCAGCATCAAGTCAGAAACTAGGCAATGGGTGGTATCGACTTTCTTTAACTGGGACAACTACGTCTACGGTCACAGCAAGTCCGTATGTTGCTCCTGCGACCGGGAAAGCCTTCAGCAACGTCTATTTTGCTGGCAATGGTACATCTGGGGTTTTAATTTGGGGGATGCAGTTTGAGGCTGGATCCTACCCCACCTCCTACATCCCCACCACCGCCAGTACCGTCACCCGTGCTGCTGATGCTTCCACCAGTTCTACGGTGACAAGAAGTGCGGATGTGGCAACGATTACGGGGAGTAATTTTAGTAGTTGGTATAACCAGAGTGAGGGGACTTGGATTTCTACTGTTAGCAGCGACGGCTTTGCATTTACTGTTTCGTCTAACGCAGATAACAGGTACTATCTAAATAGAAACAGTGGGAATGGATACCTGATGAAATCCTCTGGCGTTGACCAGGCAATCTTTGGTTTAGGGCAATTCTCAAAAGCTGCCATTGTGTATGACACAAATTATGCAACGGTGTCCAGCGACGGCGTAGTACAAACTGCAGATACGTCGGTAGCACCTCCAGTTGTTGATAGCCTAAAGATAGGTATGGGAGTCAATAATGACTTTCAAGGTTCCAAGAAAATCTCCCGCATCACCTACTACCCAACCCGCCTCAGTAACGCCATCCTGCAAACCATCACCTCTTGAACACCATGACTACTTACTTTCTCCGCTTTACCGACGAAACAGAGGCTCAAACCGCCCTTGCTGCTGCTGGCATCTACGTCGAACCCATCGGCAACAACCCCGGCTACTACAAGCAAGCTGACATCGGTTGGGCATTTGATCCCATCGGCACCATCACTGAAGGTGGCGTCTATGACCAAGTAACGGGTGAGGAGCTGGTTCCTCCGACCGTTCTAGATGGTTGGCACGCTAACTATGCAGGCGATGTGCTTCCTGATGAGCTTGTGCCGTTTGCGCTTAACCCTGACCCCGTGACGCCTTACAGGGTCTTCGCTGGGGTGTAGCGAGCTAGCCAGCCTGGTCAGCGTTTGCGCCCCCGGGTGGCCCCGTTACTCTGCGGGGGTGCAGACGTCTTGACGTGGATCCAGCGACTGTCGTTGCCCTAATCGGACTCGGCGGCTCTGGTGTCGCCGCGCTTTGGAAAATCGCTAACGGGCTGGGGCGCTTTGAGGCGCGCACCAGCACCATCCTCGAGGGCATCAAGGAGATGCTCCAGGACCACGAGGAGCGGCTGCGCAGAGTTGAACGCCAGCCATGAGATGAATCACCTCTCCGATTACGTCGCCCTGGCCATTGCCATTCACGGCGTCGCCTTGGTGGTGGTCAACATGACCCCCACACCCAAAGACAACAAGGCCCTTAACGATTACACCCGGCTCCTCGTCAAGTTCTACCGGGTGATCGAAGTGGCGGCCGGCATCATCAGCCCCAAGGTGAAGAGGTAGCCATGCAGCCCTTCGTCGTTGGCCAGGAGCTGCAATTCAGGCAAGAGGCCACCAAGCGCACGCTGCTTGATCTGTTCGAGTCCGGCGACCACGAGGGTCTGCTCAACACAGCGCTGCTACTGAACACGCTCTGGCACCAGCAAACGGCTATTGCTCGCTGGTTTGCCAAGGAAGCATCCGACAACCTTGCTGACGCCTACGAGGCGACGCGCAAGGGCTAGATCACTGTCTTGGTTTGGTGGTTGGGGTCGCTTTCATCCAGACCATGGGCCAGTGGGTCAAAACTGCTCGCAGCGTCAACGACCGGCTCCACGCCTGAGCGTTTGCTGGCATCAGCCGCCTCGAGGGATGCGATCCAGCTGTCGAATGACTCCCGCATGGGGATCTTCGCGGGCAGCTTGAGCCAGCGCCTGACCTCTTTCGGACAACGCAAGAACACGCTGGCGCCCTTGTCGTATGCGATGAAAAAACGTCCGTTCCAGTCCTTTCCTGTCTCAACCGTTGTCGTATGGCTGAGATGCAGTCGTTCGCGCTTCATGGCTTACAGGTGAGATACCAGCCGCCACTGCCGCCAGGCATCCATCGCGGATTCCAGTTCTTGCGGCTGTAGATCATCCCGGCGCCTTTGGTGTTCTTGGCGTAACCGCCCTGCACCAGCAAGGCCTCGCCATTGGGATCGTTCTGGATCCAGGCCACATCCGTGTAGCCGATCACTACGGTCCAGTGGCCGCCGCCCCGGGGCGCGCTCACAGGGCCTTGATGCAGCCAGCCAACAGCGACGGGCCGGCCGGCATCAACCTCGCGCTCCAGGTCTTCCTGCGTGCCGTTCGTGTGGAAGTCGGCCTTGAGGCTCAGGGAACGCAGCGCAGCGAGTTGAGCTTCGGCTGATGTGGTGTCGCCGTATTTGGCGCGAACAGCGTTGTAGGCGTCGTCGTTCGCCACCTTGCCCCAGAACATTGCGAGCATGGCGCAGCTCGACGAGAAGCACTCGCGGGCACCCTGCTGGCTCTTGTTATCGAGCTGGCTCTGCCACTTCACGTTGAGCAGGGTGGATTTCTTGGCGAGGGGTGTTGTGTTGCCCTGCCACAGCTGCCCTTCGGCGCGGCGGCGGCGCAGCAGGCCTACCTCCACGTTGGTGCCTGGGTTGCGGTAGAGCTCCAGTGCGGCTGGCACCTTGTCCCATGTCTTGTCGCGCAGGCGGCGGCTGATGGTCTCGAACCCAGCAGCGCCCATGAACCCAGGGCCAAGGTTGTAGGCGAAGCTGATCAGGGCACACTGCTGCCCCTGGCTCATCTCCTGCCAATGGGGGATTGCGCCGCGCAGCTTCTTGGCGATGGATTCGACCTCACCCTCGAGCAGCTCGTTGGCATCCACGACGGTGATCTGATCTCCGCGTTGCACTTTGCGCCCATCCCTGTACCGGGTGGTGCCGTAGCCGATCGTCCAGGGATCGCCGCCGCTCAATGGGTCGGGGTATGCGCTCAGATGACATCCCTCGAAGTCTTTGATCAGCTTGACGGCCGGCGCATAGCCCGCTGTTGAACCAGCATCACGCCAGTCCTGGACCCATTCGGCGGATTCACACAGCAACCCAGGGTCTGCTTCTTTGATGTGCCGCCCGAGCTTCTTGATCGCATCTTTCTGATGCTCAAGCCCCTTGTAGTTATCCCAGAACTGCAGCCATCGCGGATCAGTGAACTGGACTTCCTCGATCGGCATGATGGGGAAAGCTCTCCACCCATGTAAACGTGGCAAACCACGATCTCCGAGAGGTCTTGGAGGACATCCACGCCGAAGTGGCGCATGGAATC
>Ga0129333_10001207_pt1 | contig 23125 bp, 37 predicted proteins | sample CPB6_08_DNA_FD_94474 | JGI IMG/M metagenome (GOLD analysis project Ga0129333, IMG submission 94474) | Freshwater to marine salinity gradient microbial communities from Chesapeake Bay, USA - CPBay_Sum_0.6_0.8_DNA | ecosystem: Environmental > Aquatic > Marine > Coastal | place: USA: Chesapeake...
AGTATCCAATCCACTATACTTCTTACTCTCCAAATGATTCACAATGACAATACAATCATCTCCCCTCTCAAAATACGCCTTTTTAGCAATGATCTTTGACATATCTGCATCAAAACTAGTCTTTACCCTCTTTGCATTCGCCAATAATCTTTTAAAAACAGCTGACTCTAAAATAGGTACCACCTTCGACTTATCATGATCCACCGGAGTAATTAATAATTGCAATAATGATTTTACACGCGTAACCAAATCAGACTTAGTTTGGGATTCCAAAACTTGATTAATCAAATCTACAACCTTTTTAACAAATTCAGCTTGCGCCCAAATCCCAGTCCTAACACTTTCAAAAGCAGCTTCAGTTAAAAATAAATAAAAAGCCTCCACCACCCCAGTTGTAATAATCTGCCCCTGAAAATCTGCACCACCTATCCCCACCCCTTCCTTTAACACTCGTCTCATCAAACCCTGACGAATCGCCCGACGTAACCAATTTTCTGCAATCAACATCTATCATCTCAACTTAATTTATTTTTAATAATAAATATACCTCTAATTATCTCCTATTCCCACACCCTGTTAATAGTTCCCCACTTTTTTACTTCCCAAATCACACCCCCCACCAATTTCCCTCTCCCCAATAACAACCACCCCAATAACTCAACCATCTCCATCCCCTCTACCTATAACAACAACATCTCCTATAATAACCCCTACCACCTCACACCCACCAGCTCTCTCCTCTCTCTCTCCCCAAACAGCCACCCCAACACCCACAATCCCTCCCACCCCTCAGCACCCCATCTCCCACCCTCCCAGTTTTTAACAGACGGGCTTACTCCCCCACTGGAGAGTGGTCTTTTTACACTCCAGAATCACCTTTGCTACCTATAGCTATATAGGGGGGTGCTCGCACCGGCCAACGCATTTTTGTCATTTTTTTGGTAGGTGAGTGTGTAGAGTTGGGAGAAATTGATTAAAATTGAGTATGAAGTCTCTACCCCCTGCAAAAAGTAGATAAAAACTCCTCCCAATTCAAAAAGTTATGCTATGACGCACAGGACCACTTTTTGGGTTTGATTGAGATGTGACTGAAAAATGAGTTGACTCTACCCCCCTGCAAAAGTAAGTAAAATTTGCTCCGAAAAGTGTAAAAGCTTTCCTGTGTTGTGCCAGACCACTTTGAGTGATTTTCAGTCTCCAGATTTGGAAAAAAGTCGGGAAAAGATCTAGGGAAAAGTTGATTTTTTGGGAAAAGTCGCGACAAGATCTAGCAAAAACTTCATTTTTTTGTAAAATTGATATTTAGGAGTATCAAATCGAGAGGAACAATAGACTGAAAAGTTGTGGGGGTGAGAGTGGGCTATAGCCCGGCCCGAAAATTTTGGAATTCCCCTATACGCGCGGGAGCCCGAATTCGGATCCGTCCGGAATGGTTTCCCCGGGAAATTTTGCTAGACGTCCCTGTCACAGGGCCTGAGGTCCCGGCTCCGTCCTTCCAGATTCCTCCTGGCCAGCCGGCCGGTTTTCCCCCACGTCCGGGCCCGCGTACCTACCCGACTGGCTAGCTTTTCGAGAACTTTTATATAAATTAATTTTACCATACTTTTCTCTCCTACGTGAAAGTTCTGCAACAATAGTTTATAATGATTATATCAACACGATAAAACAAACCACCTCTTAAAAAGGACTGCTGATTATGACTACTCATAATACACAAGATCTTGCTGCCATTATTGCTCAACTCCAATCCCAAATCGCTGCTCTTGAGGAAAAGTCCACCAGGAAGCGTGGGGGCAAGGCACCTGAAGTCAAGGTCCCCAAACCATATGCCGGGAAGAATGGTCACTACTTTGTCATGGTACCTCAGGACACTGTTGAATATACCGCGACCTATACCAAAGTCCAGGCCTTGTTAGGGGATGCTGAAAAGTCTGCCAAGTTCCAAAAGTCTCAATTAGGTCGTGCCATGATCCACACCATGCAAACCACCGGGACCTTGTTCTTCTGGGCACCTAACCAGGATGATTTGTTGTTTGGACCAGTTTTGCCTGGACGTGCCACTGCTACGGAAGCTGAAATCTTTGTAATCCCTGCTGCCCAACTCCAGGATTTAGGACATGCCTTTGAAGGTGACAAGGGGGGTCGTGTGGCTGTGGAAGGATTGGTCCAATTGGAAAGTTTCATTGCCATGGAAAAACTCCAAAATGAGGAACGTAAGCTCCAGGAAAAATTGGCCAAATTAACCTCTAAATAAGGTTTGGATTGGGATGGGGCGGTTTTACCTTAACATGAAACGGGACTTAAAATCCCGTTTTGCTAGCGTTGCGAGAAATCTCTCGGGTGGAGAGGTTTCTTATTTCTTTTTCTTATCTTCTTTACCGACATTAGCTAGGTCGTTTTTGGCTTTGGCGTATTGTCCCATCATACGACCGTTAGGTTTTTCAATGACGTCTTTGACGAGGCCGATGCGGAAGCCGCCGTTGATTTCGTCGTAGAATTGAAAGCCAGGACCTTCCTCAGTGTCGAAGAATTTGTAGATGGCACCGAAGCCGATTTGATTTTGGGAAGTTGGATAACAACTGACCCAGACCGTTTGTTTGAGTTGGAGTTGCAAGGATTATCCTTTAACAGAGACAGGGAAAGAGATTCGCAAGGAAGCTCGTTTCAGGTTTTCGAAATCCTGGTTGAAAGGACTGTGAATACGGAGAGAGAATTCATAATAAAGGTGTAAGGTGCCTTTGGATTTATCCTTGCGGTTAGGAGAGATGAAAGTGCCCCAACTACCATTGACCAGGTTAGTGTCTTTTCCGTAATGAGACACCCCGAGACTGAATTGTGGAATAGCACGTTCCTTGACAACAGTGAAATAATCATTGAGCATGGTTAAATCTTCCATATTGCCGAGGTTGATATTTTTGAAGGTGCGTTTTTTCATGGTCAGTGTGTCAGGAGCAGTCCATTTGCCTTGACGGAAGATGGAACGAGCTTCGAGGTCGAGATAACCGATTTCAACAGAACAGTTATTTGGAATGGTGTCTGGAATAACATATTGGATACGACTTGGATCCTTGTCTTGAAATTCACGGATACGTTTGGAGTCCGTGCCGCTGAAGTGGAATTGAGTTTGTTGGAGAAAATGAATTAAATATTGATTAGTACTCATAGAGTATTTATCCTTGGTAGGTGGTGGATGATATAGATATTATAAACTATTATTTGAGAGCTTTCACGTGGGTGAGAATTAAAGAATAGAATAAATAAAGAGAGAATTCTTGACGGGCTAAAAAAACGGGAAAGTTGAAAGGTAGGAAGGAGTAGGGGAGATTTAGTTGGAGGAGGGGAGTTGGAGTTTGAGGGTGAGGTCAGCGAGTTGTTGTCGAAGTTGAGCTAGTTCATCGAGGATGGTTTGTTGTTGTGGATTGAGGGTAGGAGTAGTGAGGATGAGTTTTTGGTTGAGGGTATTTTTCCAGCAGCTGTTATCGGCAATGAAGTCGATATTTTGAAGGGCTGAGGTGTCTTGGCGTCTGAGGTAGGCGATGAAGTAACCGTGTTTGTTGAAGAGGGGGGAGTCTGAGTTGTTGAGAGAGTCGTGCCAGGAGTCTGTGTGATTGGGATTGGCTTGGTCGAGATGGATGAGGCCCCAGTCGTAGCCGGTTTTGCGGTAGCGACTGTAGTTACCTTTGAGGACATCTTCAATGACATCGTTAATATCGTTGTTATAGACAGAAGCGGTGATGAAGTTGTGAGGGGTGATGTTTTTGTGGAATTGCATTTGTTGGGTGATGAAAGCTTCGGCATCGGCTTGAGAGGAGAAGATTTCAGCTTCGTAATCAAAGGAGCTAAAGGTTTTGATGTTGAATTGTTGGAAGATTTCTTTTCGGGCCTTTTTGCTGAGTTCTTTGGTGTAGGTGCCAGTGAGGATGAGTGATGAGGTGAGCCAGGCAGCGGGATCCACAAGGCCGAATTGATCGGTGTGATCTTCGAGGGTGTCGAAAATATCAATGATGCGGTTGATTTCATTGACATTAGTCCAGATAGGATAGGTGTAGTTTTTGTTTTTGTAGGGACCGCAATTACGACCGATGGATTGAATAGTGAAAGCATTGTTATGATATTCATTATCATTGAATCGATCGAACCAACCTCGGACTTTATTTAGAGAATACAGGGTTTTGCCTTGTAAGAAGGAATTCATGATAAAGAGGATGCGGTATTCCCCTTTTTGATACATTTCATCCTTGAGAAAATAATCCATATTATCGATTTTAAGGTCGACATTATGACAGTCAGAGACGAGTTGAATTTCTTGAGGTTGACGAATATTTTTATTATATTCGTTTTTGGTTAATTCATGTTCTAATTCTTCAGCGTCATCGATGGCTGATAATTCATCATCGCTTTTCACTGGGAAATTATTGTCCAATTCTTCAATTGCCACGCTTAATCTTTCATCACCATTACAGCTAAACAATAAGGCATTAACCTTTGTTAAATTAGCCTGGATTTTTTCAATATTGGTTGTTGTATTTAGAGCAGGATCTAAATATTGATCAAGTGCGGAAATTAAGAGTTCAGGGTATTTGCAATAATTTTGAACCTTTTCCCGAACAATTGAGACGGTGCTTCTTGAAGTAGGGTTGAGTCTGACAATTAAACAACCAGGTTCTGATAACAATAAACCTTGACATACAACTTCAACCATAAATCGATCGACATTGTCTGTTTTCTTGTTTAAAATTTCAAAGCCTTCCTTGAAACGATTTTGTTTAGCAATGTCTTTAAACGATAAATAATTGCTATGTGGTTTAAGGTAGTAAGTTTGAAATTGTGGTAAATTTAATTGTTGTGCCTTTTTCATATACTCAATAAAAGAGGCAGGGGAAGCTGAAATATTAATGTAAATCTCATTATTATGATTTTTATTGTTGGCCAAATAATGATCCACATTCTGAATATTCATCCCGGTTAACATGATCTGATTATCGGCATAAAATTCAGGCAAATTGGCAGGACGATTACTGGTGCCTAAATCACGATGAGACTCATCATGAATACAAATCAGATTATAATTCATACGTCTCTGATTTTTAATCTCTTCCTTCAAGGCTTTAGCCTGGCCTTTAATATTGCTAGGAGTATATACCTTAAATCCTTTCACAGGTAATGGACGACGATCATCAGGGTTGGCCTTATTCCAATAAATTGATTTTGTAGGATGAGAAAATCGATCGGTCAATTGATCTTTTAATTCATTATCAGAAGGCTGAAAATATAATACGCTGGTTTTTGGAGACTGGCGAGACAATGAATAATCATCAATCAATCCTACAATATTCAAAATAGTATTGGTCTTACCAGCCTGTGGCTGTGATATTAATTGCACACTTTTAGGAGCCTTACTCCCGGTTTTCAAAGTATGCAAAATATGATTAGATACCACAATTTGTTCATGACTCAAAGGTTGAGTATTTTCAAATCCAAAACGAATATTGTTTACTGATAATTGAGATAATGTAGGTTGCACTGTCATTGACATTTTCCTTTTTAAAGGTAGTTGTTTTTGCGAGTATACTAATATTATATACTATTCTTTTCTATCTTTCACGTAGCTTATTAATTTATAAATTTTTAAAATTAATTTAATTTTTCTTACAAATCTAAGAAAATGGGAAAAATCCCATTGGGATATGGACGGAAAGATATTTTAATAAGGATATAGGTGAGAATAAATTCCATCATAATGATCAAACTTCTCTTTGATTAAGGATTGAATTATCCTAATTTGGTCACTAGGCATATAACAGGTATTGTCGACAAGGCATGATGACCAAACCGTAATACAACCGTAATTTTTGAAGGGTCTGTAACTGGAATTGGTAAAAGGAACTTTACAACGGACTTTGTCGATTTGAATGAGTTTACCTAATAAGTCAATCCATTGGGTATGTGGAGGAATGACAGACTCACCAGCGCAATCCATCATATTTTCACCTTTTTGAACACGTTCTGTAATCCAGGCATTGCGTTCAGCTTGAGTGGTTTCACGGACGGCTCTGAAATATGAGGCTTGGGTTTGTGTTAGGAATTCTTGTTGAAATCTTGGTCCAACTAATATGATGCGTGGAGAAGCTTTCATATTATATCCTTTGTAGGTGGTTGTTTGTTTGATTATACTATTATTATAAACTATTGTTTGGGAACTTTCACGTAGCATTAAAATTAAAAAATATGATTTTTTCTGGGATTGCTAGCAAATCGGGAATTTAATCCCGGGTTTGAATTAGGTTAGTTGAGTTGGAGTTGTTCGTTCATTTCTCGGGCGGTGGCAAAGTTTTGGATCAACAAACCGATTTCAGCGCCATTTAAAGATTTGGAAGAGTATTGTCGACTGGTGATATAAGGCAGGCCACCGATTTGACGGATATCGATATTGCCAGGTAGATTGCTGACGTCATTACCGAGAGCTGAAATGGTGACATTGATACGACCGACACCGATATAGGCAAAGTCCAGGCACAGATTGACAATGCCAGCGGCACGATTGATTTCGATGCCATTACGATCCTCGTAAACATGGTAGATTTTGGAGGTATCGAAAAAGGTGTTGTCATGGCAACCGTATAGACCTTTTAGGATATCGCCACGAATTTGACCAAGGAAGCATTGCATTTGTTGCAACTGACGTTGAGCATCGGCTTCCTTTTTAGCGGATTGGAGATTGGCGAAACCTTGAGCAATAACAGAACAAATATCAAGTTGTGTCATTTGTAATTCCTTTGTAGGATCGTGGTGGTGAAGATAATAATATTATAAACTAGAGTGTGAGAGCTTTCACGTGAGGTAGATTTTTCTCTCTAATAAAATAAAAAGACTTGAATTGCTAGCAAAACGGGATTTGCATCCCGTTTAAAGGTAAGTGTGATAACGCCAAACAATATTCAGATTTATCTATTTATGAATTTGTTGAGTTGAGCTTCTTTGTGCATAATCATATCGCCAATGACTGCGGAATGACAGAGTTCCAGGCCAGTTTCAGTGCGACCCCAAATCCATTGACCAGGTTCCAATTCCATGGCAGGTTCCCCAATCATCTTCATACCTTCCCCAAACCAAGAAGAGACCAGGTAATATTCAAAGATCTCTGGGGGATCTTCCTCCAACAGGGAGTCTGGAGGAGTGTCATGCATGTCGAGCCAGTCATTATCTAAACGTTCAGTCAAGGCTTCGATAAGTAAATCAGGACAGGTGGTATAGATGTTTTTATCAACAATGTTTTGAATAACAGCAAGAGTAGGACGTTCAACAGTCATTGATATTTTCCTTATTTTTTAGGGGTGATTGTGAAAGGTTGTTCGGAACCATAAGCCATGTATAAATCGCCTTGACGTTCTTGTTCCTGACAATAGAGTTCCCAGCCTTTGCCCCAATCATCAAGTTCGGCTTGAGATTGTGCATCATAATAAGCAGCACCAGGACCATTAGGACAAGTAGCCATGAGGTGTTTGTTGCAATCAAAATCAGAATCAGGAAGATGAAAATCTTTACGCATATGCGTGCATCCTTTGTGGTGGTGGAGATGATATAATTATAAACTATAGTTTTAGAACTTTCACGTGCACTAGAATTATTTATTTTAAAATTAAAAAAGACTTGCGACGCTAGCAAAACGGGAATTTGCATCCCGTTAGATGGAACCGCAATACCTGACCAAAGATTACCAGATACAGGACATTTCTTCGGTGAAGGTCACGGTGGTGTCATAGATTTCAGTGGTGTTGCTGAAGTTGATTTTGCCGTGATGGAGCATGTAGTTGACGAAATCAGCTTTGAGGTAGAGATCACCGCCGAGTTCTTCAATGATGGCATGACCTTGTTTGAGACTCATGGTTTCGTTGGGTTGTGACGCCCAGTATTTAATAGCATTGGCAAAAATGATTTGGTCTTTGGTAAAGCTCATGGATTATTCCTGATAGGTTTTACGTTTAGGTAAAGAGATTTCATCGATGGATTGATAGAGTTTGGAGGTGTTGCATTTATAGGAGAGACGGTCCGGGTGTTGGCAGACCGTAGGAATGCGAGTCATGACTTTGGTCACAGCTTCCAGGTTATTGGAGGGGATGAGGACGTCCAGGTTATAGAGGGGACCTTGAGCATCACTACCCCAAGCATGGCAACGCATTGACCAGGAATTGGCATCCTTGATATTTTTCCTTAAATTATTTTCAATAATACGGAAAGCATCTTTTTCGGCAGCTGAGATATTGATATGTACAAACATTAGACATTGTCCCATTCGGTTTTGGAGTGACGGATTTCAGTATGTTCACGGTGTGCTTTTTCGTAAATCGCAATGGCTTGTTCGATTTTACGTTTTTCAGACCGGGTAGTGCACATTTCGAGTTTGGTCTCGAGTTTTTTGAGTTGACCTTTCACATAGTCAGAGTTGTTGATGAGAATACGAGGACGGCCAGTATAAGCTATCATAAAAGTTCCTTTGTGCAGGAGGTGGTTGTTTTATTGATTATACTAATATTATAAACTAGAGTTTGAGAGCTTTCACGTGAGAGAGAAAAGTGAGAAATAATATTAAAAAAGACTTTAATTCTCGTCGGGCTAGCAAAACGGGATTTGTATCCCGTTGAATTGAAGGTGAGAGAGAGGGAGAAAACCGACCGAAATTAATTAACGGTCCCAGTTGTCTTCATTGTATTCATCATTGTCGCGGAGCCATTGAACTTCTTCTTCATAACTGGTGATGAGTTTTTGTAAATCGTCCATTGCAATTTGAGGATTGTCAACGATGGTGGCAATACGGCTACCGCAATAATCATAGAGACCGCCAAGGTTAAGGTCATAAGTGGTAGGATCCACGACCCCATCCATCCAAACCACGATTTCCCATTTACCATTACCCCAACGGTCCTTGGGACCACATTCAATGTGCATTTGTCCGTCATCATCGAATTGTCCGGGTAAGACACCATGTTCTGGGAGACAAACACCTGAGGCATTGAGGAGGGCAGTGAGACGTTGGGTAGCTTCGGTACGTTGTCCCTCATCCATATCAAAAGGATCTTTGAGAGAGTTGAGCCATTGTTTGAATTCGGTTTGGAGAGTTTGAAAATCACTCATGGGATATTCCTTTGTAGGTTGTTATCGTCAAGATATAATCATTATAAACTAAAGTGTGAGAGCTTTCACGTAGAGAAGAGTTGTGACGAATAAATAAAAAAAAGACTTGCGAAGCTAAAAAAACGGGAAAGTAATTAAACGCAGAGATAGATGAGAAGAAGGGGAAGGAGGGAAGTGAGGATGATAGGAAGATTAATTAGATTTTTTTTTGGACAGGTTGTGCAACTGAGGTATTGGATTTCATTTTTTCCAGTTTGATATTTAATTTATCCAAGGTCTTTTGTTGTTGTTCCATTTCCAAGAATGAATCTAGACTGACAATGAGTTCCACTTGATTACGACCCACCTTGTCACCATCATGTGCTCCGAGTTGAGTGAGTTGGGTGACAGGGATTTGGAAGAGTTGAGAGGCAGGTAAATTCTTCACACCAGATCGTGCAGGTCCGAACATGAGAGACTCTTGATTAGGTGCCCAGAAAATCATATTCCTGGTTACTTCATAATGTCTGAGGATAGCACGACCGAGATTGATTTTTTGCAAGGCAGAGACAAATTCAGGGATAGCTAAACACATATCGAGTTGTTCCTTGACTGCCGCATAGGTTTCACAGTCATTGTAATAAGGTAATTCGAAATAATGTCCAGATAATCCCGCATAGGCCTTGGGGGGTTGCCCGCTCCGGCCGACGGTTTTTTTGACATTTTTAGATTGCTCCAAAGTGCTTAAACGTTGTTGAAGTTGAGCAATAGCATCGAGAAGTTGTTGAGTTGAATTGTCACTCATTTGGTATTCCTTTGTGGAAGAAGAAACAAAGATGTCAATCAAGAGATTTGATTGAATCAAAAGGTGTATCAATCAGTTGTTGATATAGATATTATAAACTATTGTTTGAGAACTTTCACGTAGAGAAAGCAAAGGTGAGTAGTTAAAATTAAATAAATAAAACTTAAGAAGTCCTAGGAAAATTATATCTGAGATATCTCAGAACAACACTATGATACCCGAAAGTCTAGACTATATAGAAATTCATTAAAAAATTATTGATGCATAGAAGCGTTCTGACGTCATTTGAATCGCTTTAAGAAATGAGTAGAGATAGTGGCTGTAGTCGAGGGGGAGGGGAACGACGCGCGTATAGCCCGAAAACGGCATATGCCGACCCGAAATTTTCGGGAATTTCGAAATTTTCCCGGAATACACACTCACCTATAAATTTTAGCGCTAATAAAAAAAAATGGATCGTAAATTTTTTTTAAAATTATAAAATTTGAAACTGTGAATTTTTGTTCACACCTCAAAATTCTCGTCGCGCTAGCAAAGCGAGAAATTTAATTGGGTTTATGAGTTGATTAACTCATTTAATTAAATTAATTAAGCATTAGGATTGTTAATTTTATTTTGAATTTCATTTATTTTATTTTGGATTTTTTCTCTTTTTAGTCTTTCAGTTTCAGCTTTTTTAAATTCAGTCATTTTGATTTTTTGATCAGCTTTTCTTTTTTTCATGAAATATTTAATAGGCCAAATAATCAAAAGTAAAAAAGGGAATTTAATGATTTTCCATAAAAGTTTTCTGGTTCTGATTTTTATATTAAGAATAATATATAAGGTAATGATAAAAGCAATCATGGATTTTTTCCTGGTTTGTTGAAGATAATTCATTATACCATTTACTTTTAGAAATTTCACGTGGGAATGAGAAGTGGGTAGAGTAATAAAACATGAAGAAAAATCTCGTCGGGCTAGCAAAAACGGAATTTAAAAATTCCGGTTAAATAAAAGAAATATTTTGATTTAATTTAAAATTTAATTAAAATTGGATTTCAGGATTTTTATTAATTAAATTAATTATTTTTTGGTGGATAATTTATTTAATTTTTCGGTTAATTTTTGGATTTTGGTTGTTTCAATTTCGATAATTTTAAAACTTTCGAAATTTAATTTATTTTCCAAATTAATTCTCCCGGTTTTTTCTTCAACCGCATTTCCAAAATCAATTAAATAATTTAATGGAATTTGAAATAATTGGTCATCAGTTGAATTTTTCATCCCGGAACGAATTGGTCCAAACATTAATTTATCCTGATTTGGTGACCAAAAATAAATTTCACCATTTTCGGAATAATTATTTAAAATTGCTCGACCAAGTTGGATTTTTTCAATTTCTGATTTGTATTCAGAATTATTTAATAATCCATTTAATTTTTCCTTGATTTGATTTAATTCAATTTCAGGAATAATTTCGGTATTTAATTGGAAATAATGTCCATTTAATTTTGGATATAATTTCGCAACTTTTTCCACAGGTGGTTTTCCACCTTTCTTTTTGGTTTCGGATAATTGTTGTTCCATTGCTTCAACTTTGGAGGTGAGGTTTGCGATAATTGCGAGAAGGTCGGCATTTGTTTGTTTAGCCATTTTAAAATTCCTTTTTTAAGGTTTTTGTTTTTATCCGGTTTGGATATTAATATTATAAACTATTCTTTTAGAACTTTCACGTAGGAAAGATTTTCTGCGGATTTTTAATTTATAATATTAAAATTCTCGTCGCGTTAGCAAAACGGGATTTGCATCCCGTTTATCAAATCAACTGAACCGCAATTATTATTTAATTAAAAATTTAAATTTAATAATTTTTCAGTTAAAGTATCCAAATCAGAAAAATCAGTTTCAGTATGTGAGAACATTTCTTCGTCAGTTAATTCAAGTTCTAAAACAACATCCACACGATCATCAAACAAGATAATGGTATAAACTTTATCATTCACAACGGCAGAGGCTGTAATACATAAATCAGTTTCCCAATCTGAAGTATCAGTTTTTTGTAATTTGATATTTTTGGTTTTAAGAGCTTGACGAAAATGTTTCATGACATTTCTAAGTTCTATCAATTTAAGTTCTGAGTAAGTCATTTTTTATTCCTTTATAAAAGGTTTCGATGGAAGATATTATCATTATAAACTATTACTTGAGAAATTTCACGTAGAAAAGAAAATCAAATTGTAAAACTAAACGTCTCGTAGCGCTAGTAAAACGGGATTTTCATCCCGTTTATCAAATCAACTGAACCGCAATTATTTAATTAAATTTAATTAAAAATTTAAATTTAATAATTTTTCAGTTAAATTATCCAAATCTGAATAATCAGTTTCTTGTGAGAAAATTTCTTTTTCGGTTACACAAAGGTCAAGGACAACATCCATACGATCTTCAAACAAGATAATGGTATATACATTGTTATTAACAGTACCATCTAAAGAGGCAGCAATACAAATATCGGTTTCCCAACATTCAGTATCGGTTTTAGCCAATTTGATATTCTTGGTCTTTAAAGCTTGACGAAAATGTTTCATAACTTTTTTGAGATCTTTTAAAGCGCTCATTTTTATTCCTTAGTGGAAGGTGGTTGTTTATTGCTGATACTAATATTATAAACTATTCTTTCACAACTTTCACGTAGACAGGTAATAACTAATTTTATTAAATTACAGGATTTAAAAACCCGAAAGTCTAAAAAAATCAGAATTTAATTCTGATTTTAAAATCAAACCGCAAAATCTCGTGAAAGTTTTAAACTTTCCAAGAACCTGATTTATAATATTCCACAATTTCCATAAATAATTTTGATAAAATTTCTGACCAATCTAAATCTAAATCTTCAGAATCCTCAGAAAAATCTTCACCGGTTTCAATATCAATAACAGAAATATCACCACAAACATTTTCAGTAAATAAAAAATAATATAATTCATTATAATATTCTTCATTAGTTTCACCGAGATTGATATAATCATCAAATGCATCATTTAACCAAGAATATTCTTCAGTATTTAAATGATATGCAAGTGCTTTATGTTCAAAATCAATTTTAAAATTTTTAAAATTCATAATAAATAAAATCCTTTATAAGGAGTGGAAGATAATAATATTATAAACTATTCTTTGGGAACTTTCACGTGAGAAAGGTTTTCTGGAAAATAATCTTTCTTAATAGAATTTCTCACGAGACTAGCAAGGCGGGATTTGCGTCCCACTAGTCACAGCTTATTCGGTGACGTTAAATTCCTTTTCAAGTTCAGCAACATATTCGGGCAAAGCGCGTTCGTGTATCACGCCATAATGAAGCGTCTCGCCCTCACGATTGACCACCCACACTTGGTAGTTAGGGGTCAACTGACAGTAGCCGTTGGAACCGATTTCAATACAAACTTTGTCGCGGGTATTTGTTTTATTATATTTGCGTTTGCGCACGGCAAATTCCTTTCGAAGGAGTGAGTGTGAAGATAATCAGATTATAAACCAATCTTTGAGAGCTTTCACGCATGCAGAAGCTGAGAACAGAAATTAAATAGTGGATTGAGAAAATTCTCACGAGACTAGCAAAACGGGATTTTTATCTCCCGTTTATAAAATCAACTGGACCGCAATTATTTAATTAAATTTTAATTAAAGATAATTATTTAATTGACTTAATCGACAAACTTTTAATTTACCGGATTTAATTAACTCATCTGTATTTTTGCCAATAAAAGTATTATTAACTGAAAATAAATAATCATTTGGAGTTAATAAATTAGCCGCGGCTAAAATACAATTAGATTCAAAGTGAGTATTTAATTCAAATTCTCCACTTAGGACGAGTAAGACAGGTTTGTCATAGTGATTAGCTTTATCCAGGAACCCGGCCATTTTTTCGTTGGCAGTACCGCCAGTTGCTGAATTAAAGGCATAGATTTTACTTTCAATATAAAATTCACCATGAATAGGATGATCCATGACATGGCCATCAGTGATGAATTTATCCTTGCCATAAAATCGACTGAGTTCAGTCCCGGCAATTCGAACCAATGCTCGAGGTTGATAATTCAAAAATTTAGAATGACAAATTTCGGAAATCACATTTTCGGCAAAAGGTCCAGAAGTACATTGACCAATTTCTTTTAATGCGTCATTCATGTTCCAAATATGACGAGGAGGATTAGTTAACCGGATTTTTAACATGGATTGATATAAATCAAAATTCTTCATAAGAAGTCCTTTAGTGGAGAAGATAATCAAATTATAAATCAATCTTTAGGAACTTTCACGTGAGAAAGAAACTTGCGATAGAAATTAAATAGTGGATTGCAAAAATTCTCGCGAGACTAGTAAAACAGGATTTTTAATCCTGTTTAAAATCAACTGAACCGCAATTATTTAATTAAATTAATTAATTAAAAGTTTTTATTTTGATCAATCCATTCCTTTTTTTGTTGTTCAGTTTTAATTTCCCACCAAAGAGAAGAAGTATCACGACTGGGATAAACTTTATCTTCATGACTGGTGAAAATTGGAGCAAATAAAACAAAAATAATAAATAAAACAAAAATCATGGAAATTTTCCTTTTGTTGATTGGTTATACTATAATTATAAACTAATTCCTGGTAACTTTCACGTGACAGGAAGTATAGATATAAAAACATTGCAGTGACTTAAAATCTCGCGAAGCTAAAAAAACCGGATTTTTTATTTCCGATTTTTTGTTAAAAAACTAAGGGCCGCAAATTTTTAATTTAATTAAAAATTAAAAACATAAATTGAAGTTTTTCTGCCATTATTTTGTTTAACATATCCACGGTAATGGCCATAAGTTTTTGCAAAATTATGAACATTTAATGGAATATGACTTTGGCTAATTTGACGGCCATTGGCAATTGCAACTTCCTTGTAACATTTGACCAATTGGGCTCCGGTAACAACTTGGCCATGTGAATTTTTAATAAGAGCAATCATGGCATTTTTATATAAATTTCTCATTTATATTTTTTCCTTTGTTTGGTGGGGAAGATAATAATATTATAAACTATTCTTTTAGAACTTTCACGTAGCTAAGTCTTTTCTAAATTTTTAATTTATTATAATTTTCTCAAAACGCTAGCAAAACGGGATTGAAAAATCCCGTTTAAAATCAACTAGTCCGCAATTTATTTATTAAATCAATTATTATTTAATTAATTCTGATTTAATTACCGCAGTTAATTTATCCAAATCAATCCAATCAGGGTCGGTAATTGAAATTAATTCTTGTTCATCAACGCACACATCAATGGTCAAGGTAACTTCATCCATGGTCATATGCAAATAATATACCATTTCATTTAATCCACCTGCATAAATTGGATTGGACCATTGGAGTACAACTTCATCAGTGTCTTGACCAATTTCTTCATCAGCAGGCAAAATATCCAAAATTTCAAATTGGATTTCAGGACTTAATTTTTCAATTAAGGTTTCAGCAGCAGTTTGTAAAAATTCACAACTCATGTGTTTTTCCTTTATTAGGAGTGGAAGATAATAATATTATAAACTAATTCTATAGAACTTTCACGTAGACACAAATTCACCCAATTTATTAAATATAGGATTTAAAATCCCGCGAGACTAGTAAAACAGGATTTTCATCCTGTTTAAAATCAACTGAACCGCAATTTATTTAATTAAAATTATTTAATTAAATTTGATTTAATTACCGCAGTTAATTTATCTAAATTAGAATAATCAGGATCAATAATTGATAATAATTCAACTTCTTCTAAACAACCTAAAGTCACAGTTAATTCATCCATAGTTAAATGAATATAATAAATCATTTCATTTAATCCACTTTGATAAATTGGATCAGACCATCTGAGAACAACTTCATCAGTATCTTGACCAAGTTCATTGGCAGGTAAAATATCAAAAATTTCAAATTGGATTTCTGAATTTAATTTTTCAATTAAAATTTCAGAGGTATCTTTTAAAAATTCACAACTCATAGAGTGTTTTTTCCTTTGTAAGGAGTGGAAGATAATAATATTATAAACTAATGTTTTGAAACTTTCACGTAGCTGGAAAAGTATAGTTATAAATCAAATTTTAATATTTAAAAATTCTCGAAAAGCTAGCAAAAAAAAATTTTAAAAAACTTAATTTTTAAAATCAACTCAATCAATATTTATTTTAATTTTTAATTTAATTATTTTTTTTTATTATCAAAATCAAATCAATTTATTTAATTAAATTTATAAAAATTCTTCACATTTTTAACAATATATCCATTACTTAATTCAACTTCACTAACTTCTTTACCATACTTTCTACAAAACTTTTCTACTCTCTTTCTCACAAAACTTCTATCAATATTTCTACTCTTCCCTAAATCCTTATATACCATCACCAATTCAATCACACTACAACAACCACTTTCACAACCACTAATATATCTCAACATCTCATCCCTATATAAATTTTTAACTTTCATAAAAATCCTTTTTTTAATATAAAATCAATTTTTTATATTATACTATTATTATAAACTAATTCATGGCATCTTTCACGCAGGAAAAAGATACTCAACTTTATTAAATGACTTAAGTCTAAAATCTCGTGTGGCTAAGAAAACGGGAATTTCACCCGCAACTATGCCGCAATTCACATTCAGGATTTTAATCCTGATCTTCATCCTTCAAGGCTGACAGAACTTCATTCCTGATAAAACGTGAATTCACCAGGACTTCATGCTCCCGAGCTTTATTCACCACCCGAGTCAACTCATCCCCAGCCACTGGGTCCGCAATAATAGCTTCCAACTCAGACACCGGCATCAACACTTTCACATTCCTAATTCCACTATTAGGATAATTAGGATTGACCACACTACAACGACAAACGATGTAATTACGACACACCAAACAAAAATTAACTTCACACATTGCAACTGGATGCATATTGAAAACTCCTTATCTAGAGGCTAGAAAAATAAAGTAAAAAGGTAACGCTAAGGCCATTGCGAAATGCAAGGCAAACAAAATCTCAATCATAATGATTTCCTTTATTGTTTGAAGATATTATTATTATAAACTAGTCTTTTAGAACTTTCACGCCAATACTAGTGCCAGCCCTATTCCCGCACGGGAACTTCAGTTTTTTTCACTTTTTCTAGAAAAACGGGAAAGTCTTTTGGACTCTCCCTCTTCAAACAATTACCGCAGGCCACCAGGTTTCACAACCTTATTTAATCAAAACCCAACACTTAGATGGGAACTTGTTCTTACCTGTCAGTGCCAAAAATTCGGTTGAACACATTTGTCCCGCTGGATTACGGTTCCATTCACAAGTCTTTAAAAAATCCTGGACTTTACCAGCAGGAGTGCCTTTATAATCTGACACCAATTTCACATTTGCCACTTCCATCCATGAGGATAATGTGTCAAAATTCATGGACTCGGTCTTCACGATTTCATCCCCAATCATTTCATAAAAGACCACACATTCAGTCACGGCCAAAGGATTTACTCGACGAGTTAATTTAATAAAACTCATATTTTTTTCTCTTTTCTTGAGAGGTTAACGTTTCAGTTATTATTATTATAAACTATTACTCGAGAACTTTCACGTAACTCGAAATTTTTCGGGATATCGAATTTTTCCGGAATGAGTATAGCCCGGAGATCCCTTAAAATAAAATTATGTCATGTTATTTTTTTTAATTTTTAAAATTTTAAAAGTGTAAATATGATTTTACATATCACCCGGGTATGACGCAACTGTAATGCTAAATTTACACCTGGCTTCGAAAACTCGCGCGACTAGTTTTTCGAGATTGCTGTTGTTGCTGCGTCTCTTTAAACGCCTCCCACGTATAGATACCGATGAAACATAGCATAGACAACAAACAGCAGCAGAGATAACTAAGAGCAAACATACTTCACCGGCTGCGTCCAATCAGCGTTCAACCAACGCTCCTTCCCGTCGTCTAAGATTTGGCTGCCATCAGCATACGTCTTAATCACGCGTATTCCTTTTGGCGCCGGAACCTCAGGCCATGGCTCAGGTACAGGCTTAGGTTGCTTAATCACTTTCTCTACCTGAGGCTTAGGCACAATAACTGCCGAGTCTAGACTTTCGGGAATAGCTATCGCTGCTTTCTCTTTACGCGTCTGCTTTACCCGTTTAACATCTGCTGTCGAAGCAACGGGTGTGGGCTGCGTTACAGTAGACGTAGCAGTTGGCGTTTCAACTGTAGCTTGCGTGGCTTGACGTTTTAGCATCTCCATAGAACGCTTGATACGCCACATCTCAACTCCAATCGGCGTCAACGTAGCATCGCCAATACGTTCTAGAGTATCCAGCAACGCATGTGTGATAACCCAGGTATAGCAGCCTGAGATACTATTGCGTAACGCACCTGGGACTCTCACGACGCATCCTGTAGCATCTTGCGAAACTAGCTCGATCGGCACAAAGCCTAACTTTAAACAGGTGTCATGCTTCGTCGCTTCGTAAGAGGATTTCACGATAGTAGCAAACGACTCGACATCCTGAGACACATAACAAAATTTATCGCCAAGATTAGGCATCCTCATCCTCCTCATCAGTTTGAGTAATTTTATGGTTCATACGCCAATGATGATATAATCTTTCAATTTCAGCGGTACGTCGATATTCTTCTACTTTATCCAACATGCTGATACAACCGAGTAAGGTAAATTTAATTAACTTTAAACTCAAGGCAGTGATCACCACATATTTCACAATAATAGGAAACATGAAATCCTCCTTTCAAGAGGTAAAAGGTTTTATAAACCAAGAAAATCCAAAATATAATCAATATTAACAGCAATTACAAAAAAGGTAAATAAGAACCACATAGGTTTTTCCTTTATTAGGAGGTTGAAGATAATAATATTATAAACTATTCTTCTAGAGCTTTCACGCAGCTAATAGAGATATGATAGTTTAAATAAGAATTAGAAAAAACTCGTCAGGCCGGCGTTGCGGGAATTTCTTATCTTTTCACCCACCCTTCCCCCAATCCTATCCTAATCTTACCAATTTCCAAATCGCCTTAAAACTTTTCAATTTAGTTTTATCATTTTCAATATCTCTATAACTGAATTCAGGATTTAACATTTCCATCAATTCCCTATAATCTAAGGTCATTCTTGGACTCCCAAAATAATTCAATACATTTACCACTTCTCTTGGCGCCAATTCAAATAACACATTCTTGGCTTCCTCAAAGGTAATTTCCCCATTTTTACGGGTCCACAACATCAACAAATCATGCACTTGGCTTAAATCTTTTTTCATAAGTTTTTTCCTTTCTGCATTCATTATATTCTATTGTCTGAATAGCTTTCACGTGTGTTAATGTTCAGTAAATTGGGCGTTGATGATAAGATCGATAAATGTCTTTAACAATAGAGGCTGAGAATAACGCAATCAGCACAGAAATAAAAGAGAAGATTAACATAGCTAAACATCCTTGGTGTATACAGTAATAACGCTATTATAATAGAGCGAGAGAGACTCTACACTTAAAAATTCTAAATCTCGCTTTGCTAAAAAAATTTGATTTTTAATTTAATCAATTTAATTAATATTTTAAATTCGAATTATTTAATTATTTTATTTTTTAATTGATTTTAATTTATAAATTTAATTTTAATTAAAAATTAAAAATATATTGATGGGAAATTCGATGATTTTTGGTTAAAATTTTTCCATTATATTTGCCATGTCTTTTTGCAAAAGTATGAATATTTAACCAAATAAAATTTGTATTATAATTTGGATTATTTGAAATTGCGATATTTTTATAGATTTCAAATAATTGTGCACAAGTTGCTTTATTATCATTTTGTTTAATAAAGTCAACCATAGAATTTTTATATAAATTTCTCATTTATATTTATTCCTTTTTTGAAGGTTTCGGTGGAAGATAATAATATTATAAACTATTCTTTGGGAACTTTCACGTAGAAATGAAAATGATAAATTTTTTTATTTTGATATTGAAAATTTCTCGTCGAGCTAGCAAAAACAGTTTTTTAATTTAATTTAAATTAATTAATTTATTTAATATTTTTAATTTAATTTTTAATTATTTTTAAATATTTAATTTAATTAAATTTTATTAAAACAAAAAACTATAAAAAATAAACACAAAACAAATAACATTTTTTTTCTCCTTTCTTTATTGGTTATATTATAATTTTAAACTAATTCCTGGTATCTTTCACGTGGATGAAAATAGTCCAGGCAATATAATATAACATAAAGACTTTACTCGCAGAGCTAGCAACGCGGGATTTACTTGTTATATTTCCACGTAGGTTTAATCCAAGACTTAGTAGGAGGATTAGTACGAATGCTCCATTTCTCAGAATAGCTAGGCGCGTTCAGTCTCATATTCGTCTCATTCCAAGGCGATCCAAGCGATAACAATCTACGAGCACCAGCCGATGTAGCATAACGTGGGGTTTCGCCTTCTTTATCATAACTCCCATATTTAAGTCTATCTTCATGCGTGACTGAGGTGATACGGGTGCCATAATGATCTAGGATCTTAGCAACTGTCTGGTCTGTTTCTAATGGCATAATATTCTTCGCTTCTTCAAACGTAATCTCACCATTTTTCTTGGCAGTCCAGATCATCAGTAAATCATAATCATTAACGTCACCTAACCACTTGCCTTTATAGTCAGGAGAATTCTCATCAGGTAGTGGATATCTTCTGTCATAATAAGTCCCTTTGTTTTTAGGGTTTCTAATTTCTTCCCAATCGTCATCATCGTATGCCATAACATTAACTCTCATTTCTTTTTATCTATATTTATGTCGTCAAGCAGCTTCTTTAAAACTCGCCGAGCTAGCAAAACAGGATTTTTAATCCTGGTATTTTTTTTAAATTTAACTGGATATTTTTTAATTAATTTAATTATTTAAATTTTAATATTAATTAATTTAACTGGACTTGATTTAATATTTAATTAAATTAAATATTTTTAGTAATAAAATCAATAGAGTTATTTAATAAAATATCATGATTATCAAGAGAAATATCAAGGCCAATTTCATTACCAAGAATTTCCATGTTAATAAAAATAGTGAAATATTCTGGATCATTGATTAATAAATCTTTTAAATAATCTTTATTATCACCAGAGTTAATATAATTTAAAATTTTTTCTTGGATAATATCCATGATTAAAATCCTTTTTAAGGGGGAGAAGATAATATAATTATAAACTATTCTTTGACAACTTTCACGCGGGAAAGATTTTCAGAAAATTTTTAATCCAAGGACTTGTAAAATCTCGCGCGGCTAGTTCCAGAAGATTTTAGTCATAAGCTAAAATCAATGCAACTGATTATTTGTTATTTAGCTTTTGTAAGCCTGAAAACAACACATAACAACATGTTAAAAATAACACAAACACTAAGAAACTGCACAATACATAAAGCATGAATTCCATTTTATTTTCCTTTTGGTAAATACGTTATATTAATATTATAAATTAATCTCAGACAAGTTTCATGTGATGAATGTAATTTCTAGTATATAGAAAATGCTCTTTAAAAATCCTGTCGAACTAGCAAAAAAAGAAATTTTAAATTTAATTAATTAATTATTTTTAATTTAATATTATTTATTTTTTTTAATTATTTAAATATTTAATTTAATTAAATTTTACTAAAACAAAAAACTATAAAAAACAAACATACAACAAATAACATTTTTTTTCTCCTTTCTTTATTGGTTATATTATAATTTTAAACTAATTTCCAGGAACTTTCACGAGATGAAAATAAGTCCAGGTATCTATCAACTATAATATCTCACAGAGCTAGCAAAGCGGGATTGCTCCCGTCTTTCACAACGTCTCCACCCAACCACACGGACCTAAGGTCGATTACGCTTAGGCAAACCTCTCCTTTCAGGCGGTACCTCATGAGTTAAATCCCAAATCAAGGCAACAGTGGGCACAGTAAATAGGATCAATCCTAACACACGCACAGCAATTTCGAAATAAGCCATCATCTACTTTACTTCTTTCTTGACCTGTTCTTTTGAGGTCATTAATGATTTAACAAGCTTAATCACTGAGTTAATTAAAAATTTACTAATTTTATTTCTGGTTCTTTTACCAAAACAAAAATAAATAAAAACTAAACTAAATAATAAACTCATCATAAAATCTCCTGGATACGTTGATACTTTCATTATAAACTATTCTTTTATAACTTTCACGTGACCAGGAGCTTTTACAACCAACCTCTCTTATTATATCATGTCACACGTCACGCGCGTCTAGCACCACGGGAACCGTCATCAGGTTCCCAAACCTCACCTTCCCCCACGTGCAAATTACTTGCGCATAGTCACTTTTCCCTTTTCATCCACTGTAATTACATTTACCAAACGACGACGACTTCTCATCCATTCACCAATTCTTTCAAATAAGGCAATCATTTTTAAACAAAATACTGCACTAACAACCGAAAAACATGCTGAAATCACAAAGACTTCAAATAAATTCATATTATCAAATAACATGAGTGTTTCCTTTAGTAGGAGGTGGAAGATAATATTATTATAAACTATTCTCTCACAACTTTCACGTCACAGACTCTTTTCTCTCTTCTTTTGTCTCTTCTTATTCTGCCGCGGCTGGAGCCCCAAGAACACGCCGGAGCAGGAATGAGAGCTTAAACTTAACGTTAAACCTATTAACAATGCTCGGAGCCACACAACCCTCTCCTCTCAGCTCTACTTCTCATTCGCAGCGGCATTACAATACATCATAGTAAAGAAGCCATAAGGCACAATCATCATCAAGGCCCAATCAGGTCGATCACCAACCACCATCACCAAACCAGTCGCCACATTCCAACCAATCGCCACAGCGGCAATCACCATATCACGTCGAGTCATCTGCTGCAAAGCTTGTAACATAATTTATCCTTTGGATAGCTGTTTAAGATATTATCATTATATCTCAGTTACCATCAGCTTACACGTAACACCAGACAGCTCTCCTACACCAGCGAAGGGGCGTGTAGAGGGGGCTCACAACTGGGCTCAAATAGCGGCTTCTAGAGGGCTCAAAAAGGGCTCTCAAAAGGGCTCAAAAGAGCCCTCGGAATGTGGACCCAGAAGACCCTTTTTACCAGCACTAAGCCAG
>Ga0129333_10001208_pt1 | contig 23113 bp, 31 predicted proteins | sample CPB6_08_DNA_FD_94474 | JGI IMG/M metagenome (GOLD analysis project Ga0129333, IMG submission 94474) | Freshwater to marine salinity gradient microbial communities from Chesapeake Bay, USA - CPBay_Sum_0.6_0.8_DNA | ecosystem: Environmental > Aquatic > Marine > Coastal | place: USA: Chesapeake...
GCCTCCGGGCCAAGAGCCTCCGTCGTTGTCCACCATTAACGTGGTCATGAACGAGCCAATGGTTGATTTGTCCACGCCGTTTGATGCGATGGGCCGTAGTAACGTCAAGAAATTAGAAAAGCCGCCTGTGTCTTTGGTCAATTTAGGGGACACAACGGCCGGAAAAACTCCGCCGTCTAGAGAAGAAATTACCGGGGCTATCAAAGACCTACTAAAAGACGAGAAAAAGACAGAAGCGCCTACGTATGGCGAACGTCTTAAAAAGCGTTTTGGTGAGGTTGAGTCCACTTTCCGGGAAATTATTGGCGACACTAAGTCTGACATGCGCGCCAATGCATTCTTCCTGTTAGCTGACGCTGGCTTCAAATTAGCTTCTACTTACGCACCTACCTTGGCTGTCGGAATCGCACAAGCAGCGTCTGGCCTACCAAGAGGGTTTGCGGCACTTGCTGCACAGGCCAAGGACCGTGGCATCAAGATTCGTTCCGCAGCCTTGTCCGAAGCAGCGCAAAGCATTCAGTTGGAAGACAAGTACGCCAAGGATATTCAACGTGCAATCCTTGAGGCGCAGAGCAGAGCGGCGGTTGCTATGCTTAACGCTACTTCTAGGGCAGAGATTGAAAAAATTAGACAGGACTACGGCCTACGGAGAGATGTTCTTAAAGGGGATATCGATTACCAGCTTAAAGTGCTTGAACTGGGGGGAGGCGGGAAGCCTATTGAAAAAGACATTGGCGTTGGGATGTCTAGGTATGAGACGAAGAGTGGTAATTTTATTAAATATGGTATTAGGGAAGATGCATTTAGTCCAAACGGTGTTTTAGGGCAGATGCTTAACAGCCCTTACACTAATAATTCAACTACCAACCCATTTGTTGTTAGAGAAGGTCAATCTCCATTTACTGCTTCAGAGGATGAGACCACCCGTAAAAAACTTCAAAACCAAGTAGGCGAGGCTGACAGCAGTCTGCAAGCACTTAACCGAGTTCGTGGACAGTACGTCGATGCATTTAGTCCCGGCACGTGGGTCGTGGACAAAATTAACAACATCATTGTTCCTGTCGCTTTCGGCACGGTAAAGCCTGATCTCAAGCAAGATCAAGTTGTGGCTAACTTACGATTAAACGCTCAACAGTTAGAAAAAGCGATGGCGGCGACTAATGATGATGGAAGGTTGTCAAACCAAGAGCAAGAATGGGTAAAAGAATTGTTAAATGACATTAACAATCCTACTGGCTTCTTCCAGAATTCAGAGCGCGCTGCAAAGCAGTTTGCTGTGCTTGAGACCTATCTTCGTAACAAGCGGCAAGAAAAACTGATGAAGCTCATTCCGGGGATGCCGAATGAAGTCATGAAAGTTCCTTCTACCGGTACACAGAATGACCCGTTCATCGTAAGTAATGACCCCACAGAGCGCCAAAAACTGTATCGTTATTTGGCTGATGTGATTGGTAAATCACAAGCACCAAATGCTGCGGTCTATTTACAAACGCCTAATGGAAGCGTTGCCCCTGTTTCTGTTGAAAAAATAAGACAATTGGTGAAGCAATGACCCCTATTGAGACCCTAAATGGCGAAGTAATTGATCTAGACACAGGGAACATCGTTGCCCGTACCCCGGGTGCCGCACCTCCCACTGCGTCTACAAGATCGCCACGTTTTCAGGCCGCCATTCCGGAAGGGGATCGTGTCAATGGGATATTAAGAAATGCTACATGGGGCTTTCAATCAGCCCTTTTTGCTTTGCCTGACGCTGCTACTCTTGCTATTGGTAGAGGGCTAGGGCTAAACGAAGAAGAAGTATTCACCCTTGGCAAGTTCTTTAACAAGAACGTCAGCAAGGCACTGACAGGGGTAGAAGAAACTGCGCCGCGCAGTTCTGAAGAGCGTTATGCACGTGCATTCTTTGAAGGTATGGGTGGAGCAATGCCACTTACTGGGACACTTGCCTTTGCCGCTCGTATGCGCCCAATGGTAACTACTGCACAGACCGCTAAAACGGGAGTGCTGAAAGGAATTGCAGATGATGCTATCAAATTTGTTCAAAGAAATCCGAGAGCGGCTTTGGCCATTGATATCGCGTTTGGTGCAGGTTATGAAGGGCTTCGTCAAGCGGTAACTGAAAACGTCAGTGACGATAACCCAAACAAAAAGCTATACGAAGAACTGCTTCCTATGGGCGCATTCATTGGATTGCCAATGGCTGTTCAATTCTTGCCTTCTGTAATGGCAGGGAAAGCTGTCAATAAAAAGATACAAAGCGCAATATCCGGGCAAGGCGATACAGACGAAATTCTAAGTACATTGCCTAGACCTTGGCGGCTACCTATTATTCGTATCGCTCCAAAAATGCTGAAGAAAAATGCAGAGAGCAAATTGTCTGAAGTGTTTGGACCGATTGAAAAAAGCCCGGACGCACAAGCTGCGATAAAACAATTAGAACTAGCAATGCAAGACCCGCGCTTCCCGGAAGCTGGCTTCGTGTTTAATGTGGCTGAAGAGCGCATGACTCCTGAACTACTTGCGCGCACAGCGGAACTGATAAAAAAATTAGGCCCCACAGAGTTAGCTGAGTTTAAGAAAAGGGTCAACGAAAACCAACTGAAGTTTGCTGGGCTTTTTGACTCACTTGCACCAGAAGCACGTCAGCCCATGATTGAAGCGTTCAAGGCCGCACAGGCAGAGCGCCAATCCTTGTTTGACAATCTGCTGCTTGCGCAAAAAGATTTAACGGAAGCGGAACGCATGGCAATTTCAGAGCGCCTTGGACCGCAGAACATGGACATGATTAACGATGAGCTTCGTGGCTCGTTAATGGGTGCCATGGAGTTCGACCATAAGATGCGTGAAAACGTCTTGCGTCGCATGGGGTTACGTCAAGCAATCGGCCCCGATAACGTGCAACTATCTACGAGATCAGAAGGGAAGTCGTTATACCCTTCACGAAATATGGAAGAGGCGGCAAAAGCATTAGTTAAGAAATATCTTATAGAACGGCCTTCTCAGAGTACTCCAATTCCTGAGCCTATTGCTTTCCTGCGTAACTTTATTCAAAGCCAAGATGTGGCACGAGCGCGGATGGAAAGGATAAAAACGCAAGAGTTTCTTGATAATGCGCTTGCTCCACAATTTAAAGCACTTGACCTAGCCCCAGACATACAAGAATCTGTTCGTAAGGGAGCTATGTTGGCAATGAAGGGTAGTAGTTTAAAGATCCCTAAAACCGCCCGGGCGCAGTATGATGCCCCGGGTCAGAAGTTATCTGTTAACAACAAAGGAGAGGCTTTTATATACAGTGGTATTCCGGGCAAGCCTATAAAAATTAATCCAAAGCAGATACAAGAAGACGCTGCGCTTGCCGTGGAGGATACGACCTCAATCGACATCAACCTGCCGGAAGCGTTAGATTACTTGGAGGCGGCTGCTCGTTATCGTAATGATGCGCTGATCCGATATAACAGAGCAATGGCTAAAGGCAGTTCACGTATTACAGATGCGCAACGTATTCTTGACACAGGTAAGGCGGTTTATAACGACATTGAGAAGTTAATCTTAGATCACGTCCCTAAGATTAAAAGCGAGTATGAGGGCATGAAAAACATCTTGTCCGATTACCGTGCTGGATTCGAGCAGTCCTTGCCTCTGTTGATGTCGCAAAAGCGGATGAGGGGCGATGAATATTTGCTGCCCAATGAAGACTTGATGCGCGTTGCGTTTAGTAATGCGCGTAACCTGCAACAGTTACAGGTAAGTCTTGGCGGCACCCCCGGCTTTGACGACCTACTGATGAAAGGCACGGTGGATTGGCTGCGCTCCAAAGGCGTGGTTAACCAAGATGGGTTGGTTGATCCGAAGAAGATTCGTTCGGTATTGGACAAGAACCGCAACATTGTTGAGTCTTTGCCTGACACCATTCAAGCAAAGCTAACGGACGAAGTTGCGTTGGCTGATGACTACGTCAAGCGCATGGGTGAGCTAGAAGATCGTCGTGTGCTGATAAAGAACGATGAGCTAGACAATATCCTACGTAAGGTGGCGCGTCCCGACGCTGACCCAAGACAAGTCTTGGCCAAGGCAATCGAGGACCCTGCTGTGATGCGGATGCTAGTGGATGAACTAGGCAAGGACCCTGATCGCCTAGCTGCGCTGCGCCGTTCTGTATTTAATGTGGCGGGAGAAGGGGCAAAAAAGGGTGGGGCCTTAAAAACCTTTTTGGAAAATAACGAGAAGTCGTTGAAGGTGCTCTACAAAGACACGGAGCATTTTGACAACCTCGTTAAGCTTGCTGACGTGCAACGTCGCGTTGAAGCCTTTTCAGATGTAACGGGACAGGTTCCTGACTTCAATTCGTTGGACCAGACTTTACGTAAGGTATTTGGTTCCGGTATCCAGTTCTTAACAACTACACTTCGTGAAACAGCAGTAGGTCGTATTAGCCCAGCAACAGGATTGCTTGCGCTTACGGTTCGACTAGTGTCTTCAGTGGAAAGTGAAATTTTTGACAAAATTTTTCTTAAAGCATTGGCTGATCCAGCGTTTGCGAAGAGCCTAAACTCATTAAATAGCCCTGCACAGGCACAGAAAGTGGTTGCAGGGCTAGAGAGCATTGGCATCCCGCGCACTGCCTTGATACCTCCTCGTGCACTGGCAGAAGAAACCTCCCGTGCAGTGACGGAAGACAGGGAAGTTCCGGGCCGCAGAGAAGCGCCAGTTGTTTCACGTGAAACGGCCGCATCGATGCTCCGCGCATTGCCTCCTGCGCCACCGACAAGCGGCACATTGTTGCCGAAGAATCCTATGCCACCTCCTCCGGTAAATCCGCCACAGATACCATTGATGTATCCAGCATTGTTCCCGAACGATCCAATCAGTGGTTTATTGGAGCAACGTAGTCGGCAAATTCAAAGCGGCCAAATGCAGCCTGTCCCGCCGGGGCAGCTATATCAACCACAGAGGTGATCATGAAAAAACAAGTATGGGATAAGCCACGTCCCGAAGGATTGGGCAAGCCAAAGAAGCTTTCGTCAAAGAAGAAATCAGCCGCCAAGGCTATGGCAAAGGCGGCTGGCCGCCCTTACCCGAACCTTGTGGACAATATGCGCGCAGCCCGAAAGAAATAGTTGCTGTTGGCACCGGGAGAGACCCGTAATACTTCTTCTCCCCTTTACGGGTCCGGTGTTTTAACGGTGGTCTGCTCAGGTGACGGACCACCGTCTTTTTGAAACTGCTCTACCCGTTGCATCCACTGGTCTTGGTACTGCTGGAACTCTCGGCCACAGGTCACAAACTCCTGTACTTCCCCATCCTGCGCCACCATCAAGATCACGCCGTGATCGATCTCTGTACCGTGGACCGTGTTATGCGCCAAGGCATAGGCGGCTAACTGTAAGAAGTAGTCCTCTACCCACTCCCGCTTCTTCATCCTATTGGCTTGCTTGAAGTCGAGGATGGACGGCTTGCCGTTGTATACCGCTACGCAGTCCGTGGTCCCCGCATACTTCCCGGGGTAGTACACAGGCACTTCCGAACCCCAGACCTCTTGGACGTTCGGGAAAAAGTGCTCTATTAGCGCATAGCCCATGCGGTAACCCTTGACCTGTAGCCACGTGCGCGGAGGATCAAGCGCCCTGTTCAACAATAGTCTTTCAACGACACCATGCATGTGGGTGCCTACGGTGGCCGCATCGTTGCGGATTCGTTCGGCGTTCTCCTTGCCTACCCGCTCTTCCCACTCCTTCAGGAAGGTCTGGTCCTTGGTGCCGGACAGGATGGTGGTGACGCTAGGCATCGGGTCCTGCCCCTCCAAGACATAACGGCGGCCGTTATCCCCGTCCACCCGAACGAGCTTCTCGTACTTGTACTTCTTCCGAATAGGTATGAGTTGCATTAGATCAGCCATCCTTTCAGTTGTTCGCCTAGCACTGCCGAGGCAATGTCGATCTTGTTTCTTAGTGCTTTGACAATGTGCTCATCCACCGTCTTGGTGGCGATCAGGTCGATGTAGGTGACCTTCTCAGTCTGACCGATACGGTGAGCGCGATCCTCGGATTGCAACCGCTTCTCTAGGTCAAAGCTATTGCTGTAGTACACCACGGTGTGCGAGGAGACCAGCGTCAGGCCGTAGCCGCCCGTTGTTGGATTGCCAACAAAGAAGCGTAACTCACTTTTTGGGTCAGAGAACTCCTCAACAATCTTCTGCCGATCTTCCGTCTTGGTATCGCCGTAGTACGTGGCCACCGAGGTCATGCCGTATTCCTTCTGGATCGCCAGCTTGATGTCCTCAATGTTCTTGCGGTAATTGGCCCAGATAATGACTTTGCCGCTGGACTCTGCCAGTAAGTCCATCAACTCCGGCAGTCTATTGTTCGGAAGGGCTATCTCTTGCCCATCGTCTAACTTGACGTAGCCACAAACGATCTGATGCAATCTTAACAACTGTGTCAGAGCGTTCGTTGTACTGACCAAGCCTTCGCTCAGAACAGACAGCGCCATCAGCTTCATCTGCTCATACGCCTTCTTCTGCTCATCCGTTAGCTCTACGTCCCGGCGCAGGTAAATCTTGTCCGGCAGGTCAAGGCATTCGTCTTTGGTAACGCGAAACGCGAACCTGTCCAACTTGTCCTTTAACTCGTCCAAGTGTCGGTAGCCGACTACCTGCTTAAAGGTGTGGGTCGGCATCTTGCGCTCTACAAGGACCGCATACCGTGCTTGGAACGTATAAAAGCTGGTGTGGTTCAGGCATTCCTCGCCCAAAAAGTCGCATTGAGAGTACAAATCCAATGGGCTTTTGGTCACAGGAGAGCCTGTAGCGATCCTCCGGAACACCGCCTCTTTGCCTATCTTGACGATGGCCTTCGTGCGCTTGGCTGTGTGGTTCTTGATGGTAGTGGATTCATCAATCGCCATGAAGGATTCGGTGATGCGCAGGAACATCTTGGCGAACTGCTGACCCTTCTCCGTGCTGAACGCCTCGACGTTCATGATCAAGATGCGCATGTCATCGACGGAGGCCAACATGTTCTCCATCTCCTCCTTTTCCGCCTTCCTCGGCGAAGCATTCCAACACGCCATCTTGTAGGAGATGTGCTCCGGCATATGCTTGGGGATTTCAGAGCTGTACCAATTTCGGTACACCCCTTTGGGCGCGACGATCAGCATGGCGTTGATCTCGCCCTTGTCGTACAGCATGGCGGCATTATTGATGAGCATGAAGCTCTTGCCTGTCCCCATCTCGGCGAACAGGGCCACCTGAGCGTGTTTGTAGAAACGCTGCAAGTAAGCGGCTTGATGTAAGAACGGCTTGTTCTTAAACGGGTATTTGTCTACGAAGTAGTCCATCTTTCTTCCTTTCTATGAGCAGGTACTTGACAACCTGAATTTTTATTGTACACTCTCTGTACGTTTTTAGAAAGGAGAAAGAAACGTGAGTCGAGTCTTCGTCGTCCAAGAGATGCCTACGCATAACATCTCTCCCGCTATGCAGTTTGGGGAGATTGTTGTTCTGCTGCCGCATAACACTCAGATCGCCTTTTCCACTGTTCCCGTTGTCAGGAAGCTGCGCCGGAAGCTAATGGATTTCAACGATTCTGATTATCTTTTGTTAACGGGAGACCCTGTGGCTATCGGATTAGCGTGCGCCATAGCTTCTTTCAATAACGGGGGCCGCTACACTGCCCTAAAATGGGACCGCCGGGAGTTCTTGTATATCCCGGTTCGTATCGATGTAACCGAGAATGGAGAGAGTGATGAGTAACATTAATAGCCTGTTTGAGCAGGATGCTGGTGCACTTCAAGTCAAGAACCAAGACTTGGATAGTGTGGGTGCTTTGGCGCGCCGTGCCAAGCTTCTCGAGAAAGAAATCGAAGAGTTTGAGACGGTAATCAAAGAGCGGAAAGAACAGCAGCGCAAGTTGCTGGAAGAAACAATCCCTGCCATGCTTGAGGAACTCGGCATGAAGTCCTTCAAGATGGCCGATGGCAGCACCATCGAAGTCAAACCGTTTTACTCTGCAAGCATCAAAGAGGAAAACCGCGCAGTTGCTTATCAATGGCTGCGTGACAATGGCTACGATGACATCATCAAAAACACTGTCTCAGTACGGTTTGGTCGCAACGAGGACAAACTGTGCGAGAGCCTAATCAACCTTCTGCGTGAGCAAAACTACCCTGTTGAGCAAACGGAGAAGATTGAACCTCAAACGCTAAAAGCTTGGGCTAAAGATATGGTCCAGCGTGGCGTTGAGATACCGTCGGAAACCTTTGGCCTGTACGTTGGGTCCAAGGCAACTATCAAATCGTAAGACGAACCAAGGAGCGTGAATCATGGCTAAGACTGAACTAGCAGAAAAGAAGCAATACGCAGTATCCACCGCTGTTTCATTTGAAGAGGATGCAGCACAAGGCGGTTTTGAAAACATGGGGCAGGAAGATCGTGCACTACCCTTCTTGCGACTACTAACCAACACAAGCCCCGAGGTTGGTGAAGTAGATGGTGCGATGCCGGGGATGATCTACAACACAGTAACAGGGCAGTTATACGATGGAAAGAAAGGGATTACAGTTATCCCCTGTGCGTATGTCAGGCAATACATCGAATGGGCACCGCGCGGCCAAGGCTCGGGCGCACCAGTTGCTATCTATCCCGCAACGAGCGATATCCTTAGCAGAACGCACCGGGAACCCGGCGATAGTAAAGATTATCTCGACAACGGTAACTACATTGAAAACACCGCCAATCACTTTGTGATGGTGGTGAATGAGGAAGGTTTCCCCGAACCTGCCTTGATCACAATGAAGTCAACGCAGTTGAAGAAGTCACGCAAGTGGAACAGCATGATGCTGTCTACAAAGCTGATTGGCAAGAACGGTCCTTACACGCCGCCAATGTTCTCCCACCTGTATCGTTTGACTACGCAAGCCGAGTCGAATGACAAGGGCAAGTGGTTTGGCTGGGAAGTGGAAAAGATTGGTCCAATCGAAGATGCTGACATGTACATTGCAGCGAAGCAGTTTGCTGCAACCGTCACCTCAGGCGAAGCGAAAGTAAAACACGCTTCGGAAGACGCGATGGATACCGCAACGCCGTTCTAAGCCTTACGGGGGAAAGCGGATGCTGTGTGCGCCGCGCCGGTAACTAACTGGATGCAATGCGGCACAGACGCAGCGAGTACCCCACCTTTTCCTGAGAATTGAGAATGATCGATATAACAAAATTCAAGGCGATCTTCAGTGGACTCGACATCGCCTACGGCACATACATAATCAAGGCGGAGCGGGGAGATGGCAAACAGGCGGGACAGGCTACGGTTGTACGTAAACCTCCAACGGATGACCTTTGGGAACGTCATCTTGCTGGTATTGATCCTTCCCTTGGCATTATCCCTATTCGTGCTGATAACTCTTGCATATGGGGCTGCATCGACATTGACCAGTATCCAATTGATCACAAAGGATTGGTACAGAAGATTGCGGCACTAAAGCTCCCACTGGTTGTCTGCCGTAGTAAATCTGGCGGCGCACACTGCTTCCTATTCGTTCGTGAGCCGATTCCGGCGCGCGATATGCAAGACTATCTAAAAGCCTGTGCTGCGCTGTTGGGCGAAGCAGGGCGCGAGATATTCCCTAAGCAAGCTGAAATCCTCGTGGACCGGGGAGACACCGGCAACTTCCTCAATCTTCCTTACTTCGGGGGAGACAATGGCACACGCTATGCATTTAATGCTGACGGCTCGTCAGCTACGCTTGAAGAGTTTTTTGCTCTTTACGAAGCAAACGCCCAAACCGCACCGCTTGTCATACCAGAGCCGCCGAAAGTGGCAGAGGCTCCGATCAAAGACGGTCCGCCGTGCCTTCAGGCTCTCTGTTCACAGGGCTTCCCTGAAGGAACGCGCAACAATGGGCTCTTTAACATCGGCATTTACCTTAAAAAGCTTGCGCCTTCGAGTTGGGAAGATAAGATCGTTGAGCACAACCTAAAGTACTTTGGCCCACCACTACCGAATAATGAGGTGCAACTTGTCATCAAACAACTTCAGAAAAAAGAGTACCGATATAAGTGCAAAGACGCGCCGCTCAATAGTTTCTGTAACAGCAGTCTATGCCGGACTCGCCGCTTTGGGATTGGCGGCCATGGACCCGACTCGCCCACTCTTTCCTCGCTATCTAAATATGCGTCTGAACCGCCTCTGTGGTTTTTGGACATCAATGGTAGGCGCATTGAATTGGAAACGGATAGCCTCTTCAACCAAGCAGCGTTCCAGAAGAGTTGCTTGGAGAAGCTTAACATCCTTCCCCCTTCGCTCAAAAAAAACGATTGGGAGAATATGCTCAACGCCCTCCTCAAGGAGATGGTCGAAACAGAACAAATTTCAGAAGCATCTGAAGATACTTCGGTTACTGGCCGCTTCTTAGACCTGCTCGAGGAATTCACCACGCACATCCAGCAAGCAATGGACCGTGATGAAATCTTGATGGGCCGTGCATGGATTGAACCAGAAGATGGCAAGTGCTACTTCCGAATGAAAGACTTGGAAGCACATCTTACGCGCAACAACTTTAAAGGCATGACCGCACCAAAGATGGCACAGCGTATGCGTGACCTCGGCGGTGAACCAATCAGCTTATTCTTGAAGGGCCGTACCGTGCGCTGCTGGCGTTTGCCACAGTTCACTAAGCAAGACTCGCCATTTACAACGGAGACAGTGCGACAGCAGGGGAGCCCGTTCTGATGCGTAAGATGCCAAAGGTGCCCAAGGTGCCCAAGGTGCCTACGTTATCCTCGCTGAAGCCGAGAAAGCATGTGATCAAAGCTGCTCCACGCAAGAAGATTACGGTAACAAAAGCACTATCTCCGGTTAAAGAAACCGTGGTTGTGGATAAGCTTGTTCATCTTGAGCATGTTGAAGACAACATCATTAACAGCGGACGTGCAGGACTTACTTACACCATGCTGTTATTGAAGGAGTTGCATAAACTCCTTGTCAATCCGCTTGAAACGAAGCTACCCATCACTGAGAAGTATGACGGCAGCCCAAGTGTAGTGTTTGGTCGTGATCCTCAAACCACAAAGTTCTTCGTAGCAACAAAAGCATTCTTCAGTAAGACACCGAAGATAAACTTTTCAGAAGAGGATATTCAGGAGAACCACGGCTACTCCGAGAATTTGGTACGCAAGTTAACCGCCGCCTTCCGCCATCTGCCTAAGGTCATTCCTGTCACGGGGGTGTTCCAAGGTGACCTCATGTACACCGCAGATACCGTGGGCGAAGATGCTTCATTCACCGCGAACACCGTTACCTACTCTTGTAATCAATCTTTTGTTGCTGACACTGTAAGGAAGTCAAAGCTCGGTATCGTTGTTCACACCGAGTACATCGGCAATGATCTCCGGCGGATGTCTCGCTCTAAGTCAGGACAGTCTCCGCTGTACTACTTCAGAGAATCAAAAGACGTTTTCCTAATTCCTGCGAAGGTTGGTCTTCATGAGGTCTACTATCCAACAGAGAAGCAGCAGGAAGTCCTGTCACTGCTAAACACTGTGCACTTGTCTACGAGCCCGAACATCTTTACCGATTCGCGCTACGAAGTAATCAAGGACTACAAAGTAAAGCTCAAGCCCTACATAAACAAAACGATCAGGGAAGGTACGTCACCTTTTGCTCAAGACTTCGCGCAATACATAAACGAGCCGTTAAGAGAAGAGACGCTGACCATCCTTAGTGATTTGTTCTACGTGCACACGAAGCTTCAGCAGGTAAAAGACATCCTTCACGAGTGCTTGTATCGCTCTAACACCTATCGCCCATTCCATACCTCTATCAATGGCGTACAGACAAAGGGCGAAGGGTTTGTCGTATCGTTCAACGATCACCTAATGAAGATTGTTGATCGACAGGAGTTCAGCCGACAAAACTTCCTGCGACAACGCGCTATAGGTAAAGACGCAAAGACCACCGTCTTCGCTTTTGCTCGAATGAATCCGCCGCATAAAGGTCACGGCTTACTGATCTACACTGTGAAAGATATCGCCGCGAAGTTTGGCGCTGATCATCTAATCGCGGTAACGGCAACGCATGACAGCAGCAACCCATTGCCTCCAGCAGAAAAGCTTGCTTTTTTGAATGAGTTCTTCCCCAATACAAACTTCTCACTGTGCGAATCGCATTTCGTTCATGAGCTACGTAAACTCTATCAATCAGGTACTCGGCACTTAATCTTGGTGGCCGGGAGCGATAGAGTAGATATGTACGAAGACACACTGAATGATATGAATGGCAAAGATGAGTTCTTCTACTTTCCTCGCTTCGAAGTCGTATCGGCTGGATCGCGGCGCGCGGATGCAACAGATATCCGAGGTATGTCCGGGACAAAGATGCGCGAGTATGCACGTCTTAGTGACTTCCATCTCTTCTCGCATTGCGCACCTGTTGATGACAACCCTGCGCTAATTAGAAAGCTGTTTGAAGCTGTTCAACAGGGGCCACAGCTATGACAGCCGTGCGCAAAGTCTTCGGACCTCCCGGCTCAGGGAAGACTACGTACTTGCTGAACCAAGTCGAGACCGAGTTAAAGGACGGTGTATCCCCAATGCGCATCGGTTACTTCTCGTTCACAAGGAAAGCAGCTAACGAAGCGCGCGACAGGGCCATCACCAAGTTCCCGCACCTAAATGCGAAGACCGACTTCCCCTACTTCAGAACACTGCATAGCCTCGCCTTCTACTGTCTTGGCGTGAAGAGTGATGACATCATGCAGCCCGAACACTATCAAGAGTTCGCAGAGCAAGCAGGGATTCAAGTCATGCTCAATTCAGATGAGGACGGCATTGCCAAAGCCGACAATCCAATTTTGAACGAAATCAACCTCGCTCGGATTCGCGGCGTTGACCTACGCAAGCACTACAACCAATCCAGAATCGACATCGAGTGGCATCACTTCGAGTTCGTTGAGCGCACGTATCGCCATTACAAAGCCTCACGCAACCTGCTCGATTTCACTGACCTACTAGAACTCGTTTGCTTGCAGCCGCACCGATTACCAAAGCTTGAAGTACTTATCATTGATGAAGCACAGGACCTTTCTCGCCTACAGTGGAACTTGGTGCGCGAACTAGTATCCCGTTCTAATCGTGTGTTCGTCGCCGGTGACGATGACCAAGCTGTCTTTACGTGGGCCGGAGCAGACGTTAAATCATTCTTAGAGTTTGATGGCGATATCCATGTCTTACAACAATCCTACCGAATCCCCTCGTCCGTTCACGACATTGCAAATCGGGTTGTCGGAAGAATCCGGGAGCGCCAAGATAAAACTTGGTTCCCACGTGACTACATTGGCACCGTTAGACAGTATGGTCGTTTCGAAGACGTTCCATTTGATGACGGAGAATGGCTTGTCCTCGCTAGTACAAACTACCTGCTCAATCCAGTGCATGAGTGGCTCAAAGGGAATGGAGTACTCTTTGAACGTAACCACATCCCTAGTGTCGCGCCCAATATCCTCAAAGCGGTAATCGATTGGGAGCGGCTGCGCAAAGGACTGACACTCAGTATCACAGAGGTCCAAAACCTCTACAAATACCTTGGCCCGAAAGACGTGGCCCGAGGCCACCGGAACTTCAAAGGCACCGTCGATGCCATTGAGTACGATTTATCCACCCTTAGTAAAGACTACGGTCTTTTGACCGATGCCGTCTGGCATGAGGCGCTAACCAAGGTCAGTGAAGACAAGCGGGAATACCTGCGCGCCATCCTGCGGAGGGGCTACAAGATATCGAATTTCGGCCGCTTCAAGCTCTCCACCATCCATGGTGCCAAGGGCGGTGAAGCTGACAATGTCGTCGTATTAATGGACCTCTCCCCCAAGTTTGCCAAGGAATACTCCATCGATTCAGACAGCGTGAACCGGCTCCTGTATGTGGCCATTACAAGAACCAAGAAAACCCTGCATTTAGTGATGCCCAAACAATACGACAAAGGATTTCGCCTGTGAAAAGCCTCCCACTGTTCCCCGTCAAGTCCGATTGGGTAGCGCCTGAGACCTTCCCAAACCTCTCCGAGGCCAAGGAAATCGCCATCGACTTGGAGACCTGTGACCCGAACATGGAAACCATGGGCCCCGGATGGCCACGCAATGACGGCTTCATTGTCGGCTACGCTGTGGCCGTGGACGGTTGGTCAGGTTATTACCCTATTGCCCATGCCGGAGGCGGAAATCTCGATAAAAAGCGTGTGGAGCGGTGGATCGCGGACGTTCTTGCCACCCCTGCTGACAAGATTATGCATAACGCAGCCTATGACTGTGGATGGCTACAGGCCGCAGGATTCAAGATCAACGGCCGCATTCTGGACACGATGATCGCCGCGCCCCTGATCGACGAAAACCGCTTTTCCTACTCGCTTAATGCCCTTGGATTCGACTATCTCAAAGAGGTAAAGAGCGAAGCAGGGTTGAAAGAAGCCGCCGGGGACTTCGGTGTGCACCCCAAAAAGGGCCTGTGGAAGCTTCCGGCTATGTACGTGGGCGAGTACGCTGAACAGGACGCTGCGCTCACGCTGAAGCTCTGGCAAGCCTTCAAGATCAAACTGCGTCAGGAAGATGTTGAATCCATCTTTGACCTCGAAACGAGGCTTCTTCCTGTCCTTTTATCGATAACTTCCAAGGGCGTTCGCTTTGACCGGGACCGCTGTGAGAAGACTATTGAAGACCTTGTCAAACGAGAGCGCGCGCTGGTAGCTCAAATAAAGAGCCTGTCCGGCATCGGCGTAGATATCTGGGCCGCCGCCTCTGTGGCTAAAGCATTCGACAAACTTGGGATAAGTTACCCCAGATCAGCATCTGGAGTACCTAGCTTTACGAAGTCCTACTTGGAAGAATGTCCCCACGACATCGGCAAGCTCATCATTGAGGCCCGGGAGACCAACAAAACCCACAGTACGTTTTTACAGCCCTATCTGGACTTCTCCGCCAAGACAGGGCGCATTCATCCGCACATCAACCAGCTCCGCTCCGACGAAGGCGGCACGGTCTCCGGCCGTCTCTCCATGGCTAACCCGAACCTCCAACAGGTCCCTGCCCGACACGAGACCATCGGACCGCTGGTGCGCTCCCTCTTCCTGCCAGAAGAAGGCGAACTGTGGGCCTCTAATGACTTCTCCTCCCAAGAGCCGCGCCTGTTGGTGCACTACGCCTCGCTATTGGACCTGCCGGGGTCAGAACTCATGGTTGATGCCTACCGCAACAACCCTGATACCGACTTCCACCAGATGGTGGCAGACATGGCTGGGATTAAACGCAAGGCCGCCAAGACCATCGGTCTAGGCCTCATGTACGGCATGGGCGTAGCCAAGCTTGCCACTCAGCTCGATCTCACCCACGAGGAAGCCAAGGAATTGATCGACACCTTTCACAAGAAGGTGCCCTTCCTAAAAGGCACGGTAAACTCTGTGATGCGCCGTATCGACAATCCTGCGGCCAATGGCGCGATCCGCACCCTCTTGGGCCGAAAGTGCCGCTTCCCCCTGTGGGAGCCAATGCAGTACGGGGTCAACAAGGCCATGCCTTACGAACAGGCACTGGTGGAATATGGACCGAGGATCAAGCGCGCAGGAACCTACAAAGGCCTAAACCGCCTCATCCAAGGATCAGCCGCAGATCAAACCAAGAGAGCAATGGTTGCACTACATGAGGCCGGAGAAAACCTCCTCCTGCAAGTGCACGACGAACTGGTGATCAGTGTGAAAGACCGCGCTCAAGCCGAACGCGCCGCCGAGATCATGGCTAACTGTGTTGGGATGGAAATCCCCAGCCGTGTGGATGTCGAGGTTGGACCTAGCTGGGGTGAAGCGAAGTAATTATTTAACCTCGGTGAACTTCTCACCCTCGACGAACTTCATCGCCGAACGCGCATCGATGAACTCTTTATCGTTATAGCGATACGTCGCATCCTTCCATTGCTTCTGTATTCTGGCTAGGATCATCCCATCGCTATCTACAAGACAAAGACTGTCATCCATCTCTGCCCATCTCGGCTTTCTTCGTCCCATTACTCCTCCTTCTTGCCACGGAAAATATCCCATAGCTGATCGTATGCAGCTTTACTACCTTGATACGTATTGGCCATCACTACATCACGCGCAGCATCAGCAACTACGTACAAGCTCCTCAGCCACTTCGCTGCTATCAAATCATCTTCATCACGCGCTCGATCTTCCAAGTTACTCGCCAAGCGCTCAATCTCATTCCCATTGATCAATTTCACCTTAGCTAAGTTTGGAGAATCTTTCATTCTAAAAACTCCTGACTGTCATAATCATAAAAATTAATTTTATTAAGCGTGTTTAATGCCTCTTGAAAATCTTCCTTAAATTTTTCTACAATTTTTTTGTAGTATGAAGAAATAACAATACCGCCTTCATCGTCATACGCGCTTTCATAGGCAAAAAGCATGTCTTGGATAAGGCTCTCAACAGTAAACTCTAAATTCAATTCCATCAGAGTATCTGTTGTATGCCAATCCTCAGGTATTTCAGTATCATGATTCCACAGCGTTATGGATAATTCTAAATTACCAAATTCTGATAAATCACTATGAATAAACCTATTTGAAACGCAAATGGTTCTCTGGCTCGGATGTAGTGTTCGTGTCATTTTTACCATCTCCCTCTATCTTCGAGTAACTCCTCAATCCTTTCAATGGGCCAACCCAAGACTTTATGCACCTTAATAATAAAGTCCCCACTCACGCCATTGACCCCATGGCGTATCTTGGATATGGTGGCCCTCGATACACCTAGCAGATCGCACAACTGGCCATCGGAGGTGAAATGCATTTCATACTTGATCTGATCCAACAATGTGTGTGCTGGCAACGGCCCTTCATTGCTCTTGCCTTTAGGTCTCCCCGGCTTCCTCTTCATTTCAGTGTTCCTCACGGTTATGCTTGAAAAGATAATCTTCGCGGTACTCTGTCGGTGGCACCCACCCATGCTTGCGCCAAATCGCCTGTACATTTGCCCCCGGCCGCCACTTGAAGTCGTCCAACAAGCTGACATGCGGAGCACTTACGCCACTTCCGTAAATATGCGTTTCTGGCACCACCATGTAATCATCACCCACAACTTTGAATTTCATGCTATTTCTCCTTAATGCCCATTATCTATATCACCTTTGAGGAAGTCATTCGCCAACGAGTCTATGCCCTCGTGAATCAACGACACCATAACTTCGAACGATGGTGCCTCTTCCTCATCTGCGATACTGCGACAAGCGCTCACTAACGCCATGATTAACGCAGGGACCACCACCTTCTGCTCGTACTCGCCTAACGATTGAATGACCGTGACTGACGCATCGCGGATCGTGTCCATGTACTCGCCAAAGCCTTCCGGCCGTACACCCGCGCTCATTGGTTCACCTCATCCACAATAAACTCTACAAAGTCATCCACATCGTGGCCCGTCATCGGATCATCCGTCAATCCGTAGAACCGCATGATGACCTCCTTCGACATTGTCAGCGCCGCCATCAATACATTCGAATGCGTGGCCACATAAGCGTGGAGCCCGATCTGCTCCAACTCCATCATGCCTTCGATCATCTTATCCAGCGCTACAACGGCCTCACTAGCTATGTACTGTTGCTCTTCGAATTGTTCTCCCATCACCATCTCCTTTGTATTGGCTCCCGCTGCGGGAGAAAGGTGTTTGGGTCCTCTACCCATGCTTCAATCAAAAAGCAGAGCGATACAAACCCAACCACCGCATAAAAAACCAAAATTAAGACGTACTTCAAATCTTCCTCTGGCAGGAAAACGCTTGGATATCCACGCGAAACGAACCAGCAAATTTGCAGTCAGAAACAATCCTGCTCTCTGCCATCGTCCCACCAACGCCCAAACCAATTAACATGAACCCTACCGCTACAAACGATTTGGCCCACACTTTATTAATCCATTCCCATGCTGCTTTGTAGTTGATCGTGTCAAACGTCATTTCTCTCCCCTCTTCATCACTGGATATGCATTCTCATATGTTACTGCTGTACCAGACCAATACACACTAAACGGAGCATGGAAGAAAACTCGCTTCTCCATCGTCTTATCCTTATCGCCTTGGAAAAAACTCCCCGGCGATATGGTCTGCACCAAGCGAATCGCATCGTCAATGTGTGTGCGATCCTTGGTCTTCTCGAAGCGTCTATGCCCTTCAATCAAATACTGCCGTGCGCTATCGTCTAACATGCTTTCCTCCTTAATCAACAATTCGTAAACGAGTGGAACTCAAACATTGCCCACTCATGAAGTCGTACATCGTGCCGGTAATGCAATCAATCAGGACCTTCTGGTAATACTTCCTCTCCTTCTCCGGCCGATTCTTGTCGTACCGCTCAAGGTCAAAGATACTGAACTTCCTACGCTCCCTGCCAAGCGGACTTTCCACGATTGCAAACTTCTTCGGATGCCGCTTTAACTTGATCATGTCCGTCTCCTTCACACAGCCGTAGCTGTGGCGGAGTTTTGTCTCTTCTTCATTAATCACGGCGCACCCCTCTCGCGGATAGCTAATGCAGCTACAACGTAATAGTTTGATAGCTTGTCCTTCGCCGCCATCTCATCCAGCACCTTCGCACACGCCTCGCGCTCATCTTCTATTGCCGCCTTCACGATTTCCGAATTCGGCATGTCGTCTACCATCTTGTTACACGCCTCTGCCATAACTAACAAGGCAAACGTCCGTAAGCGCCCTGAATGCGATTCAGCATCATCGTATCCAGCTTCCCGTGCTAAACGAATAACCACTTTTCTATCAAGCATTTTTCTCTCCTCTTGGACCGGGGGCCACCTTCGCTAAACACCAACGACAGATCCAGCGAGGAACACCGCGCGTCACCTTCCGTAACCCGCCCTCCACCGGCCTCGTCACCTGACAACTCGTACAAAACTTCGTCGCCCCCATCACTTCGCCTTCTTGTAAACAAAATCATCCGGGTTGAACGACGATGTGCTCCGGTCATCCCACACAATGTGAATCATGTCCGCAAACATGTACCAACACCCATGCATGTTCGGCCCCGCCGGAGTCGTCGTGATTACCATCCTCCCGTTCTCCGAACCGCGACCCGTGCACTTGCCACTTAGCAGCAAAATCCGCCCTCCCGCCTTGTTCGGCATCTCCAACCACTCGTCCGCCGCATACCCCATCTGGCACACCACCAATAGGGCGGGAAATACATACTTGAGTAATTTAGGGCTCATACGCCTCCTCCAGTTCATCCGCTAACGACCAATAAATGTTCTTCGCCCCCTCCGTTACCGCATTCTCGGCATTCCACTCACATACCCGTACACACCGGTCACGCTCATCCCACATCGCACCGTGGCGCGCGAACTGCAAAATTTCTCGTAGTTGATCTTCTGATAACAAATACTTATCGTCCAATTTATACGGCGCTAATTTCTCCCAAACCTTGTTGTAACTGAATCGATATTCCTTGGACCGCTCAATCGAACGCTGCTTAAACAAGGCCGTCAGTCGCTCCGCTTCTGTCTGCTTGGTCATCTCAGTTATCCTCCAATTGATCAATAATCTCGTTCTCGTAATACTCCCGCAGCCGCTTATTCCAGCGTAACTCCTCCTCAGCCTCCCGCCAGACCGTCATATCGGGCCGTAGAACCTCAAACGTCACCTCGAAGTACCCAAAGTACTCCAGACCCGTCGAAGTGGCCCAGCGGCTGTAAGAACCCCTGTGCTCGGCAAAATACAAAACACCCAAGAAACACGGCTCCTCATCCCACTCAGATTCAATCAAAGCTTGATACTTCGTCAGCGTCTCCATGTCAGCGGTCCTCAAAAAGCTCAATCACAGCGCCGATAAGAACGGCGAACAGACCGAGGAAAGCGGACCAGAAGAACAAGCCAATCGGCACAATGAACAACCAAAATACCCAATCCATACGCTATCCTTTCTCAAAGTGTAGGTGAATTACTGCTGTTTGCTGCTGTACTGACGCTACTATAGGCTACTTTTTTCTGAGAATCAACACAAATTTCTAGATTCAAAAGTTATAGAAACGGGTTTTTATATGCTTTTTGAGGGTTCCCTATAGAACTTTTTTGGGGTCAATGAAAAAAATAAATTTTTTTTGTAGAATTTGGCGTAATAGACGTAATGGCGTAATAAGTCAGTGTTTATGCGGGTTTTCAGCTAGTCGTTGAACAGACGTTTATATTATGGAAACGTAAGAAAAACGAAAAATACAGGGGAGATCCGCGAGAAAGTTTTTTTGAATCCAAAAACTTACACTACCCCAAAAAAGTTCTATATAGGTCACTTGGTTTCCCGATGGCCATTGTTCCTTGACTACCTGTGTTTCGTTGACTATTATCTGTTCAGTTGATACAGGGAGTTTAAGATGTTTGAAATTGATCGCAACATTGATATTCCAATCAGCCGAACCCAATACCCTTTTGGCGATATGCAGCCGGGGGATAGCATTATGTTCAAGGACCCAAAGAAGGCTACATCGGCGCGTGTAGCGGCCGTCAGATACGGCCGGAAGCAGGAACCCTCCTGGACGTTTACTTTGAGGCGCGTAGAGGGCGGTTGGCGGCTTTGGAGGGCCGACTGAGATGACTAAGCGGGATGTTTGGAATGTGCCGCCTGTAATCCCCAAAAAGGCCGCCAAGCGGATGGCCTCGGATGTTGGGAAGCTAAAGAGCAAAGGCAAGCGGGTGATGACGGCCAAGCATTGGAAGTTTGTCACCGAGTATGTCTCTGGGGACGGCCGAGTAACTCTGAAAGAAGCGGCTATTCGGGCGGGATATAAGGAAAGCAGCGCGTCAGTGATGGCGTGGCAGCTAACTAACCCAGACCTGAATCCGCACATTGTCGCGGCAATCCAAGAATATCGCGCTGAGTTGGCTTCGAAGTACAACACCAGCTATGAGCGGCACATGAAGGACCTGCAACTGATTCGGGATAAGGCCCTTGAAGCCGGTGCTTATGCTGCTGCTGTACAGGCCGAGTATCGGCGCGGCCAAGCTTTGGGGACTATTTACGTCGAGCGCAAAGAAATCCGGCATGGCACGATTGATTCGATGTCGAAGGAAGAAGTGCAGCGCAAGCTTGATGAGCTGAAGAAGCTTTACGGCGGCCCCCCGCCTACGGCGATTATTGACCTGAACCCTGCCGACGTTCGCGAGAGCGCCGAGAAAGATGTTGACCCTGCCTTTACCCTGCCGGTGGAAGAGCCCCCGCTAGACGTTTTTGAGCTAGACCGCGATGGCGAAAAAACCTGAATCGGTTTTTTCGGACTACATCAAAACGCATTTGCCCGATGTTGATATATCCCGGGTTGAATCGCTGGCTTCGCTCGGCTTCCCTGATATGGTTATTGCTGACAAGCGTGGTAGCGGCCGAGTGTGCTTTTTGGAAAATAAGGTTGTGCAGCGTGGCTTGAAGGTTGATCTGCGGCCGCATCAAATCTCGTTTTTGTTTCGGCATTGGGAATATTGCTGCAATGCCTTTTTGCTCGTAAAGCATTTGCCTATTGGCAAGCGCGTTGCGATTATTAATCTCTATCACGGCGGCCAAGTGATGGATATTGCCCGAGACGGTTTGCGCGTTGATCCAGTAATCCGCTGGCCCTCAAATGCTGTTGATTGGCAGCGGCTTAGAGGTTTTCTATTAGGGGAGGAAAAGCCTTAGAAAAAATCAATTGGTGTATCTGAGCGGAAATAGTATTATGTGGTTGTCGGATTGTCCGACACTTAGAGAGGAGAGAGAGATGTTAAAGACTGTCGCAATATCTTCGAACAAAAAAACCGGCCCGATTGCTGTGACGTATCGCGCTGGGGAGCATCAAACTTTCGGGACCTGCCCGAAAACCTGCGCGCTACACCCAAAAAGCGAGACCGGTACAAATCAGATTGATTCTGAGTACTTGCGCGCTGTAATGGAAGCGGTTCCTCGTAATGGCCAAGCTTGGACTTATTCTCACTTTGCCGCTGATGCACTGCCGCTACCGGAAGCCGGAAAAACCGTCATCAATGCGTCATGCGATACCGTGCCGGAAGCTTTGCGCGCTTTTGATCTCGGCCGCCCTGCTGTATATGCTGCGCCGTTGGATACGGCCGAGCATTGGCCGCAGCGCGTCGCTGGGGTTCAATTTGTTCGATGCCCTGCCGAATTGTCGGACACGTTCACCTGCCAGCAGTGCGGAAACGGCCGCCCATTGTGCGCCCGGGCCGACCGCGATTATGTCGTGGTGTTTGTCGCGCATGGCACAGGGAAAAAGAAAGTGGGCACGGCTGACGATGGCGGCTGTTATGCCGCAAGCGGACCGACCGCTATCCAGTGGCACAAAACCCGATCAAGCGGTGCGCCGAATGATGCGGAAGCTTTGCGCGCTTTTGCTCGTTCGCTGCCGCCGGGATCGATGCTGCGTCATCATGTCGCGGGTGATGTTGGCCGCGAGGTGCTGCCATGCTAATTTTCGCGGTTTTGATAATTTTCGCGTTGTGGTGGCTGGCCGACCTATTCAACGACCGAAGTTGATTAAAAAATACAATTGGCAAGGCGGCCGCAAATATTGGACTATTGACGCATCGGACAGGCCCCCGCCGGGGGCCGCGATAATAGAATGGAGAAAGTTATCATGGGACATATGATCGACGAGACAACCGGCCGCGCTGCAATTGCATACGCTGGCCGTACCCCGTGGCATGGCTTAGGCCAGCAATTGAGCGAAGGGGCCGACATTGACACTTGGACACGCGAGGCCGGACTAGGTTATTCGGTGCAAGCTTGTAACGTGCAGTATGAGACCCCCGCTGTAACCGGTTTGCAGGTTTGGCCGGAGCGCAAAGTACTAACGCGCAGCGATACGGGCGCGCCGCTGGCAGTAGTGAGCAAAGATTATCGCGTAGTGCAACCGGCCGAAGTAATGGACTTTTTCCGCAAGTTAACCGACATTGGCGGGTTTCAGATGGAGACGGCCGGGGCATTATCGGAAGGCCGCCGGGTTTGGGCACTGGCACGGGTTGGCGATGGTGCGCCGGTTGTGGATGGTGACTTGGTCAAGCCCTATCTACTGCTCGGTACGTCATATGACGGCACA
>Ga0129333_10001209_pt1 | contig 23109 bp, 21 predicted proteins | sample CPB6_08_DNA_FD_94474 | JGI IMG/M metagenome (GOLD analysis project Ga0129333, IMG submission 94474) | Freshwater to marine salinity gradient microbial communities from Chesapeake Bay, USA - CPBay_Sum_0.6_0.8_DNA | ecosystem: Environmental > Aquatic > Marine > Coastal | place: USA: Chesapeake...
AGACGCTCGGTGGCGTGATGACCAAGCTCATCGAGAAGAACACGACCATCCCGACCAAGCATTCGCAGGTGTTCTCGACCGCCGAAGACAACCAGACGGCGGTAACCATCCATGTGCTGCAGGGCGAACGCGAACGCGCGCTCGACAACAAGTCGCTCGGCAAGTTCGATCTGTCCGACATCCCGGCGTCGCGTCGCGGTACGCCGCAAATCGAGGTCACGTTCGACATCGACGCCAACGGCATTCTCAACGTGTCGGCCAAGGACAAGGCGACCGGCAAGGAGCAGCGGATCGTCATCAAGGCGTCCTCGGGCCTGTCGGAGGACGAAATCAAGCGCATGGTGCGCGATGCCGAAGCGCACGCCGACGAGGACAAGAAATTCCGCGAGCTCGTCGACGTTCGCAATCGTGCCGACGGCATGGTGCACTCGGTCGAGCAGACCCTCAAAGATCTCGGCGAGAAAGTGCCGACAGAAGAGCGCCTGAAGGTCGAGAGTGCGCTCAACGACCTCAAGAGCGTCATCAAGGGTGACGACAAGGACAAGATCGAAAAGAAGCTCGAGACGCTGATGCAGGCTTCCAGCCAGATCGCGCAGCAGGCCTACGCGCAGAGCGAGGGTGGCGCCGCGGGCGCGGCCGGGGCGGCGGGTGGTGCAGCGGGTGCGCGTGCCGGCGAGGAGGGCGGGCGTGACGATGTGCTCGATGCCGAGTTCGAGGAAGTGAAGGACAAGGACGACGATCGCAAGGCGTCGTGAGCCTTCTCGCAACATGGCCAAGCGCGACTATTACAAGGTTCTTGATGTAGCCAAGAACGCGACCGAAGCCGACATCAAGAAGGCCTATCGTCGTTTGGCCATGAAATATCACCCGGACCGCAATCCGGGTGACAAAGAGGCCGAGGAGCGCTTCAAGGAAGCCAAAGAAGCCTACGAAGTGCTCGCCGACGAGCAGAAGCGCGCCATCTACGATCAGCACGGGCACGACGGCATCGACGCCGCCCGACAGGGTGGCGGCGGAGCCGGTGGTTTCGGCGGCGCCGATTTCGGCGATATCTTTGGCGAAGTCTTCGGCGATATCTTTGGTGGTGGTCGGCGGGGTGGGCGCTCGCAGGTGTTTCGCGGCGCCGATCTGCGCTACGAACTCGAGCTCGAGTTGCCGCAGGCGGTGTTCGGCTACACCACCGAGGTCGAGATTCCACGGCTGATGGAGTGCGAGACCTGCAGCGGCTCCGGTGCCGCGAAAGGGCACAGCCCGGTCACCTGCGACCAATGCCAAGGCTCTGGGCAGATGCGTATTTCGCAGGGTTTCTTTCAGCTGCAGCAGCCCTGCAATCGCTGCCGTGGCACGGGGCGCATCGTTCGCAACCCCTGTGACACCTGCCTCGGACAGGGTCGCGTACGTCGCACCCGCAAGCTCGCGGTGAAAGTGCCGGCGGGCGTCTCGACCGGAGATCGCATCCGCTTGGGCGGCGAGGGCGAGGCGGGGCGCAACGGCGGACCCGCGGGGGACCTCTACATCGAGATGAACGTCAAGCCGCATCCGATTTTCGAGCGCGAGGGCGACGATCTCTCTTGCGAGGTGCCGGTGAGTTTCGCGACCGCAGTGCTCGGTGGCGCGGTCAAGGTGCCGACGCTCGAAGGCGACGTCTCGCTCAAGATTCCCGCCGAGACGCAATCCGGCAGGGTCTTTCGTTTGCGTGACAAGGGCGTCAAACCGGTTCGCGGTGGCGACCGAGGCGACCTCTTCTGCCGCGTTGTGGTAGAAACTCCCGTGAACCTGTCGAGCGAGCAGCGTGAACTGCTCAAGCAGTTCGATGAATCGCTGCGCGTCGACGGGCGCGGGCACACGCCACGCGAAGAAGGGTTCTTCGAAGGCGTCAAACGGTTCTTCGCCGGTAGCTGACGCAGCGCAGCGGCAGCACCGCCCAGGCGACAGGCAAGCAGACAGACAAGCAGACAGACAAGCAGACGGACAACAAGAAAGGCTTAAGGGGTCGAGCGGTGAGGTATCGATGCGTGTAGTCGTCGTGGGTGCCGCGGGGCGCATGGGTGTCGCCGTGCGCGCGGCCTTGCAAGATTGGCCCGGTTCCAAACTCGTCGGCGCGATCGATCGTGAGGCCAACGCGCAGGAAGGCATCACGACCGATCTCGAGTCGGTGTTGGCGGAGGCCAACGTGATGATCGACTTCTCCTCGGCCGCAACCACAGCGAAGAACCTTTCGGCCTGTGCGCGGCATGGCGTCGCGGCGCTCGTCGGTACCACCGGGCTCGACAGCGAGGCCCTGGCGGCGGCGAATGCGGCGGCCGCGAAGGTTCCCGTGATCGTCGCGGCCAACACCAGTCTCGGCGTGACGCTGCTGCTCGAACTCGTGCGGGCGGCGGCCGGGGCGCTGCCTGCCGACTTCGACATCGAAATCATCGAAGGCCATCACCGGCACAAAAAAGACGCCCCTTCCGGGACGGCGCTCGCCTTGGGTCGGGCGGCGGCGGCCGGTCGCGGGCAAACCCTCGACTCGACGATGGCGGACGATCGTCGCGGCGAATCGGCGCGTCGCGCCGGTGAGATCGGCTTCGCGGTGGTCCGCGGGGGCGACATCGTCGGCGACCACACGGTGCTCTTTGCGGGGGCGGGTGAGCGGGTGGCGATCAGCCATCAGGCGACAGACCGGGCGATCTTCGCCCGCGGTGCCCTGCAGGCGGCTTTCTGGCTGCTGGGAAGAGCGCCCGGACGCTACGAAATGAGCGAGGTAATCGGTTTTAAATCAATAACTTGAAGGAATCTCTGCAGAGATTTTGCGATTTCGGATTTCACATGGACAGGAAGGCGGTCGAAAACATAGAATCGCCTTCTAATCCGATAGCCGGGTTAGTCCGTGCAGGGCGGGAGGTATTCGCAAGAATGCCTCCCGCTTTGTTCATCCGAACCCAGCTCGCAGCGTCGGAGAGTTGGGCAAGCCATTACGGGTGACATAGTGATCGACGCAGTGTTGGCGCTGGCTGACGGAACGCTCTTCCGCGGCCAATCAATCGGCGCAGCTGGCAAGACCTCAGGCGAAGTCGTTTTCAATACCGCGTTGACCGGGTATCAGGAAATTCTGTCCGACCCGTCCTACTCCCGACAAATCGTTACGCTCACCTATCCCCACATCGGCAACGTGGGTACCAATGCCGACGACATGGAGTCGGCCAAAGCCTACGCCGCGGGGCTCGTCATTCGCGACCTGCCGCCGCTCGCCAGCAACTACCGGATGCAGCAGACCTTGCCCGAGTTCCTCGCCCGCGAGGGCGTGGTCGCCATCGCCGACATCGACACGCGCAAGTTGACGCGCATCCTGCGCGAGGGCGGGGCGCAGTCGGGCTGCATCGTCGCCGGTAGTGGCAAAGAATCTTTGGCCGAACTCGAGCAGGCGGCGCTCGCGGGTGCGCGGGCGTTCCCGGGACTGAAGGGCATGGATCTGGCCAAAGTGGTCTCGACGCGCGCCCAGTTCAAGTGGACGACCGGCTCGAACTTCGATGCGCCGCCGCCGCGCGATGCGGTGCACAAGCCTTTCCGCGTGGTCGCCTGCGATTACGGGGTCAAGTACAACATCCTGCGTTTGCTCGTCGATGCGGGTTGCGACGTCACGGTGGTGCCGGCGGAGGCCTCGGCTGCCGAGGTGCTGGCGCTCGCCCCCGAGGGCGTTTTTCTGTCGAACGGCCCCGGCGACCCCGAGCCCTGCGATTACGCGATCGCTGCAATCAAAGAATTATTGGTCCGTGATCTGCCCCTGTTCGGAATTTGTCTCGGCCACCAACTGCTCGGCCTCGCGAGCGGGGCGCGCACGGTAAAGATGAAGTTCGGCCATCACGGCGCCAATCATCCTGTGCAGGATCTGCAAACCGGGCGCGTGCTCATCACTTCGCAGAATCACGGCTTCGCGATCGATGACGCGTCGCTGCCCGCCAACCTCGTGGCCACGCATCGCTCGCTGTTCGATGGCAGCCTGCAGGGCGTGGCGCGCACCGACCGTGACGCCTTCAGTTTCCAGGGTCACCCCGAAGCGAGCCCGGGACCCCACGACGTCAAATATCTCTTCGATCGCTTCACCGCCGCGATGCAGCGGCGGCGGGCAGCCTGAGTCAGCGCCATGCCGAAAAGAACAGACATTCAGAGCATTTTGATCATCGGCGCGGGACCGATCGTCATCGGTCAGGCCTGCGAGTTCGACTACTCCGGGGCGCAGGCCTGCAAGGCGCTGCGCGAGGAGGGGTATCGGGTCATCCTCGTCAACTCGAATCCGGCGACGATCATGACCGACCCGGAGATGGCGGACGTCACCTACATCGAGCCGATCAATTGGCGCACGGTCGCGCGCATCATCGAAAAAGAACGACCCGACGCAGTGCTGCCCACGATGGGCGGCCAGACGGCGCTCAATACGGCGCTCGATCTGGTGCGCGAGGGCGTACTCGAAAAATTCGACGTCGAGCTGATCGGCGCCTCACGCGAGGCCATCGACATGGCCGAAGATCGCGAACTGTTCCGCGATGCCATGCGCGAGATTGGTCTCGAGTCGGCCCGTTCGGCGGTGGCGCACAGTTTGGAAGAGGCGCTCGCCATTCAGGCGGGTCTCGGCTTTCCCTGCGTCATCCGGCCGTCGTTCACGTTGGGCGGCTCGGGCGGTGGCATCGCCTACAACCGCGAAGAGTTCGAGACCATCGTTGCGCGCGGTATCGACGCTTCGCCCACCAACGAGGTGCTGATCGAAGAGTCGGTGCTCGGCTGGAAGGAGTTCGAGATGGAAGTCGTCCGCGATCGTGCGGACAACTGCATCATCGTCTGCTCGATCGAAAACCTCGATCCGATGGGCGTGCACACCGGCGACTCGATCACGGTCGCGCCGGCGCAGACGCTCACCGACAAAGAATATCAGCGCATGCGCGATGCCTCGATCGCCGTGCTGCGCAAGATCGGCGTCGACACCGGGGGATCGAACGTGCAGTTCGCGATCAACCCGGAAGACGGGCGATTGATCGTCATCGAGATGAATCCGCGCGTCTCGCGCAGTTCGGCGCTCGCCTCGAAGGCCACCGGTTTTCCGATCGCCAAGATCGCCGCCAAGCTCGCGATCGGCTACACCCTCGATGAATTGCGCAACGACATCACCGGCGGAGCGACGCCCGCGTCCTTCGAGCCCACCATCGATTACGTGGTCACCAAGGTGCCGCGCTTCACCTTCGAAAAATTCAAGGGTGCCAATGATCGTCTCACCACGCAGATGAAGTCGGTGGGCGAGGTGATGGCGATCGGCCGAACTTTTCAGGAATCTTTGCAAAAAGCGCTGCGCGGGCTCGAGACCGGTCTCGATGGTCTCTCGCCGATCACGCGTTTGCCGCTCAACGATGAGTCCTCGAGTGCGCTGGCGCAGAATCTGCGCATGCCGGGGCCTGATCGCCTGCTGCAGGTCGCCGACGCCTTTCGGGCGGGTTGGAGCTTTGCGCGAGTGCAGGAGTTGAGTCGCATCGATCCCTGGTTCCTCTCGCAGATCGAAGAATTGATCGTGCTCGAGGGCGAGGTTACGGCCGCAGGGTTCACATCGCTCGATGCTGCGCGTTTGCGGTATCTCAAGCGCAAGGGTTTCTCCGATAGTCGCCTTGCCAAGCTCACCGCCCGCAGCGAGATGGACCTGCGCAACCAGCGTCGCAAGTTCGGCGTGCGTCCGGTCTACAAGCGGGTCGATACCTGCGCCGCCGAGTTTTCGACTTCGACTGCCTACCTCTATTCGACCTACGAAGAGGAGTGCGAGGCCGCGCCGACGAATCGCCGCAAAATCGTCATTCTCGGCGGTGGACCCAACCGTATCGGTCAGGGCATCGAGTTCGATTACTGCTGCGTCCATGCCGCGCTCGCGCTGCGTGAGGACGGTTACGAGACCATCATGATCAACTGCAATCCGGAGACGGTGTCGACCGATTACGACACCTCCGATCGGTTGTACTTCGAGCCCCTGACGCTCGAGGACGTGCTCGAGGTCATCGACAAAGAAAAGCCGGCGGGCGTGATCGTCCAATACGGCGGGCAGACGCCGCTCAAGCTGTGTCGGGCGCTCGAGCGCGAAGGTGCGCCGATCATCGGTACCTCGCCCGAGTCGATCGACATCGCCGAAGATCGTGAGCGCTTTCAAAAACTGGTGCAGGCGCTCGGACTGCGGCAGCCTGCGAATGCGACGGCGCGTACCGAGGAGCAGGCGCTCGCGCTTGCGCGCGAGGTCGGCTTTCCGCTCGTCGTGCGTCCCTCCTACGTGCTCGGCGGTCGTGCCATGGAGATCGTCTTCAACGAGGACGATCTGCGCACCTACATGACCGATGCCGTCAAGGTATCGAACGAGAGTCCCGTGCTGCTCGATCGCTTTCTCGACGATGCGATCGAAGTCGACGTCGACGCCGTCTGCGACGGCAAGCAGGTGCTCATCGGCGGCATCATGGAGCACGTCGAACAGGCCGGAGTGCACTCCGGCGACTCGAGCTGCTCGCTGCCGCCCAACAGCCTTTCGGCCGAGGTGCAGGACGAGCTGCGTGAACAGACACGCAAGCTGGCACTCGCGCTCAACGTCGTCGGCCTGATGAACATCCAGTTCGCGATTCAGAATTCTTTGATTTTCGTCCTCGAGGTCAATCCGCGCGCTTCGCGGACGGCGCCGTTCGTCTCCAAGGCCATCGGCCTGCCGCTCGCCAAGGTGGGCGCGCGGGTGATGACGGGGCGCTCGCTCGAGACGCAGAATGCGACGCGCGAGCGCATCCCGGATTATTTTTCGGTCAAGGAAGCGGTCTTTCCGTTCGTCAAATTTCCGGAGGCCGACCCCATGCTCGGTCCGGAGATGAAATCGACCGGCGAGGTCATGGGCACGGGTCGCAGTTTCGGCGAGGCCTATGCCAAATCGCAGGCGGCATCGGGCGTGGTTTTGCCGCGTTCAGGGCTGTGTTTCATCAGCGTGCGCGAGCGCGACAAGCCGGCGGCCGTCGAACTGGCGCGGCGCCTCTTGTCCCGCGGTTTCGAGCTCGTGGCGACCGAGGGTACGGCACAGCAGATCGCCGCCGCGGGGCTCGCGGTCCGCGTGGTCAACAAGGTGCGGGACGGACGGCCGCATTGCGTCGACATGATCAAAAATGGCGAGATTGCCTTGATCGTCAACACCACCGAAGGCAAGCAGTCGGTGCGTGAGTCGCACTCCATCCGTCGCGAGGCGGTGCAGCGCCGCGTGACCTACTACACGACGCTTGCGGCGGCCTTCGCGACCTGCGAGGCTTTGGACTCACTCGATGCCGTCGATGTGAATCGGCTTCAGGACCTGCACCGCGAAGTGCGGGTCGCGTCTTAAGAGGAGACAGCCACGTGAAGCGAAACCCGATGACGCTGCGCGGCGCCGAGCGGCTGCGTGTCGAACTCAAGCGCCTCAAAAGCGAGGATCGTCCGAACGTCATCAAGGCGATCGCCGAGGCGCGCAGTCACGGCGACCTGTCCGAGAACGCCGAGTATCACGCCGCGCGTGAACAGCAAGGTTTCATCGAGGGCCGCATCGCCGAACTCGAGGCCAAACTTTCGACGGCCGACATCATCGACGTCGCGCAACTCGCGCCCAACGGCAAAGTCGTCTTCGGGGCGACGGTCGATCTCGAGGCCGAGGAAGACGGCAAGAAAGTGACGTACACCATCGTCGGCGAAGAAGAGGCCGACATCCGCGAGGCCCGCATCGCCATCACGTCGCCGATCGCTCGAGCGTTGATCGGCAAAGCGGAGGGCGACGTCGTCGATGTCGCCGCCCCCGGTGGTACGCGCAGCTACGAGATCGTCGCGGTTCGCTACGAATAGCGCCCGAAAAAACCCACGAAATCAGTCGGGCAATACGATCTTCGGCAGGTCGGGGCGGCGACGATAGAGCGTCGCCACGTGGCCGATCCGGCCAACCAGCGCGCTGTGGGTGACCCTGGCGAGGTTTTCGAGGGCGGCGTCCCGGGCCTCGCGCTCGGCGCCGGTCATGCGAACCTTGATCAGTTCGTGATCGTGCAGGGCTCGCTGGGTTTCGGCGATGACGCCCTCGCTGACTCCGCCATTGCCCACCAGAATCACCGGCTTCAGGGGGTGGGCGAGCCCGCGCAGGTAACGGCGCTGTTTTTCGGTAATCTTCATGAACGGATTGTAGCCCAGCCGGTCATAATTACCCGTTCCGGGGGTTGCCGGCTTCGGCTTCCGGTGCTGGTTCGGCCGGGGTCGATGGTGTAGCGTGGAGCAGCGGCGCAACGGACTGCGCGCAGCGAGGAATGGTTCATGAACGATCTGATGAAAAACTTCGTGGTTTGGGCCTTGATTGCGGTGGCGGTGCTGGTGCTGTTCAGCCAGTTCGTGCCACGCACCGGCCCGGTGTCGGAGGTGAGCTACACGACCTTCCTCGACGAGGTGCGCAACGGGCGCATCGAAAGCGTGGTGCTGCAGGGAGACACCATCAGCGGCACCCGCAAAGACAAGTCCACCTTCGAGCTCTACAACCCCGAAACCGAGAACACTGCGCTGATCGGTACGCTCGCCAAGTCGGGCGTGTCGATCATCGGTCGCGCGCCGAAGCAGCCGAACTTCCTCTCGCAGCTCGTGCTGCAACTCGCGCCGGCGCTGCTGCTCATCCTCGTGTTCGCCTGGATGCTGCGGCAGATGCAGGGCGGCGGCAACGGTCGTGGCGCCATGTCCTTCGGCAAGAGCCGCGCGCGCCTCCTGAGCGAAGATCAAGTGGCGGTGACCTTTGCCGACGTGGCGGGGGTCGATGAAGCCAAGCAGGAAGTCGGGGAGATCGTCGACTTCCTCAAAGATCCGTCCAAGTTCCAGAAGCTCGGCGGCAAAATTCCGAAGGGCGTGCTGATGGTGGGCAGCCCGGGCACGGGCAAAACTTTGCTCGCGCGCGCCATCGCGGGCGAGGCGAAGGTCCCGTTTTTCACCATCTCGGGTTCGGACTTCGTCGAGATGTTCGTCGGCGTTGGCGCCTCGCGCGTGCGCGACATGTTCGAGCAAGCCAAGAAGCACGCGCCCTGCATCATTTTCATCGACGAAATCGACGCCGTGGGTCGGCACCGTGGCGCCGGCTTGGGCGGCGGCCACGACGAGCGTGAACAAACTTTGAACCAGCTGCTCGTCGAGATGGACGGCTTCGAGGGTAACGAGGGCATCATCGTCATCGCGGCGACCAACCGCCCGGATGTGCTCGATCCGGCCTTGCTGCGACCCGGCCGCTTCGACCGTCAGGTCGTCGTGCCGCTGCCCGACGTGCGCGGCCGCGAGCAGATCCTCAAAGTTCACATGCGCAAAGTGCCCCTAGGCGATGACGTCAAGCCGGCGTTGATCGCGCGCGGCACGCCGGGGTTCTCGGGCGCCGATCTCGCCAATCTCGTCAACGAGGCGGCGTTGTTTGCGGCGCGTGCCAACAAACGCATCGTCGGCATGGACGAGTTCGAGCGCGCCAAAGACAAAATCATGATGGGCGCCGAGCGGCGCTCGATGGTGATGACCGAACAAGAAAAGCGCATGACCGCTTATCACGAAGCCGGGCACGCCATCGTCGGCATTTCGGTCCCCGAGCACGATCCGGTCTACAAAGTCACGATCATTCCGCGCGGTCGCGCGCTCGGCGTGACGCAGTTCCTGCCCGAGCAAGACCGCTACTCCATGAGCAAGCGGCGGATCGAAAGCGGCATCGCCACGCTGTTCGGTGGCCGCATCGCCGAAGAACTGATCTACGGTGCCGACGCGGTGACGACCGGCGCCTCGAACGACATCGAGCGCGCCACCGATCTCGCGCGCAACATGGTCACGAAATGGGGGCTCTCGGACAAACTCGGCCCGCTCACCTATTCCGAAGAATCGGGCGAGGTTTTCCTCGGACGCTCGGTCACCCAGACCAAGCAAGTGTCGGACGAAACCGCGGCCGCCATCGACCAGGAGGTACGGCGCGTCATCGAGAGCAATTACGAGCGCGCCCGCGACATCCTGCAGACCAACCTCGACAAGCTGCACGCCATGGCCGAGGCCCTGATCAAGTACGAAACCATCGACGACAGTCAGATCAAAGACATCATGGCCGGTCGACCGCCGAGCGCGCCTTCCGGTTGGGATGACTCGGTACCTAGCGGTCCCTCGGGTGGTGCACCGCGTCCCGCGCCGCAGCCCGGTGGCATCGGTCCTCCGGCGGGCGAGGGCAGTGCGGGCTGATCGCCAGCAGATTTGCTGGGCTGATCCTAGTGCTGCTGCGCTGCGCTGATCGGGCGCTCGATCTTTCGACGCCCGTGGTCATGGGCGTACTCAACGTCACACCCGATTCCTTCTCGGATGGTGGGCGATACATCGACTTCGGTTCCGCCGTGGCTCGAGGTGTGGCCATGCTGGCTGCCGGCGCGGCGGTCATCGACGTCGGTGGCGAGTCGACGCGGCCGGGTGCCGATCCGGTTGCGGTGAACGAGGAGCTGCGGCGGGTCGTGCCCGTCATTCGTGAACTCGCGGCACAGGGTGCGCTCGTGTCGATCGACAGCAGCAAGCCCGAGGTCATCGCGGCGGCCATCGCTGCGGGCGCCAAGATGGTCAATGACGTGTACGCCTTGCGCATGCCGGGCGCGCTTGAGGCGGTGTCCTCCGAGGTCGCGGTGTGTCTGATGCACATGCAAGGTGAGCCGCGCAGCATGCAAAAGTCACCGCACTACGAGGACGTGGTCGCCGAGGTGGGCGAGTTCCTCGCGGCGCGCCTCGCCGCCTGTGAGGCGATCGGCATCACTCGCGATCGTCTGCTCATCGATCCCGGATTCGGTTTCGGCAAGACGCTGCAACACAATCTGGAATTGTTGAGAGGCTTGCGACAACTCACGCTTCAGGGCTTGCCGATTTTGGTGGGCTTGTCGCGCAAGTCGATGCTCGGCACCCTCACGGGGCGGGTGGTGGATGCGCGTCTTGCGGGCAGTCTGGCACTCGCGTACGCGGCGCTCGAGGGTGGAGCGCGTATGATTCGCACGCACGACGTCGCCGAAACCTGCGACGTCGTCAAAGTTTGGTCGGCGCTGCGGCAGTGCGAGGGGATGGCGTGAGCAGAAAATATTTCGGTACCGATGGCGTTCGGGGAAGGGTGGGCGAACCGCCACTGACCGTCGATTTCGTGCTGCGCCTCGCGAGCGCCGCGGCACGAGTGCTGGCGCCCGAGGGCGGCAGCGTGCTCATCGGCAAAGACACCCGTCTGTCGGGTTACATGTTCGAAGCGGCGCTCGAAGCGGGCTTCGTGGCCGCCGGTGTCGATGCCATGCTCATCGGCCCGCTGCCCACGCCGGGGGTCGCCTACATGACGCGGCACTTCGGCTGCAAGTTCGGGGTCGTCATCAGCGCGTCGCACAATCCCTACCACGACAACGGCATCAAATTCTTTGATGGGGCGGGAGGAAAACTCTCCGACGAAGAAGAGGCGCGCATCGAAGCCGAGCTCGAAAACCTACCGATCACCCGCGAATCGAAAGCGCTCGGGCGCGCCACTCGTGTCGACAAGACGCGCAAGGCGTATCAGGAGTTCTGCATCTCGACCATGGCGCCTGGCACTTCGCTCGCCGGCATGAAGATCGTCATCGACTGTGCGCATGGCGCAGGGTACAAAGTCGGCCCGCGCATCCTCGCCGACCTCGGTGCCGAAATCGTACCGCTCGGTTGCTCGCCGAACGGACGCAACATCAATCAGGGCTGTGGTTCGCTTGCGCCCGAGTTGCTGCAGCTGACCGTGCCGGGCGTGCGTGCGCAAGTGGGTATTGCGCTCGATGGCGATGGCGATCGACTGGTGATGGTCGATCACCTCGGTCGCAAGGTCGACGGCGACCAGTTGCTCTACGTGATCGCGACGCACCGACATGCCACTGGGCGATTGTCGGGGCCGGTGGTCGGAACGCTGATGACCAACTACGGTCTAGAGCGCGCACTCGGCGAGCGCGGGATCGAGTTTCACCGTGCGCAGGTGGGCGATCGCTACGTGCTCGCCAAGTTGCGCGAGACCGGTGGCGTGCTCGGTGGCGAAACCTCGGGCCATTTACTGACGCTCGATTACACGACTACGGGCGATGCCATGGTCGTCGCGCTACAGGTGTTGTCGATCATGCGCGAGACCGGCAAGACGCTCGCGGAACTCACCGCCGAGTTGACGCTGCTGCCGCAAACCATGGTCAACGTCAAAGTTTCCCAGCGCTTCGATCCGCTCGGCGTGGCGGCGGTACGCGATGCCATGACTTCGGTCGAGCAGCGACTCGCCGGCCGTGGTCGCGTGGTATTGCGCGCCTCGGGCACCGAGCCGCTCATACGCGTGATGATCGAAGCGGAAGACGGCGCCGAAGCCAAGTCGCTTGCCAACGAGCTCGCGGGCGTGGTGCGTGCGGCCGCCCCCGCGGCTTGAACGACCGGCTCGAGCGGGTGCACTCGAGCCCCTATCGACTGGTGGAGGAATGGCAATGAATCGACGCCCGATGGTCGCAGGCAACTGGAAAATGCATGGCTCGCGTGCAGCCAATGCCGCCTTGCTCGATGGCGTACTCGCCGGCCTTCGTGCCCGGAGTGGGGCACGCGCGTCGGCCGAGGTCGTGGTTTGTCCGCCCTTCGTCTACCTCGCGGAGGCGGCACAGCGGCTTGCGGGGAGTGCGGTGCTGCTCGGTGCCCAGGATGTCTGCGCTGAATCGGGGCAGGGGGCCTTCACCGGCGAGGTCGCGGGATCCATGTTGCGTGACGTCGGTTGCAGCCACGTCATCGTCGGACATTCGGAGCGTCGAGCACTCTACGGCGAGAGCGACGAATGGGTCGCTCGCAAGACTTTGGCTGCGCTCGCGGCCGGACTCACCCCCATCGTGTGCGTGGGCGAACTGCTCGAGGAGCGGGATGCGGGGCGAACCCACGAGGTCGTCGGGCGGCAGTTGGCGGCCGTGATGGCCGCGCTTCGCGGCTCCGAGCTCGGGCTGACGAGTCTTGCGCGCTGTGTGCTCGCCTACGAGCCCGTCTGGGCGATCGGCACGGGTCGAACCGCCACCCCCGAGCAGGCGCAGGACGTGCATGCCTACATCCGTGGTCGAATCGTCGAGGGTGATGCTACAATTGGCGGCTCGATCAGGCTCCTCTATGGGGGCAGCGTCAAGGCGGGCAATGCCCGCGAGCTCTTTGGCATGCCCGACGTCGATGGCGGCCTGATCGGCGGGGCCTCGCTGAAGGCCGAGGAATTCGTCGCGATCGTCGCGGCGGCGGGTTAAAGATTCGGGACCGATCTCATGTTGCTGACCGCGCTGACCATCATTCAGGTATTCGCCTCGCTCGCGATCGTTGCGCTCGTCCTGTTGCAGCGTGGGCGTGGTGCCGATGCGGGGGCCGGTTTCGGCGCCGGCGCCTCGGGCAGCGTCTTCGGCGCTCGCGGAGCGACGACCGGTCTTTCGCGAGCCACCGCAGTGCTCGCTGCCGTCTTCATGATCAACAGTCTCGCGCTCGCTTGGCTTGGCACGCGGCCCGCCGCGACTTCATCGGGTGGTCTGCTCGGCGAGTCGGCGACCCAAGTGGCACCGGCGCCAGCGACGCCCCCGGCGCCCTCTGCGCCACAGGCGCCTGCGCCGTAATCAGCGCAGCGTCACGGAGCATCGAAGATCGAATTTGCGGACGTGGTGGAATTGGTAGACACACTAGCTTGAGGGGCTAGCGCCGCAAGGTATGGGAGTTCGAGTCTCCCCGTCCGCACCAAACTCGATCAACATCCTGATACAATTCGCGCCGCTTCGAGCACGGGGGTTACGGGGCCATCGGCCACGTTCGTGCCAGGGCGAAACGAATGTTGACGAACTATCTGCCTGCGCTGATTTTTCTTGGGGTCGCCACCGGCCTCGCTGCGGTTCTGCTCCTGCTCGGGACCGGCCTCGGCCGGTATTTCTCGCGCGCCCCCAACGATGCCGAAAAACTCTCGGCCTACGAGTGCGGCTTCGAAGCCTTCGAAGACACGCGCATGAAGTTCGACGTGCGCTACTACCTGGTCGCGATTCTCTTCATCGTGTTCGATCTCGAGATCGCTTTTCTGTTCCCGTGGGCCGTTGCGCTCGATTCCGTCGGTGGCTTTGGCCTCATCGCCATGGGCATATTCCTCGGCATCCTCATCGTGGGCTTCATCTACGAGTGGAAGAAGGGGGCGCTCGAGTGGGATTGACCGAAGAAGGCGTTGCGCACGAATTCGCGCAGCGCGGTTTCGTCACGACGCAGGTCGACAACCTCGTCAACTGGGCGCGCACCGGGTCGCTCTGGCCCATGACGTTCGGGCTCGCCTGCTGCGCGGTCGAGATGATGCATGCGGGCGCTTCGCGCTACGACCTCGATCGATTCGGCGTCGTGTTTCGGCCTAGCCCGCGTCAGTCCGACGTCATGATCGTTGCCGGTACGCTGGTCAATAAAATGGCCCCGGCGCTGCGCAAGGTCTACGACCAGATGCCCGAGCCGCGTTGGGTCATCTCCATGGGTTCCTGCGCGAACGGTGGCGGCTATTACCACTACTCCTACGCCGTGGTGCGTGGCTGCGATCGGATCGTTCCCGTCGACGTTTACGTGCCGGGGTGTCCGCCCACGGCCGAGGCTCTGCTCTACGGCATCATCCAGCTGCAAAAGAAAATCGCGCGCACCAGCACGGTGGTGAGCCCATGAGCGAGCCGAGCTGGGCGAGCAGGGCGCTCGAGATTTTGGGCGACTCGGTACGCCGAGTGGATTCGTTGTCGGATGAATTGACCCTCGAGTGCGATGCGTCGCAGTTGCTGGCGGTCGCCACGACGCTGCGCGATCACGCCGAGTTGGGGTTCGACGTATTGGTTGATCTTGCCGGCGTCGATTACCTCGAGTACGGCAAGTCGGAGTGGAAGACGATCTCGGCCACGGGTTCCGGGTTTTCGCGCGGTGTAAATCGCGGCGGTAGCTTCGACGGCGCAACGGCCGGACGACGCTTTGCCGTCGTCAGCCATCTGCTTTCGGTTCGGCGCAATCGCCGTCTGCGCCTGCGTGCCTTCTGCGCCGACAACGACGAACCGATGATCGATTCGCTGGTCGGTGTTTGGGCGTCGGCCAATTGGTTCGAGCGCGAGGCCTTCGATCTGTTCGGCATTCTCTTCAAGGGCCACCCGGATTTGCGTCGCTTGCTCACCGATTACGGATTCATCGGGCATCCGTTCCGCAAAGATTTCCCGCTGATCGGCAACGTCGAAGTGCGCTATGACCCGCAGAAACAGAGGGTGGTGTACGAACCCGTGAGCATCGAGCCGCGCACGCTCGTGCCGCGAGTCATTCGTCATGACAACCGCTACGACCCGGCGTTGATCGAAACGACGCCGACCGCGGCGCCCGGCAAGGCGGCGGGCTGAGTCATGGCCGAGATTCAGTCCTACACCATGAACTTCGGGCCGCAGCACCCGGCGGCGCACGGGGTGCTGCGTCTCGTGCTCGAGCTCGATGGCGAGGTGATCCAAAAAGCCGACCCGCACATCGGTCTGTTGCATCGCGCCACCGAAAAACTCGCCGAATCCAAACCTTTCAACCAGTCGATCGGTTACATGGATCGACTCGATTACGTCTCGATGATGTGCAACGAGCACGCGTACGTCATGGCGATCGAGCGCTTGCTCGGCGTCACGCCGCCGCGTAGAGCGCAGTACATCCGCGTGATGTTCGACGAGATCACGCGGGTGCTCAATCACCTGATGTGGCTCGGAGCACACGGCCTCGATATCGGGGCGATGACGGTGTTTCTGCTCGCGTTCAAAGAACGCGAAGATTTGATGGATTGCTACGAGGCGGTCTCGGGTACGCGCATGCATGCCACCTACTACCGTCCGGGCGGCGTCCATCGCGACCTGCCGCGTGAGATGCCGAAATATCAGGCATCGCGCTGGCGCACGCAGCGCGATGCGGATCGTCTCAACGAAGCGCGGGCGGCAGGTCTGCTCGAGTTCATCGAAGAATTCACGCGGCGTTTTCCGAAGGCGATCGACGAGTACGAGACCTTGCTCACCGACAACCGCATCTGGAAGCAGCGTACGGTCAACATCGGTGTGGTGTCGCCGGAGCGCGCGCTGCAACTCGGATTCTCGGGTCCGATGCTGCGCGGCTCGGGGATCGCCTGGGATCTGCGCAAGAAGCAGCCCTACGAAGTTTACGCCGAGCTCGACTTCGATATCCCGGTCGGCGTGAACGGCGATTGCTACGACCGTTATCTGGTACGCATCGAAGAATTGCGACAGTCGACGCGACTGATCGCGCAATGCGTCGAGTGGTTGAAGAAAAACCCGGGGCCCGTGATGGTCGCCGATGCCAAGGTGCGGCCACCGCGCCGCGAAAACATGAAAGGCGACATGGAATCGCTCATCCACCATTTCAAGTTGATGACCGAGGGTTACTGCGTCCCCGAGGGCGAAACCTATGCCGCCGTTGAGGCGCCCAAGGGCGAGTTCGGCATTTATCTGGTCTCCGATGGTGCCAACAAGCCGTACCGGCTGAAGTGTCGTGCACCGGGCTTCCCGCATCTGGCGGCCCTCGAAGAAATGGTGACGGGGCACATGCTTGCAGACGTCGTTGCGGTGATTGGTACGCAGGACATCGTATTCGGGGAGATCGATCGATGAGCGAGACGTCGCAAGCAGGCCGCGGCGTGCCCACCAGCGACGGGCAGATCTTCATGCCGGGCGATGGTCCGAAGACGGCGTTGCTCAACGAGCACACTCGCCACGAGATCGACGGTTTCATTTCGAGGTTTCCTGCAGGCCGTCAGCGCTCGGCCACGCTCTCCGCATTGCGTTTCGCGCAAGAGCAGAACGCTGGGCATTTGACGACCGAGATCATGGACGCCGTCGCCGAATATCTGCGATTACCGTCGATCCAGGTTTATGAAGTTGCGACCTTCTACTCGATGTTCGAGACCCACGAGTGCGGCCGGCATCATGTCAGCGTTTGCACCAACATCAGTTGCTGGTTGAACGGTGCGGAGAACATTCTCGCGCACTGCGAGCGCAGGCTCGGCATCAAGGTCGGCGAAAGCACGCCGGACAAGCGCATTTTCCTCAAGCAGGAAGAGGAGTGCCTCGCCGCCTGTACCGGGGCGCCGATGATGATGGTGGATCACGTGTTCCACGAATATCTGACACCGGAAAAAGTCGACAAGATTCTCGACGATTTGAAGTGAGCCCAGTGGAATGAGCAACGCACTCGACAATTGGCGCGACCGCATGAACCTAGTGGTGTTCGAGCCGCTCGCGCTCGAGCGTTCGTGGACGCTCGAGAGCTATCTCAAAATCGGTGGCTACTCCTCCTGGAAGAAAATTCTGGCGGGCGAGATGACGCGCGAACAGGTCATCGAGGCGGTCAAGGCGAGTGGGCTGCGTGGCCGTGGCGGTGCCGGTTTTCCGACGGGCACCAAGTGGAGTTTCATGCCGCGCAACGCGCCGATCCAAAAGTACGTGGTATGCAATTCGGACGAGAGCGAACCCGGAACCTGTCACGACCGCGACATCCTGCGTTTCAATCCGCACGCACTCGTCGAAGGTATGGCCATCGGCGGCTACGCCATGGGCTCGACCGTGGGCTACAACTACATCCGCGGCGAATTTTTGGGTGAACCCGTGCCGCGCTTCGAGGCTGCCGTCAAAGAAGCGTATGCGGCGGGGCTGCTCGGCAAGAACGTGCAGGGCTCGGGCATCGACTTCGATCTGTACACTTTCGTCGGTGCCGGCGCCTACATCTGCGGCGAGGAAACGGCGCTGCTCGAGTCGCTCGAAGGCAAACAGGGCAAACCGCGTTTCAAGCCGCCGTTTCCCGCGGCTTTCGGTCTGTACGGTCAGCCGACCACCATCAACAACACGCAAAGCTACGCCTCGGTGCCGACCATCCTGCGCAAGGGCCCGGAGTGGTTCGCCAAACTCGGCACCACCAATGCGGGTGGCACAGTGATTTTTTCGGTCTCGGGCCACGTCGAGAAGCCGGGCAACTTCGAGCTGCCGCTCGGTATTCCGTTCAAAGATTTACTCGAGATCGCGGGCGGCGTTCGCGGCGGGCGCAAGCTCAAGGCCGTGATCCCTGGCGGCTCTTCGGTCAAGGTTGTTCCGGGCGACGTCATGATGGGCGTCAACATGGACTACGACTCGCTGCGCGCGATCGGCTCCTCGGTGGGCTCGGCGGCGGTGATCGTCATGGACGAGACCACCTGCATGGTGCGTACGCTCGAGCGCATCTCGCGCTTTTACAAATCCGAATCCTGCGGGCAGTGCACGCCCTGTCGCGAAGGCACGGGTTGGTTGAATCGAGTGCTCAAGCGAATCGTCGCCGGGCAGGGCCGCATGGAAGATCTGCAGCTGCTCGTCGATGTCGCCAATCGTATCGAGGGACACACCATCTGCGCGCTCGGCGATGCGGCGGCGTGGCCGGTGCAGAGTTTCCTGCAGCGCTTTCGGCACGAATTCGAATACATGATCCAGCATGGCGGCCGCAGTCTCGTCGACGGTCAGAAGGAGGCGGCATAAGCCGGCCCAGCCGACGATGGCAGCAAATCCTCAAGACGATCTCGTCAACGTCGAAGTTGACGGCAAGGCGGTCAAGGCGCGCAGGGGCGCGATGATCATCCACGTGACCGATCAGAACGGCGCCTACGTGCCGCGTTTTTGCTACCACGACAAACTGCCGGTCGCGGCCAATTGCCGAATGTGCCTCGTCGAGGTCGAGAAGGCCCCCAAGCCCCTGCCTGCCTGCGCGACGCCGATCGCCGAGGGCATGAAGATTTTCACGAAGTCGAAGGCGGCCATCGGCGCGCAGAAGGCGACGATGGAGTTTCTGCTCATCAACCATCCGCTCGACTGCCCGATTTGCGATCAGGGCGGCGAGTGCGAATTGCAGGACCTGGCGCTCGGATACGGGCGCGATATCGCCCGCTTCAGCGAGCGCAAGCGCGTCGTCAAAGATAAAAATCTGGGGCCTCTGGTCTCGACCGACATGACGCGCTGCATCCACTGCACGCGCTGCGTACGTTTCGGTCAGGACATTGCCGGCATTCCCGAATTGGGCACCACTGGTCGTGGCGAGAACATGGAGATCGGCACCTGGATCGAACGCAGCGTCGATCACGAGCTCTCGGGCAACATCATCGACCTTTGCCCGGTGGGCGCGCTCAATTCGAAGCCGTTCCGTTACCAGGGGCGCTCCTGGGAGATGACGCAGGTTCCCTTCGTCTCGCCGCACGATGGCATCGGCAGCAATCTCTTCGGCCACGTATTGCGTGGCAAGTTGAAACGCGTGGTGCCGCGCGCCAACGAGGACATCAACGAGACCTGGATCGCCGATCGTGATCGCTTCAGCTACGAAGGGCTGCATGCGGAAGATCGACTGCTGAAGCCCATGCTGCGCGAGGCAGGCGCGTGGCGCGAGGCGAGTTGGGAAGAGGCGCTTGTTGCTGCGGCGCGTGGACTCAAGGCTGCCGGTAGCGCAACGGGTACACTCGTACACCCCTCCTGCACGCTCGAAGAAATGCATCTTGCCGCGCGTCTGACGCGGGGGCTCGGCTCCTCGAACATCGATCATCGGCTGCGCACGCGCGATTTTCGCGATGCGGCAGCGGATCCGCGCCAGCCTGGTCTCGGGATTTCGCTGTCGATGGTCGAGTCGCTTTCCGGTGCGCTCGTCATCGGCTCGAACTTGCGGGCAGAGTTGCCGTTGTTGGCGCATCGGTTGCGCAAGGCGGCGGTGCGTGGCAAGGCAAAGATTTCGTTCCTCGACTCGAGCGTGCGCGAGTATCGGTTTCCGGTCGCGGTGCAGATCGCGCGCAGCCCGGCTGACTGGGCGCATGAGCTCGCCGGAACATTGGCTGCCGTGGTCGAGATTACGGGCGTCGAGCCCGGCTCCGCCTACGCGAGCTTGCTACGCGGGATCGTCGCCACGCCCGAGCAGCGCACGGCGGCCGCAGCGCTATGCAACGGCAGCGCGCGGACGGTTTGGCTGGGCGCGATGGCACTGCGGCATCCGGCCGCGGTCGACTTGCGCGCACTCGCCGGAGAGATTGCTCGCCTGAGCGGGGCGACGCTCGGTCTGCTCGCCGAAGGCGCCAACGCGGCGGGGGCTTGGCTCGCGGGTGTCGTGCCGCATCGCCAAGCGGGCGGAGTGCCGGCGCAGGGCCTCGGGCTGCGCGACATGCTAGAGAACGCGCAGCGCGGTTATCTGCTCGTCGGGGCGATCGAGCCCTCGGCGGACGTCGCTGATGCGGCGCTCGCGACCCGGGCGTTGCGCGCGGCGGCCTGCGTCGTCGCAGTGACGCCGTACGTCACCGACGAGATCAAAGAAATCGCTCACGTTTTGCTGCCGATGGCGAGCTTTGCCGAGACCTCGGGCAGCTACGTCAACCTCGAGGGTCGCCTGCAAAGCCAGACCGGGGTATCGAAGCCGCCAGGCGAGGCGCGGCCGGGCTGGAAGATTCTGCGCGTACTTGGCAATCAACTCGAACTCGACGGCTTCGATTACCAGAGCTCCGATGAAGTACGTGACGAGTTGCTGGGTGTCGTGAGCGCAAATGCCGGCGGCGCGGTGCCGATCGCGCTCGTCACCCATCATCTGCCGGCGATCGCCGCCGTGGCGGGCGCTGCAGAGATCGACTTGGGTGCGCTCGATGTGCCGATGTACGCCATCGATGCCGTACTGCGTCGCAGTCCTGCGCTGCAGCAAACCAAGATCGCGGCTGCGGCTCGATCGTCGGGACGAGTGGGCTGATGTCGGCGCTGCTCGAATTTTGGTCGACGCTCCCGGATTACGCGCGGGCCACCGTTTGGATTTTGATCGTGACGGTCGCGGTGATCCTGTCGGTGGCGTTCACGACCTTGTGGGAACGCAAGGTGATCGGCTGGATTCAGTTGCGCAAGGGACCGAACCGTGTGGGCAGCCTGTTCGGGTTCGTGCCGGGCATTTTTCAGCCCTTTGCCGACGTCATCAAGCTGCTGCTCAAAGAAGTCGTCATCCCTTCGGCTTCGAACAAATGGCTGTTCCGCGTCGCCCCCGCGATCACGCTGGTGCCGGCTTTTGCGGCCTGGGCCGTGATGCCGCTCGATCCGGCGCTGGTGATCGCCGACATCGACGCGGGTTTGCTCTACCTGCTCTCGCTCACCTCCGTGGGCGTTTACGGCGTGATCCTCGCGGGCTGGGCGGCGAACTCCAAATACGCCTTCCTCGGGGCCATGCGCTCGGCGGCGCAGGTCGTCGCCTATGAAATCGCCATGGGTTTTGCGCTGGTGGGTGTCGTCATGGCGGCGGGTACGCTCAACCTCGGCGACATCGTCCGTGCGCAAGAGGGCGGGGTCGGCAATTGGTTCCTGGTTTGGTTGTTCCCGCTGTTCGTGGTCTACGTGATCGCGGGTGTCGCCGAGACCAACCGTGCGCCGTTCGACGTCGCCGAAGGCGAATCCGAAATCGTCGCCGGCTTCCACGTCGAATATTCAGGCATCGCCTTCGCGCTGTTCTTCCTCGCCGAATACGCGAACATGATTTTGATCTCCGCCTTGACCGCGGTGTTTTTCCTGGGAGGGTGGCTGAGCCCCTTCGAGGGGCTGTTGGCCAGAGACAATCCGCTCGCGGCACCCGGGTTTCATTGGTTGTTCCTGAAACTCTTTTTCTTTTTGACCTGTTTCATGTGGTACCGCGCGACATTCCCGCGCTACCGCTACGACCAGATCATGCGGCTCGGCTGGAAAGTGTTGATTCCGGTGACGCTGGTGTGGATTGCCGCCGAGGCGCTGATGTCGTGGTTCGACATCGGGCCGTGGTCGACATGACCGAGCGCAGATCGAGCGAACGAAGGTAACGAGACGCCATGGCACTGCAAAGCATCGTCAAAACTTTCCTGCTCACCGAGCTGATCGCCGGACTGTCGCTGACCGCGCGAACCCTTTTCCGCAAGAAAGTAACGGTCAACTATCCCGAAGAAAAGACGCCGCAGTCGCCGCGTTTTCGCGGGCTGCATGCGCTGCGCCGTTATGCCAACGGCGAAGAGCGTTGCATCGCCTGCAAGTTGTGCGAAGCGGTCTGCCCGGCGCTTGCGATCACCATCGAGTCGGATGTCGCAGCCGATGGCACTCGGCGTACCACGCGCTACGACATCGATCTCTTCAAGTGCATCTATTGCGGCTTCTGCGAAGAGGCCTGCCCCGTCGATGCCATCGTCGAGACGCGGATCCACGAGTACCACATGGAAAATCGTGGCGAGAACATCATGACCAAGGACAAGCTGCTCGCCGTGGGCGAGCGCTACGCAGCGCTCATCGATGCCGACAAGGCCGCTGATGCGGCGTATCGCTGATCGCGCAAGAAGAGGAAATCGACCGGTGTTCGTGCAACTGCTCTTCTACGGCTTCTCGGCCATCCTGATTGCTGCGGCGCTCGGGGTGATCGTGGCGCGCAACCCGGTGTACTCCGCGCTGTCGCTGGTATTGGCGTTTTTCACGAGCGCTGCGTTGTGGCTGCTGATCGAGGCCGAGTTCCTCGCCATCGTGCTGGTGCTGGTTTACGTGGGTGCCGTCATGGTGTTGTTCCTGTTCGTCGTCATGATGCTCGACATCAACGTCGAAGAAATCAAACGCGGCTTCACCCGTTACGCGTGGTTGGGCTGGCTGGTATCTACCGTGGTGATCGCCCAGATGGCGGCCGTGTATGGCTTGCGGAATTTCGGTGTCGATGCCTCGATCACGGTTGCCCGGAGTCCCGCCGATCACAGCAACACCCGTGAACTCGGTGAAGTGCTGTACACCCAATACGTATATCCGTTCGAACTCGCTGCGGTGTTGCTGCTGGTCGCCATCGTTGCTGCGATCGCGCTGACCATGCGACGCAGGCCGGGTCTCAAGCCGCAGGATGTTGCCAAACAGGTGGCTGTGCGACGGCAAGACCGCGTGCGTCTGGTCAAAGGTGTGCGTGCCGAAGGCGTAAGTCCCGAAGGCGAGGGTCGAGGTGAAGCGCCATGATCACCCTGCAGCACATGCTGACGCTCTCGGGCATTTTGTTCGCCTTGTCGATCGCCGGCATCTTCCTCAATCGCAAGAATGTGATTCTGCT
>Ga0129333_10001210_pt1 | contig 23093 bp, 14 predicted proteins | sample CPB6_08_DNA_FD_94474 | JGI IMG/M metagenome (GOLD analysis project Ga0129333, IMG submission 94474) | Freshwater to marine salinity gradient microbial communities from Chesapeake Bay, USA - CPBay_Sum_0.6_0.8_DNA | ecosystem: Environmental > Aquatic > Marine > Coastal | place: USA: Chesapeake...
AAAGTGTGTTTTATTTCAACTCATTTCTCAAAAGTATTAGAGCGCACTTATGAGATTTTCAAAAATGTCCAATTTTAAGGGGGGTCATTTTCGGAAATTATTAAAATTGCACAATTATAATTTATATTTTCTTTACCATTTTCAATGTGATAATTAAACACAATTATATTTCAAGATTTTTCAGTGCGCCAAAAAAAACATTTCTTCGAGGAACTCAAAAATGGACATTTTTAAAATGTCCAAAATAGAAATCTCATGGGGTCTTTAAAATAGGGGGTAAAAATCAATCTCAGAATCTCATAAGTCTTTTATTTTGCTGCATAATTTTGTTTATATTACATATTTTCTTTACCATTTTCAAAGTGTGTTTTATTTCAACTCATTTCTCAAAAGTATTAGAGCGCACTTATGAGATTTTCAAAAATGTCCAATTTTAAGGGGGTCATTTTCGGAATTTATTAAAATTGCACAATTATAATTTATATTTTCTTTACCATTTTCAGTGAGACAAAATAAATCTTATATTGACCCCCATTTTTCAGTGCGACCAAAAAACAATTCTTTGAGGAACCCAAAAATGGACATTTTTAAAATGTCCAAAAATGTCCAAAATAGAAATCTCATGGGGTCTTTAAAATAGGGGAAAAAATATTATGTCGTCGAAGTCATTTTTTAACTGCATATTTTTATAATCTTTTTACAACACCCATACTATTTTCAATAAGATTTTTATAAGAAATTTATGTCGCTGAAGTTAACATTGGAACTTCCTAAGCATTTAAAAATGTCCAAAAAACAGGGGGTCATTTTCGGAATTTATTAAATTTGCACAATTATAATTTATATTTTCCTTACCATTTTTAGTGCGACAATTTGGGGTCTTTTATGCGTCCATATTTTTCAGTGCGCCCAAAAAAGATTATCTTGAGGAACTCAAAAATGGACATTTTAAAAATGTCCAAAAATGAAAAGTCAAGGGGTTTTAAAAATCAAGTTTTATTAGGTATTCTATTTATCGTATATAAAAATCCTTGAAAATCCATCAAGAAATGTAGGAGAAATTATTTGTATTTCCTCGTTTGCCTTCTGGTTTGTCTTCTATGTTTTTTGGTAAGTCGTTTGTATCCGTTCTGAATAGTACCGCCAAATGAAGTTTTATTATTTTTTTGGTTTATAGGATCAACTATTATTTTTATAGATTCAAAATTTTTACTTGTAATATCTAAATTGGGTGGTAAAATAATATTTGTTAATGCTTTACAATTACGCATAAAATGGTTTCCAACTTTATTTAAATTAGTAAAAGACGACAAATCAATGGTTTGTATATTTTTGCAATTAAACAAAAAGTAATCTCCAATTGATTCAACATTTTTCATATTAGAAAAATTTATATTTTCTATTCCACTACTGTTTAAAAATGAGTTGCTTATTTCCGAAATATTTGAAAAACAAGATAAATCAATTGTTTTTAAATTGAGCGTTTCATCCATAAAAAATTGGTCAATTTTTCTGACTTTTGTAAATGTATCTGGAAATATTACATCGTTAAGAGATGTACATCTATACATAAAATACTCACTTATTTTATCAATATTTTTAAAAGACGCAAGATTAATTTTTTCTAATTTGGAACAATTTTTTAAAAAACCATTACCAACCGATATTATATTTGTATGGGGATTAAATACGAGATCAACCAAATTAATGCATTTATATAAAAAATTTTCGCCAATTTTAGAAAGTTGTGTAAAAGAAGATAAATTAATATTTTCTATTTTGTCGCAATTACTTAAAAAATAAGATCCTATTTGTGTAAGCTTTATAAATTCGGGTGGAAAAATTATAGTTTTAAGAGATTTACAATTATCTAAAAATAAATTATTAATTAATTCAATGTTTTTAAAACATTGTAAATCTATCATACTTAGAGTTTTACACGAATACATAAAAGAGTTACCAACCGAAGTAATATTTGATTTCTCATTAAAATTAATTGTTTGTAAACTAGCACAATTATACATAAAATAATCGCCAATTTCAGAAAGTTGGGTTAAAAAAGATAAATCTATTTTTGTTAATAGAGTGCAGTTAAATAAAAAATTTTTCCCTATTTTGCGCACATTAGTTAAAGACGACGAATCATTACGCACATCAATTAAAGACGAAAAATCAACTTCCTTTAATTTAGAACAACCATATAAAAAATCATCTCCAATTTCTTCAATTTCTTTCAAGGGGGTTAAATCAATTTCTGCAATTTCTTTATCAAACTTATCTCTTGATATGTTTAAAATTTTTAAACAAGGAAGTCGATTTACAAAATTAAAACTATTTTTTGCTATGAATCTGTATTTATTTATTTTTTGATTATTACCAAATTTCTCTGCAAACATAATAAAAAATGACTCATCTTCGGTATTTATGTATATTTGCCTTCGCATATCATCGTTATAAATATTAGTTAATGATAATTCAAAGAGACCAATTCTTAATTCATCATTAGCTGATTCGTGGAATGTCGTAATAAGGAATTCGGGCGAAAAATTAATTTCCAAATAATTTTTTTCTGTAATATTTTTTTTGTATAAGATATCCAAAAAATGTTGCTGCCACAGAGACAAATGATCATAAGTTATTGTTTTTCCTACTTTTGGTAAATCAATGTGAAAATGACCACACGATAAATGAATTTTGAAATTCTTGTCTATAATAAAATTTGGTGTTATTATTATTTCACCAACACCTTTATTATTTTTTACGTCAACTCTACCTATATTTTTATTTATAAAATCACCCCAAGTTTTAATATCCGGCAATAAATTTTGAATCATTTGTAAAATATTTTCTTTTGTTCCATCTTTTGCTAATCCGGACTTTAGATTGTATCCATAACCGTCTTTACAATAATTATTAAAAACTACATTATTTTGTGATTTATTAAAAATCAAATGACTCCAGGCATCGCGCGCATCCAATTGTTTTCCATAAATTTCTGAATAAGTTTTTTGTGATTGTGATTCAAATGTATTAAAAACTGTATAATACTCTATTAATTCAGGTATGGCGTTTTTTTCTATTAATAATTGCGTATCAAACGTTTGTGTATATTTATTATAGCACAAAATGTTAATTATATTTCTAACAGTTGTTTCGCCACAGTCGGGATATTTTATATTTTCAGTTTCACCACATAGGACTGATGAATACTCTTGAGTATACAATTTAAAATCAATTTGAGTAATACCTAATACAATTTGTTCAAAAGTTGTACTGGTGCTCGTATTTGACTTAGGACTTGACTTGGGACTTGATTTGGGACTTGTCTTGGGACTTGATTTGGGACTTGTCTTGGGACTCGCCGTGGAATTAATTTTTAGAGGTTCTGCTTCAGGAAAACATTGATTTACAATATCAAAAACTTCTTGAATGCCTTCATAATATTTATTAAAGCCGTCATTATTATCTACTTTCCACCATAAACAGAATAATATAATATGAAAAGCAAAAACGTCATTATCAGTAATAGGTATGTATCTACCGAATTTTGAAATGCAAGCTTTTATTGCTTTTAATTTTTGCTGGTTGGCTTTATGATATTTTTCGTGGGATACATATATATTTCCACTCAGTTTTGCAATATATACTGTATCCTCATCACTTGACTTAGCACTAATTGCTGCTTTTTCAGCAAGCATATTTACATATTTTATTGCAATATAGTTACCAATATCTTTTAATGTTACTACATCATCCCTAATATTTTTCGTCGGTCTTATTACTGTAGTTAGACCTTCGCGCGCACAAGCTTTGGAAATAAGTTTTATATGGTTTTGAGGAACACTATCAAGATTAAGTTTACTTTGATTTAAAAAAAATATATTCTGTAAATAACCGGTTTCGCAATATACTAAACCATAAATAGGATTCATATATTCCTCCATTTTAGGATCAGTAAAACGATTTAATGATTCGGCAACTACATTATGCGGTTTATCTCCACCCTTATAAAAACTTTTTCGCATATTATATAGTATACTGTCCGAAAAGAATGCAATATGTTTATTCTATCCATTGTATTGTAAAATTTGAAAATAAATTTTATAATGCTTCAATAAATGTAGGGAAAATTATTTGCATTTCCTCGTTTTTCGCTTAAGATCCCTTTTTATTTTTTTGGTATAACGCTTAGGTCTTTTTCCACCCATAATAGTACAACCTGACTCAGTAGGGTCAACCAAGCAATTATTTGCTTCCTTTTTCTCGCGACTTTTTTTCGTTTGCGATCCTTTATTTTCATTTGATTTTTGTTTATTACCACTTTGTTTATCGCCACTTTGTTTCTTTCGCTCATTAGCCTCGATTTCAGCTTGTCTCTTTCGCTCATCACTTTGTTTCTTTCGCTCATTAGCCTCGATTTCAGCTTGTCTCTTCCGCTCATCACTTTGTTTCTTTTTCTCATCACTTTGCTTCTTTTTCTCGTTAGCCTCGATTTCAGCTTGCTTCTTCCACTCATCGCCTTGTCTCTTTTGCTCCTCTGTAAAATAGTGTCCTACCACACTGTTTAATTTCGATGGAACAATAACGGATGTTAAATTTTTACACTTATCCATAAAGCCTCTCTTAACAGTAGTTAGATTTTTTAAAGGCGATAAATCAATACTTACTATTCCTGAATTTCTTAAGAAAAAATCACCAATAGTTGTAACATTTGAAAAACAAGATAAATCAATTGTTTTTAAATCAGATGTATCCCTCAAAAAATCATTACCAATTTGTGTAACGTATTGAAATGTTTCAGGAAATTTAATTGATGTAAGATCTTTACAATCTTCCATAAAGCCATTATTAATAGCAGTAATATTTTTTAAAGATGATAAATCAATTTTTTCTATTCCTGTGGTGTTTAAAAAATCTACACCAATAGTTCTAACTTTTGTAAAACAAGATAAATCAATTTTTTTTATTCCAGAATTTCTTAAAAAATCTTTACCAATTTGTGTAACGTGTTCAAATCTTTCAGGAAATGTAATTGATTCAAGATTTTCACATTCTTGCATAAAGCTATCATCAATAGAAGTTAGATTTTTTAAAGACGATAAATCAATATTTTCTATTCCTGAATTGCTTAAAAAATTTTGATCTATAGTTGTAACATTTGTAAAACAAGATAAATCAATTTCGTTTAAATTATAGGTATCCTTCAAAAACCCCTTACCAATAGATGTAATATGTTCAGGAAACTTAATTGACGTAAGTTGTTTACATTGTTCCATAAAGCCTTTTTCAATAGTAGTTAGATTTTTTAAAGGCGATAAATCAATTTCTCCTATTGTACTATAGTATAAAAAATAATCATCAATATCTGTAACATTTGAAAAATAAGATAAATCAATTGTTTTTAAACTAATTGAATTAGACAAAAAAAAGGCACCAATATGTGTAATATTTTTAAATGTTTCTGAAAATGTTATTACAGAAAGTGATGCACAACTTGTTAAAAAATTATTACTAATTGATGTAATATTTATTAAAGGGCTTAGGTCTATAGTATCAAGTCCGCAACTATTCATAAAAGAACTTCCAACTGATGTAATATTTATTAAAGGTGATAAATCAATTTTATTTAGTTTTTTACAACCATTCATAAAAGAACTTCCAATTGTTTTAACATTTTGTAAAGGGGATAAATCAATTTCTTTTAATTCACTACAACCAGATAAAAAATTATCTCCAATATGTTCAATTTGTTTTAAAGGAGACAAATCTATTGTTTTTACAGAAGAATTTTCTTTATAAACGAAATTTAAAACTTTTAGTAAAGGAAGCTTTCTTACAAATTCAAAAGAATCTGTTATTACAAATGAGTATTCATTAACTTTGGTAGAATCACGACATACCTCTACAAACTTGTCGAAAAAGGATTTTAATGAATATGGGCTCTCATTTTTAATATGTATATTTATTCGACGTCGCGTATCACTATCATATCTATTAGTGAATGATAATTGAAACAGAAGTTCTTTTAAAACTAACTCATATTCATAAGATGCTCCTTGATTAATATTTTCAGTCAGTTCTTCGGAAGAAAATTTATAATCTAAATTAAATTTAAAAAATTCTTTTGTATAATTATCAATTCGTATTTGATCATCTGCATAATTTCTAGTATTTCTTATATATTCTCTATGAATTTCTGTAATATTTTTGTATAAAATATTTAAAAAGTATTTTTGATGCGGGTTTTTAATATGACTATAATCTTTTTGATTATTTGATTTTTTTAATATTGAGACATAAAAATGTCCGTCTTGTAAATGTACTGTAAATTTTATATGCGATCTATATATGTATACCTTACCAAAACCATTTTTATCAAGAGATGAGGCATCAACATTTGTAATATTTATATTTCTTAAGTCGTCCCAGGTTTTAACTCCTGGTAGTAAATTATTAAGCATTTGTAAAAGATTTGGTTTTTCTCCATCTTTTGATTTTCCACTATCTATATCATACCCATATGGGGGGTCTGCTGTTTCACATTGTTTACTAAAACGCATATTATTCTGTGCATTATCAATAATTAATTTACTCCACGCATCGCGTGCATTTAAGTGTTCTCCATTAATCTCATAACTTGGTGTTATTTTGGATTGCATTTCAAAAGTATTAAAATGAGTGTAATATTTAACAAGTTCTGATATACCTTCTTTTAATACAGCAGTTTCACCTTCTTTATCTTTTAATAAAGATAAATCAAAATTGGTTCCATTAAAACATAATATATTAATTATATTTCGCACAGTGGTCTCACCACAGTCTGGATAAGTTGATGGTTTCGTTTTTTTGCAAAAGTGTAATGATTGTTCTTGATCATAAAGTGGAAAAGCAAGATATGTGAGTTTAATCACAATTTGTTCAAAACTAAGAGGTGTATCGCTTTCTGAAGAATCACTTGAAGAATAACTTGAAGAATCGCTGAAAGAATCGCTGGAAGAATCGCTGAAACGATTAATTTTACGCGGTTTTGGAGTTTTATTTGAAACAACCTGTGCTTTTTTTTCTTTTAATATAAGAAGCTTTTTTGGAGTCCCTGGAGATTTTGTGTTTGGAGGAAAACAATGGTTTACAATATCAAAAACTTCTTGAATGCCTTTATAGTATTCATCAAACCCGTTATTATTATTCGCTTTCCACCATAAACAAAATAATATCATATGAAAAGCAAAAACATCATCATCATTAAGAGGGATATATTTATTGAATTTTGAAACACTTGTTATCACATCTGACCATTGTTTTTGTATTTCTTTATTTCGATTATACTTAGGATTGTTAATATATAAACTACCGGGTACATATCCAGTTTTCTTTGCATTCAATATTACAAACTTTGCGCCATCGGATGCAGCAATCATATTCACATATTTTATTGCAATATAGTGACCAATATCAGTTACTGTAATGGTATCACGCATTAATTCATTTGTCGGTCTTATTGTTATAGTTTCACCATCTTGTTTACACGTATTAAGAATGATGTCTATATGAGTTTGAGGAATATTATCGATTTTAAAATGATTTTGTTTTAAAAAAAAGATATTTGGTATATAACCAATTTCACAATATACTAAACCATAAATAGGATTCATATATTTCTCCATTTGATAATCATACTTCTCTATTTTAGGCTCGGGAACCTTAATTTTGGTATCAAAATCTTCCTTTACAAGATCCTCAATATCAAATTCATCCATTTCATAATCAGAACCATCCATGTCATGATCAGAAGCTTTCTTGACGTTATTAGAAACCTTAGTTTCTTCATCCTCAGGACCATAAAATCGATTTAAATTTTCTGCAGACGGATTATATGGCTTACCTCCTCCTTTAATATGCATCTATATAATTTACACATATAATTATATATTTTAATCAACACAACTATATCATAAGAATTTCTAAATAAATGGATTCATACATAAATATACTAGAGGCTTTTACACATTATTATATGTTATTTATTTATAACAGATCTTTGCACAATATAATACCAATATGAGAATAACTATTGTGGTATCGCGATATAATGAGAATATAGATTGGACAAAACAATTTTCGGATGTAATTATTTACAACAAAGGCGAAAAAATACCAAATACGATTAGATTACCCAATGTTGGTAAAGAAGGACATACATATTACAAACATATTTGCGATAATTATGATAATTTAGCGGATTATACCATTTTTCTACAAGGTAATCCATTTGATCATTCGCCAAATGTAATATCAAATATACAAAAATATATTGATAATCCTAATCTGGATATAGATTTTGAGTACTTGAGTGAAATGATAATAAACTGTAATCTAGCGGGATGTAAGTATCATAGCAATTTACCATTGATTGATACATATGAGAAATTATTTGGTGAACGAAAAAATGCTATGGATTTTCAATTTGGCGCGGGTGCTCAATTTATAGTTTCCAAAAAATGCATATTGAAACGACCAAAATCATTTTATTCAAAAATTGTTGAGATGTTGCAAACATCTGTGAACCCGATTGAAGGATATGTGATTGAGAGATTTCACAAAATAATATTTGAACATAATCAACAGACACCAATGCTACAACAAATGCCGACACAAATGCAAGTGAAGCCACAACCACTAAAGTATAGACCATTTACAAAAAAAATGTTATTCTATTAGAATAAGAAAAATATTTTTTAAATTTATAAATTGATGATGTATGTATCGTATTTGTTTACAATGGAGGCAATGAACTCAAACATAAACGAATAGCACCAAGTGAAGCAACATCGTATTTCACAATAAGCGGCAAATCATTTCCAAGATACATCTCCAAATGACTGCATAAGGGGGTGCATTTGATGAAATTGTTTAAACTCTTGACGGAGAATTCTCCCTGGACAACAACAGATGGATCAGGTTTCACAATAAAATCCATATGACGATTGGTCTCAGAACGCTTGAACTTGGTCTTGGCGAAATTTCCGACGGAAGTGAATATAAGATCGTTTCCAACCGATTTGATTTCAACGCGGTCAGTGATGGTATTTAAATCACGCACAATTTTCTGGAAATCCGCAGTGGGCAGATTAATGATGGTTGAATATTCCACATCGGGAATAATAAGTTCCTCTGGATCGGGATCGATGAGACGCAAATTAAAGTCATTTGTTTGACCCACATTCTTATTATCAAGTTCCATACCAAACCAAGAGACAATTCCGTCTTGATAATCATCTTTGTCTATGTACATCGTAAGAGTATCGTCATTGGAAGATGTAGAAATAATTTTAAAAAAGTTCATAGTACTGGTGCAAACCACAATCTTGTCGGGAACACATTTATACAACTCGAACTTGTTGTTATGCAGAATAACACTTACCAACATCGTGTGAGTTTTATCGAAATTGATGATTTTCATCGAATCTTTGGTAAATGTGATAGTCGCGTCCGTTAAAATATCCTTGAGCGCCGTAGCCAAATTACGGATCGGTTGTATCTGCACAGTTTTGATTGTTAATACGTGATTATCTTCGTTCATATGTATAAAGTGATACATATGGTAGTTTTATATCTTTTTTACAAATATTATGTTTTTGGAGTTATAACGCGGCGTCGAATTGCGTGTCTAATACCTTTTTTCCTGGTTTTATTGGCCATTTTTAAAGCCGGACTACCGGGTTTGCAGCCCTCCTCTAATATTTTATAATCGATGATGCTTGCTTTGCCGCCGGTTACAGAACTTGCTAATCGGGCTACAGCCCAGGATTCGGCAGTTTGATTCGGACGCGACCCGCTACTATAATAAGCACCTCGTCCCTTGCTCAGAATCTTTTCAAATGCGTCTTTGGAACATTGGGCTGCTTTAGGAAGACGCGGATCCAATACATCCATACCATAAATTTCTTTTACCTTATTCAAATGATGCGACTTTCGATAGACATAAGATTTCAGTTTCGGTCTTTCTTTGTATTCGCCCTTAATATATCGTTTTTTTGTTTTTATCAGATCACGAATTTGTTTTTGTGCATCGGCCTTGGTGAGAAAAGATGGAATATATCTTTTGGGGAAAGATAAAAGTTTTCTGCTCATAATAGAATATTCGGAGATAAATATGTGAAAGCGGGGTTTATATCTCTACTATAAAGCATTTTATTCAAATATAATGATTCTTTGTAATTTCTTAAACCAGAACGATGTTGATGGACGATTTTAAGTTGATAACACGGGTTTAAAGGACGAAATGCATTATTAAAAAAGGCGGTTATAATACGGGTTTCTATTCCAAGATGGTTTTGATAATAATTAATGTCTTCGTGTAATATGTTTCTTTTTAAATATACTGAATTAAAAATGTAACAATCAAAACTCTCTGTTAAATTATCAATAAATGGTGACGACATATCTTCTTCATACCGTGTTAACGCATATACGAATTGGTCATTTTTAAGACGATCGATTAAATCGGGAACAACACTATGTAAATATATATCGGAATTGGTAATCATACAAATATGATTGGGTAAATTATTAAGAATATAATTAAAAAAGTCATAGTATGTTGGTTGTTTCCCCACAGATATAATATGTATTTTGGGATTACCCGATACAATTTGCATTAGATGTAATTCGGCATCAATATCGTCTACAAACAAATGAATTTTTTCAACATATTCGGATTCAATATTTTTTATAAGTGCGGTTTTTAATTCAGTGTTGCGTTCTTCATCGTGCTGGGAACCCGTTTTTGAGATAAAGAAAGTTGTGATGATATGTATTTTATTTAATATTTGGGGTGGATCTAAAATAATTTTCTGAGTATTTATGATTGGTAAATTTTCGGTAATTTTTGCAATATTGTATCCTAACTCCGTTTTTTTCAGCATTTTTTTTAATTCGTTATTATGATATTCGGAATAAGTGTCGTCTTCATAGACATATTCGCCAATAAAATGAATTTGATGGTTGTATGATATACTAAATGAGTTTTTGCTACCCTCTATTTTGAAGAAGTTTGCGTGGATGCAAGCATTATCGTATATAAATGGATAAATATGTTCTGCTAAAAAGTCTTGGTCACAAAATTTGTTTTTCTGCGAGACCAATGCTAAACGTTCTTTCCAATTTACGCCGGGGATTTTTTTTGTGCCGAACATACCCCCCATAATGGGGAACGTATGATGTGGATGGTCACGTATAATATGAAATAATTTTCCACTTGAAAGCCATACATCGACGGATAATTTTTCTCTATAGAGAATTCGGGTATCGGTGTCTCTGGGCATCATAATTTCTACGGATGGATCATCGATTGCTTCATACCGCCAAGTCATAGGTTTGCAAGTATTTAAATCGCCGTATTTTATAATAATTTTCACATAATGTAGGTCTTGTAAAGCTTCAATGGTTGTTCGAGGAACACTATCGATATGTACATAGTACCAACATTCAAAATCGGGATAAAAATGCTTTGCTAAATATGCGTTTTTGATAGCGCCGATATTATATATGGGTTTGTCTCCCCATAATGAAAAGGATAATACGCGCTTGGACATATTTTAATTTACACGATAATTTTAACATTTTTATCGCATAAATTGCTTTATATAGACCTCTTTTTGAAATCTGACCAAGACAATTTTACTGGCTCCACGAATGTAGGTGCATCAGACTGCGATTGTTTGTCTAAGTTTTCAGCTCGGCGCATTGCACTATCAACATACATTTCTTTAAGAATTGTTCCTACTTTAACCGATGCATCATATTGATCCAAAGTGCCTTCCTCTATTTGTTTAAGAATAGAAATGAAATTAACCATCATTTTCAGATCCAATTCATCCTTTAGAACCTTATTGAAAATATCAGTATAATTATTATACAAAAATGAACATGATCCACGGCATAAATTAGCGAATTTCTCCTCCTCTACAATTTTCATATTGGGATGCGCCTTTTTGAGTTCGCAAATGCGACCGATATCAGCCAAAATTTCTTCGCTGTGCTTTAGAGAACGAATCTTTTCGGTGTTATTGACGTAATCGTCACTCTCCATTAACCGTTTCATATCTAAACCTTGTGTAAAACTCTGCATTTTATAAATAGTATTATAATGTTATGTGTATATTTATTTCTCAGAATTAAATAATATTGATTTTATATAGAATTTTTTACAATGAGTATAGAGGGTTCAACAGAAAACATTAATTCGACGCAAGGAGCATTATCAGGAGCACCAGACGCACAAAACACATTAAATGTATCTACATCACAAGGGTCGTCGGAATCAGGAGCACAAACGGCACCATCGACATCAGCATCAGCATCAGCATCAGCACCATCGACATCAGTATCAGCACCATCGACATCAGTATCAGCACCATCGGTATCAGGAGTACAATCGACATCAGGACAAACGACGCCAGAAGTCCAAGAGACATTTTATCAGAAATTGAGTAAACTCTACATTTGGATTCAAAACAACAGTTCAACATTATTAATACCTGGATTGGCTATAGTTCTTTTGATATTCTTGGTGGGGCTTTTCATAAATTTAATATATCCATTTACGAAGAGCAAAAAAAAACCGATTTTATCCATATTAACATCTGAAGAAACAAAAGAAGAAAATAGCAAACAAGTAAAAATAAACGAAGTTGAGAAACAACTAGAGGAACGAATAACAAACATAAATACCAATTTAACGGCATTAAAGAAAAAGATGGATGAATCAGATATTATCAAAGACAATAAACCAACAAATTTGGCTATAGCGATTCAAAACAATATTTTAGCTGTAAAGGAAGCAATGATGAAAATGATTGCCGGACTGGTTATACAAACCAAGATGAACAACGGGGCATTGAATGTAGTTAGTCAGACGAATGCATTCCAACAAGATATTATTGATATTTCAAAAAGCTTAACAAATTTAAATTCATCAAACAAAACAACAAAATAAAAGTAATATAGAAAAAATATGTTGTGTCTGTATAGTATTACTATGAAATTTATAATATTGGGTCTACTTATTATTTGTTTATGGTATTTTTTCTTTTATAAGCCACCAACTGAAATAGACAATATTATCACCAGTTTAAATAATGATTTTAAAAGTATTCAAGAAGGGTTTATTTCGTCAGCGGCGATTCCAGATACAGATGATATAAAGACGTTTTATAATAGAGCGACAGATCTATCAAACAATTTGGCTATGGCCGAAAAGAAAATAGAGGAGATGAATGAACATATGAATCAAAAACAATTCGAAATTGCCGCGGGAGAAGCAAACAAGATTTTAGAGGCAAACAGAAACCGAGTAGATATTGCAAATTTATCGGAAACTGTTCAACAATCATATATAGCAAATACAAATGCGTTGAATAAACTGATGGATGAATATAAAACGTATGTTGGTAATAATATTGAAAAACTGAAAGAGCTTGCTGAAAAATCAATTCCTGTATATTTAGTAAATAATAATTATGTGAAAGGAATACAACCTGTTAGAGATGGATTGGGTGAAATTCATAATAAAATACGTTTGTTTCTTGAAAATAATGGAATCATAATAGAACCACTTCCATCAAATTTATTATCCATGATGAAAAACTAGTTGACCCCTCTAAGATTATTATTATCTAGACAGAATTTATATAAGAAAATGGATAAAGATTTCGCAATTATAGTTGGTGTTTTGTTTGTTGTTATTTTATTAACTCTTACTTTTTCTACCGAAGGTATTACTGGATTTAATGCATCGTCAGCAAGACTTATTGAATATCCTTTTGAGGGATTAGAGGGACTTCCTCAACAGATACCCCATCAACAAAAGGTTGCTGCAAAAAAAGTAGAGGGGTTTGCTGGTCTGCAGTCGGGGCCGATCGATGAGCAAATTATTGGATTTATGTACAATAATGATTCCAATCTAACTTGTAAGAGTTATGGATACACTACTTCAAAGGGGAATGTGTGTTTGAGTGATTCGGATATTAAATTATTAACAACTCGCGGAATGAATGCTACTGGGGTTTCTGATCAAATCGGGGCGTAAATATTACCATACTGTTTTACAATCATAACATATTTTGCCGGATACCCAATAATCGTATCCGGTATCAAATGTTTCTTCACCACAGTTTTTATGTGGGCAAATATTTTTTAAACGATCTAACACATAATCGTAAGATTCTTTTCTTACGAAAACGCTTTGTCGCATCATTAATGATCGTAAATTCATTAATTTATCAAAGTCCGCGTTATCGATATATTTTTTGAATTTAGCGTCGTTTAAATTTTGTATTTTATTTTCGTCAGAGCTCATTTTTATAGTTTGATATAATTATTTTGTAATAATATCAATCAATTTTACGTGATTTACGTGATTTACGTTATGCATCTTTTACATATACATCGAGCACAATACACTTTGAGACATTCCTTCTTCCATTTTGATCAAAGTATCAACATCTAATTTAGAAACCTTATATGGGAAAGTCACATTCAACCCTAAATCTTTATCAAAAACACCACTACCTGGTTTCACTAATCTATATAAATTCAACTTGGTATGAATAACTTCCAAACAACGCTTCAGGTTTCGCACACCATCTTCGCCCTTTGCCTGATTATTAATAATGTGACTAATTACTTCATCAGGTATAATAACTTCTTCTTCTGTAAAACCAACTTGCTCTCTAATTTTGGGCAATAAATGCTGTTTGGCTATAATAATTTTTTCCTTAGCATCATACCCCTTGGTTTTGATTTTATACATACGGTCTCTCAAAATCGGATTCACAAGATTAGCGTCATTATAACTGAAAATGAAGAGACACTTGCTCAGATCAAAATCGATCTCTGAGAAATACTTGTCGTGAAATTGGCTGTTTTGCGAAGTATCGGTCAAATGAGTCAAAATTCCGATGATTTCTTGGCCGCGAGGGGTATCACTGATTTTGTCCAACTCGTCAAAATAGATAACCGGATTCATACACTTGCTCTCAATGAGAATTTGGACAATTTTACCCCATGTGCTTCCTTCATATGTATAACTGTGTCCCTCAAGAAAGCTGCTATCACCGCATCCGCCGAGTGCAATAAATGCAAACTCTCTGCCCAAAATCTTACTAATACCATCCTTAATAAGGGATGTTTTACCGGTTCCAGGTGGACCGTGAATAGCAATGGCGGTGCCGAGAGACTTGGGGTTTGAAATCCATTGGCCAACCATCTGCATGATTTGCATTTTTGCGTCATTGAGTCCATACACACACGAATCGAGCTGTTTCTTAGCATTTACGACAAAATCATTGCATTTATCCAACCCATCTTCAATACTAATAGTGAGATTTTTGTTAATATTAAACGGGATTCTCATAAAAGTATCGACCCAATTCTTGAGCTTGTAATATTCATTATCAACACCGGGCTCCATTTGGTTAAGTACATTTAATTTTTGGAGAGCAGTTGCTTTTAATTTGGGTGGAATCTTGGATTGGAGCAAAGATAGTCGATAAGGCTTGTCCACATACATATAATTATTTACCTCTTTCAAATCATCCATAATGCGGATTTGTTCCTTATTCGACATTTTCTTTTTGAAATAACTAATCTCGTCGGCATATTCTTGGGTATCTGGATTGGAAAGTAGATCTTCATATGTTTTGGCGTTTTTGCTTCTGGCGTGTTTGATGAGTTTCTTGATAGAATGATCACACTGTTTAATAGCCTTGCGAATAATTTTGTTGTTGGGTTTAGCTTGTAATTTTTCCAATAAAACCTTCTTGAGTTCGATAATTTCAGTATATTTCTCTTCAATATCAACCGATGCCGACACGATTTCTTCTTCCTTTTCGGACTTTTTCTTATCTGTGTTTTTCTTATCTTTCTTCTTATCCTTAATTTCGTTATTGGAAGTATTTTGCACAGAATCGGCATCCAAAACCTCTACATAATTCTCTTTCATAAACGTTTTCTCATCTTCAATTGTATATTCTTCGTCACAAGAAGCATTTGACGCAACACGATTCATTCCGGGTAAAACCAAACTGTTTCCTCCAATGGTGAAGGTGATCTTGTAATTTTTTTCATCTGTCTCATCGGCGTCTTCATCTTCGTCGATATCTTCATATACAGTTTCTTCGTCATCATCAATCGATTCTTCGTCATCTTCATCTTCATCAATATCATCCATATAAAAATCGTCGTCAAATTCATCATCTTCGTCGTCATCTTCATCGTCTTCGGACTCTTCATCGCGTCTTGACTTGGACTTGGATTTGGGCTTAGACTTGGACTTTGATTTTGACTTGGACTTTGATTTGGATTTGGGAGATGGCGCTGGTGACTTTTGACGCTGGCGCTTAGATAATCGATCAGCGCGAACCTTATCTTCGGTATATCTAGATGGAAACAACTTATGCAAAGTTTTATGAAGACTTTCCATAGTATCGTTAGATGCATCGGATGCATCAGAATCGGAGTCATCAGACGACTCGCGATGTATTTTCTTTTTATTATTTTCGCGCTTAGATTTTCTATTCTTTTTACGATGCTTATTTGAATGCTCGCTACTGTTTGTTTCGGTATCAGATATGGACTCATAGACATATTCACTATCGGATTCACTGCTGGAATAGATAGTTGATTCACTATCTGAATCGTCATTGCGACTATGTTTATAGTTTTTCTTCTTATATGTTTCTGCTCTAAGTTTCATTTGTACTTGTGTAAGTATAAGCTTTAGTGTTTATTTTGTTTTAATTTATTCATTGTGCAATACACATTTCACATCCCATAAAATTGAACAAATTGAATATAACAAAATAGAATATAAATAAAACCTATTATATTATATAGCACCTTATTAAATTTAAAATGTCTGGAAGCAAACAATACCAATCTAGTGCTCATTACAAGAACCCTTCACGAATTATTGGAATTCAGTTTGGGATGATGTCTCCTGAAGAAATTCGCAAAGGTGTTGTAGAAATTACTTCAAAAAATACTTACGTTGGAAACAAGGAAGAACCTGGTGGATTATTTGATCCGAGAATGGGGGTTTTAGGACCAGGCCCCATATGTCCTACTGATGGATTAACTTACATTAACACTCCTGGCTATTTTGGATACATTGAGATGGCTCGTCCTGTATTCTTTATCCAGCATATCAAGGAGATTTTGCGAATTTTGAAATGTGTTTGTTTCAAATGCAGCAAGTTGCTGATTAGCAAAGATCAGCACAGTCACGCATTAAATATGAAGCCCAGTGATCGTTGGGATTATGTGTATAAGAAGTGCTCATCTGTTGATAGATGCGGCAAAGAAACCGAAACTGGTTGTGGATGCAAGCAGCCTGCGAAAATCAAGTTGGATGGAATGGCCACCATAACCGCATTGTGGAATAGTTTGGAAAACAACGAATCTGGGGGCGATCCCGATGCAAAGAACGATTTCAATATGCGTTTAACTCCTGAAATCGTACTGAAGATTTTCAAACGCATTTCAGATGAAGACGTGAGTTTTATGGGATTCAATCCTATGTGGTCTCGTCCAGACTGGATGGTATGTCAAGTACTTCCTGTTGCGCCACCTGCGGTTAGACCTTCGGTTAAACAAGACGCGAATCAGAGAAGCGAAGACGATTTGACTCATATTTATGCGCATATCATCAAGACGAATCAAGATTTGGGCGATCGTATTATTAATAATGCACCCCAACAGACAATTGATAGTTTGACGGATGTGTTGCAATATTTTGTTGCGATGATTGTAAATAACAAGGTGAAAGGCGCTGTTCCTATGGCTCAGCGTTCTGGTCGTCCTTTACAATGCATCACTGGTCGCATCAACAGCAAGAATGGTCGTATTCGAGGCAATTTGATGGGAAAGCGTGTCGATTTTAGTGCGCGTTCGGTTATCACTGGTGACCCCAATTTGTCTATTAGGCAGTTGGGTGTTCCGATGAAAGTCGCAATGTGCTTGACTAAGCCGATTGTTGTAAATGATCGAAATCGCGATTTCCTTTTAAAATTGGTTCAAAATGGTCCAGACGAATATCCAGGCGCCAAGATTTTGGAAAAGAAAAACGGCGACAATATTCCCTTGAGATATGTAGATAGATTGTCCATTCGATTGGAAAATGGTGATGTTGTTCATAGACATATGATGGATGGCGATGCCGTGCTTTTCAATAGACAACCCAGTTTGCACAGAATGAGTATGATGTGTCATATTGCGAAAATTATGAGGGTAGGCGATACCTTTCGTATGAACGTCGCGGACACGAAACCGTACAATGCGGATAGACATATTCGATGTTAATCACATCATTGTCCGCAACAGGAGGCGTTAAAAGCGTGAAACCTCCTAGTAAATAAACGTATAAGGCAAAAATAATAATTAATAATAAAATATAAAAACTAAAAAATAATAATGATATGGAGACAGATACCAAACCTATAAATAAAACTTGTTCAAAATGTGGAGAGATAAAAGAGAAAAATTTGTTTAAACCGAAAAGCTGTATTTGCAAAGATTGTCGTAATAAAGAAATAAGAGACAAATATAATAACTTACAAATACAAGATAACTCAAACAAATGCAATAATTGTAATACAGATAAACCGATTAATATGTTTATAAAAAATCGAAATATATGTAAAGCCTGTAATAATGAGAATCGGCGAAACAAATATTTGGATAATGAAGAACATCGTCAAAAACTAATTGAAAACGCAACACAATTTAAAAAGAGAAAGATTGCCGAAAAAGCAATCCTGCGCGAAGCAGAACGAATAAAACTAGAAAATGAAATTGGCCAAGAAAACACAATATGTAAATATTGTAATGAAGTCAAACCAAAAACTAGATTTAGATATAATCGTTTAAAATGTGCGGATTGTGAGCGCGATGAACCATTAGAAAAATTTAAAAGAATAATACGAACCCGAATATATATTGCTCTACACTCAAATAAAACTAATCATACGGTTGATTATTTGGGATGTAATATGGCTGAATATATTCAATGGATTCAGTATAATAATGAGAATTTTACTATTGAAAATCACGGGAAAGAATGGCATATAGATCACGTAATCCCTTTATCAAAATTTAATTTAAATGATAAAGAAGAACAAATGATTGCTTTCAATTGGCGAAATACAACAGCTTTATCTGCTTATAACAATTTATCAAAAAATAATAAAATATTAAAACCACAAATTGAACAACATATACAAAAATTAATAACATATCATAAAAATAATAATATAGAATTGCCTGAAAAATATAACAGTTTATTTGCGAAATACCTTGATGACGGGAAACCCCTAAAATTATCACTACCACTCATTTGCGGAAACGTTTGTGAGGAACTCAGTTAATAGCTGAACCCAATGGTAATAAAGTGATAAATGATAGTTAATATCTACTACGTGTAAAACGAAAAGTGTATTGACTTGAAATGGGCAATCCGCAGTGTTACTTCCTAATGTCGTTTAGCAGACTATGGAAGGCATTCAGAGACTGAACGGGTGTTGGTGAACAATGATGGGCTAGCTACCCTGAGTTTGCTTAAGATACAGTCCGGCCCTTTGGGAAACCTTAGGGAGCCACCGTTTGATGGCGACGAGATGAATATGCATTTAGCCCAAAATGTCTTAGCAGAAATAGAGCTGAGACATCTGGCCGCGATCCCATATCAATTAATTAGTCCTTCTAGTAATGCCCCTATTATTGGAATATATCAGGATTCTATGTTGGGATCGTATTTATTTACGCGATCAGTAATTGATTTCACACCAAGACAGGCGATGAATATGTTGATGAGTTATCCTAATGTGAATGTTAGCGAATTGCAAAACAAGAAGAAGATCACAAATTTCGAAATACTCTCACAAATTACGCCCCCAATATCGCTGAAATACAAAACTAAACAATTTGATGATAAGAATGAAGATGCCGCGATTTCCAACAATATATTGGAAATCAAAAATGGTAAGTATATACGAGGACAAGCCGATAAGGCCGTGTTTGCGTCATCTACAAAAGGCATTCTAAGTCGTATTACAAATGACTTTGGAAATATGGCTGGATCCAACTATATTGATGATTTGCAGCAAATTATCACCGAATATATGAAGACCAGCGCATATAGTGTCGGAATCAGTGATTTAATTTCCGACAGAAAGACAACAGAGAGTATTCTGCAAATTATTGACGGAAAGAAGTCGGATGTTCAACAATTGATGGACAAAGTTCATTTGGGAATATTGGAAAATAATACCGGCAAGTCCAATATGGTAGAATTTGAAACTCAGGTAAATAATATTCTTAACAAGGCAACTGAGCAATCTGGCGGAACTGCAGTTAAGAGTTTGAGTAAGAATAACAGATTCGTCAAGATGGTTAATTCGGGTTCTAAGGGTTCTTTGTTGAATATTTCCCAGATGATTTCTTGTTTGGGACAACAAAATGTTGATGGAAAACGTATTCCATATGGATTTGATAATCGTACATTGCCGCATTTCAGCAAATATGATGATTCTCCTGGCGCTCGTGGATTTATTGAGAATTCTTATATTTCCGGATTAACCGCACCCGAGTTATTCTTTCATGCTATGGGTGGTCGTATTGGTTTGATTGATACCGCTGTTAAGACCGCTCAGACTGGATATATTCAGAGACGATTAGTCAAGGGTTTGGAGGATTTGAAAGTTGAATATGATATGACTGTTCGCAATAATATGGGGAAAATTATCCAATTTGCATATGGTGATGACTCGGTAGATGCGACTCGTGTAGAAAACCAGTCTATTCCATTGGTCGGAATGTCTATTGAGGAAATCTATATGCACTATGATATTATTGGATTGAACGATAGTGATAGTGAGATGATAAAGATCTTCACTAAAGGCGCTGCAACCAGACTACGAAAGCAACGCGACGAAACCCGTATTATGTGCAAGAAATATGTGGATTATATGATTGAGCACCGCGACAAATTAGTTGATATGGTATTCAAATACCGCAATGACGATTTCTTGAAGGCGCCTGTCGCATTCCAATACATAATCCAAAATATTCAGGGGCAACTTGGATTGGATTCCGATAGTGTAGTTGATATTACTCCATTAGAGTGTTTTGAAATGGCCGAGACGGCATTCAATGCCCTACGAAGATTGAATTATTGCAAACCCACCAAGTTGATGGAGGTGATGTTCTTCTACTATTTATCACCAAAGGATATATTAGTTAAAAAGCGATTCAACAAGAGTGCTGTGACTATGTTACTTGAAAATATTATTCTTCAATATAAGAAATCGATTGTACATCCAGGTGAGATGGTTGGTGTTATTGCGGGTCAATCTATTGGCGAGCCAACCACACAGATGTCGCTTACTAAAAATGAGGCGATAAAGATTATGATGAAAACCGGTGATGATGTTCGTATTATTTCAACTACAATTGGCGACTTTTGTGATAAGATTATAAAAAATAATCCAAGTCTAACATTTAATACTGGTCATCACGATAGTGTTGAAACTATCTTACAAGATGAGTATTATATAATGTCGGTCAAGGAAGATGAAACTGCCGAATGGTGCAAGATATCACATGTAAGTAAACATCCTGTTAATGGACGATTGATGACGGTTCGCACAAGAAGTGGAAGAATTGTTGAGACAACAACAAGTCACTCTCATTTGATTCGTAATAACAATCATGTTGAGCCGATTACTGGTTCAGATATGAAAGTTGGAATGAGAATTCCGGTTGCTAAGAAAATACCAAATATGTTTGTTAAAGATAGTATCAAGATTGGTGATATCGAGTTAAAATTAGATAAAAACTTTGGATGGTTTATCGGTGCATATTTGGCGGAAGGAAGTGTTAATCACAATACAATTAGTATTAGTAATATTTCCCAGACTTTTGTTAATAATACCAAAGCATTTGCCGAATTATTCGGAAAAGAGTGCAAAGTGTATGAAAAGGAAAGCGAATATGGTCATACAACTGATACCAGATTTACTTGTGCTGAAGTCGCTGAATTATTAACAACTACTTGCGGAACCGGGTCATTTATTAAACGTATTCCTGATTTTGCATTTATTGCGCCTCAAGAATTCAAATCCGGATTATTGAAGGGATATATGGATGGTGATGGTAATTTTAATACTGATAGAAATCATAATGAAATTCGTGCGTGCAGTAGAAGTAAGCAGCTTATCAAAGACATTGCATTAATGTTTAATTATTTTGAAATATTTGCTAGTTTGAAAGAGAATATTGTGAATGAAAAGAAGTTATATAATTTATCTATCTCTTCCAAATATTCAAAGATATACTCTGATGAAATTGGTTCAGATTTACACGCTGAAAAACTCTCAAGTATGGTAAGATATTTAAATCGCGATGTTCATAGTTTAGCTGAAGATATTGATAAGATAAATGGTCTAGGTAAGACTATAGCCAGATGCGGAAAAGTATTACAATTAGAAGGACAAAGCAGAACATATGGAAGATGGAAAAACAAGGATTCCATTGGACGTAGAACACTCCAAAAATATATTGGAGTATTTGAAAAGAATGAGAATGCTTCTAAGATTGAGTCTGAACTTAACATACTAAGACAAGCCGCACAATCAAATGTGGTTTGGGATGAAATTGTGGAATTGGATATATATGAGGCTGATCAAACCGAATATGTATATGATTTTACTGTTCCCCAACATCAAACGTTTATGACTGATTATGGTGTGTATGTTCATAATACGCTCAATACATTTCATCTTGCAGGTGTGTCGTCCAAATCCAATGTGACTCGCGGTGTTCCGCGTATTGAGGAAATATTACGTCTAACCGAGAATCCCAAGAGACCTTCGGCAACCGTCTATATGAAACCATATGAGCAGCACGAGAAAGATCGTGCAACAAATTATTGCAATATGATTCAATATACAAAATTGGTTGATGTTGTGAAATCGGTTGAGATATGTTTTGATCCAAATGATCGTGCTACCCATATCCACGCCGATCGAGAATTGATT
>Ga0129333_10001211_pt1 | contig 23090 bp, 8 predicted proteins | sample CPB6_08_DNA_FD_94474 | JGI IMG/M metagenome (GOLD analysis project Ga0129333, IMG submission 94474) | Freshwater to marine salinity gradient microbial communities from Chesapeake Bay, USA - CPBay_Sum_0.6_0.8_DNA | ecosystem: Environmental > Aquatic > Marine > Coastal | place: USA: Chesapeake Bay...
AGAAAAATTCCAGTATCACACCCTTCTTCCTTTGCTTTGGCAATGTACCAGTCTACAAAATCTAAACAATCTTGATTATGTGTTTGACTGTTGCTTTTTAATCCAAAATGTATGTCTGTAAAACAAGCTGCTTTTTTAAATAGCCCCATAGAATCCTTGACCTATAACTTGCTGTATATCTTTCATCATATCATCGTCCATTTGGCATACCCAGGTGTCTTCTTCATTCATTCTAGTAAACAAAAGTTTTAAACATACACCTTCAGGTAAGCGTAAAGTGATATATTGCATCATTCGTCGCCGCCCTCGTATCTTCTAACTGCTGCTTCGAATTCTCCTTGTCCTGTTCTACTATAACTAGGGTTCATTCCATTAATTTCTAATAGATCGTCTCTGATTACTTGATTACGTTTTTCTATGTTAATGATACGCACAAAGCTGTTAGTTACAGCAGCAGTAAAATATGCGAAAGGATTATTGGATTTTGATTCGTCAAACTGTAATCCTATTTGCGTAAGTTGTAAAATAGCCTGTCCTCTCATTTCATCGTTGTAGGTGTATCCTCTGACGTTGCCTCTAGTAGCATATCTTTCACAAAGTTTAATGTACATTTTAGCCAGAGTGTTAGTAATTTGACCGTGATCTTTACTAAATTTTCCTTTATCAATACCACCTTTCCAATGACTTTTACCAACACATACTAAAAGATCGTTTTCATCAAACTTCCAATGTTGAAATGGAGGAAAGTTTACTTTATCTCTATGATCAGCATCTGTTTTAGGATTTTTTTTACGTGTATTATTCATAGGAATATGATCAAAAGTCATTATCCTAAAAATTAAATCTTGTTTCGGAATTTTTTTATAATCGATTTCGCAATCGGCTTGTTTTATCTTTTCTCCGGCTAGTTTACGTTGTTCGAAATCTTTAGTGCCTAATCGTTTAGCACGATTTCTTTTAGCTTCTGCTATTGTTCTTACATTGATCTTATCTATAGTAGATAAGATTATATCATATTGATGGAATTCTGGTTTGATAAAAGAACAATATGTGTTTTTTGATTTATGAATTTCGTCTAGTAAGTCTTTATTATTAAGATAGTTTATTTTCATACATGATTCCTTGTTACAATATTATAAACAACGCACTTTATTTTGTCAACTAAATAATGGATATAGGAGTTCAATATGGCAAAATTTGATGTTGGTGCGGGGTTAAACACCTTTTCTTCCGGCTCAACTACATTCGGTAGTCAAGGTTTAGGTTCCTTAGGATCTGCGGTAGGTACAGTGGGGAAATTAGCCGGTGCATTAAACAATTTATCTAATCCGGGTGAACTAATTAGTAAATTAAGAAGCATAAATTTGCCAGCAGGCGGTTCTGCATCAGGACAAACTACCAGTGCAGGTGCCCAATGGAGCGGTAGAGAAGCTGAAAATGATTGGCGTGTAAGATTAAGTATACCTACTATTGAAACTTTTTCAGGTAGCCCTGTACTACAACCTTTGCAAGCTGCCGGCGGAATGATTTTTCCATACACTCCTCAAGTCACTTTAAGCAGCTCTGCCGGATATGAAGAGCAAAATATAACACATCAAAATTATAGTTTTATCAATTATACCAATAGTAAACAAGATACCATTACAATCACAGCACCTTTTCATGTAGAAGATGCTGTTCAAGCACAATATTGGTTAGCTGCTGTGCATTATTTTAGATCATTGACCAAGATGTTTACAGGGGATTTAGGAACTGTGTCTGGAAATCCTCCTGCTATAGTTCTTTTAAACGGTTATGGAGATTATGTGTTTAAAAATATTCCTGTTGTAGTTAAGAATTTTAGTGTGGATTTACCACAAGATGTAAATTATATCGCTACTACAGTAGGAAAAAGTTTTGCATCATCAGGACTGTCTGCCTCTACAGCATTACCTAAAAGCCAATGGAACGTTGGAAGAACAGCTACAACACTTGCAGGTGTAGCAGGTGCATTAGGAAATGCTAAATTAGCACAAATTGCCGGCGGTATTGCTTTAGGAGCAGGAGTATTTGGTGCATATCAAAATGCTAAAAATAGTAACAGTGTAACCACTAATCCTATATCGGTAGGTGCTGTTGGCGGTGCGAGCCACGTTCCAGTAAAAAGCTCGTTTACAGTTCAATTATTACCAATTTATAGCAGACAAAGTATGCGTAAATTTAATCTTGCTGATTTTGTAAATGGAAAGTATGTAAACAACAAAGTAGGATATCTATAATGGCAATTTATAAAAAAAATAGTCCTTGGGCAGACACTCCTATAGAGAACAATTATTTAGGTGTGTTAAGAATACGTTCTGTTAGTGCTGAAGCAGATGATTTTCTCTATACCATAGAACCGCAGTACACTTTTAGACCAGATTTGTTGGCGTTTGATTTGTATCAAGATGCTAAGTTATGGTGGGTGTTTATTCAAAGAAATTTAGATGTATTGCAAGATCCTATCTATGATTTTGTACCAGGAGTACAAATTTACATACCTAAAGGCCATAGCTTAAAAAAAGTTTTAGGATTATAATATGCTGCCAGGAATACAAAATGATAAAATTCAAAGCGGTTATGGACAGCCCGAAAGTAAAACAACTGCTACAACTGCTAACGAAATAAAATCTGTAGTACTTTCTGGTAAAAGTGCTGTTTCTGGACTAGTAAATTCAACTGCTGATTTGGAGAATTTAAAAAAATCTATTATTAGTAACAGCACTAGTATGGGAAAAAATATAACAAATCAGATACCAGGAGTGCAGACCGCAGCAGAAAGTCTAGCATCAAGTCAAAAAAACCTAAACTTAAAAGATGCGTTTAATTTTCAAACTAAAGTTCAAGCTGATTTAACTCCACCATTACCTAATATTTTAAGTTATTATTCTAGTTACAACTATATTTTTACACTTAGTGTTTTAACACAGCAGTCGATTAATTTTCCAGATGTTACATATAAAAAAGGTATATATGGTCCTTTGATTTTAAGATCTGCCGGCGGAGCACCTGATAGTGAATTAGTAGGTACATTATATGGAAAATATGATTTTTATATTGATGATGTTAATATAGATAGCGTTATTGGTTTAGACAAGGCAACAGGAAATACTAATGCTACAGGATTCAGATTTAGAATCATAGAACCTTATAGCATGGGGCTTTTCTTTCAAAGTTTACAAGCTGCTGCCTTGGCATCAGGTTACATGAATTATCTCGATTGTCCTTTATTACTTACAATAGAATTTAAAGGACATGTGTTTGATAACGAAACACAATTAATTAGTACACAAATTGATAATTCTCAAAGACACTTTCCACTAAAATTAAGCGATTTAAACATGAAGGTTACTGGAAAAGGCACAACGTATGATGTTGAAGCGTTTCCTTGGAACGAACAATCATTTAGCACAGAATTTAATCAAATTAAATCAGATATTCAATTTTATTGTGACGATAAAGGTCCATTTACAGTACAGAATATGTTACAGACCGGAGAACAAAGTTTACAGTATGTATTAAATGATTATTTAAAAAAACGTGTAAAAAAAGGCGAAAAACCTAATCAGATATTAATTTTATTTCCAAAAGATTCCACGTCAAATCCATCAGGAGGAAATGGTCAACCAAATGAAAATCAAGATCGTAGTGCTTCTATAAATCCTAATGCAGGCAGTAGTGGCTCGGTTCTAAAAAAATTAGGAGTTGCAGCCGGAACAGGAAAAAATACTACACTTGTACAAGCTACTGGAGATAGTTCTGTAAACAAAATAGGACAATCATTAATGGGGTTTAACGCATATTTTAAAGGAGATTCTCCATATCCTAAAGACAATGCTGTTTATGATGAAACCACAGGAATATATATTCGAGGTGATATAACAATTAATCTATCTAATAGTAGCTTTAAATTTAAACAAGGCACTAGTGTTGTAGATATTATTAATAGAACAATACAGTTAAGTGATTATGCTCGCAATGCATTAGATCCTGCTCAAAGATCAGAAAATGGAAAAGTTATTTGGTTTAAGGTAGAAACACAGACGTTTCTTTTAGATTCAGACGAAAATGATACAACAGGAGTTAAACCTAAACTAATAGTTTTTAAAGTAGTTCCTTTTGAAGTAGACATAAGTTATATCTTGCCTACTAATTCTCAAAGGCCACAATTAGATAATTTAAAAAAACAAGCCTTAAAACAGTATGATTATATCTATACCGGAAAAAATACAGAAGTTTTAGATTTTAATATAGATTTTAATGCAGGGTTTTATAGAGCTTTAAATGCTGATTATGGAAGCAATAATGAGGGATATATTGTTCAAGCACCCTCTGGAGCCGCAGCTGATTTAAGCGAAATTGATAGACTTAAAAGAAATGCTATATCTGGAACAATAGGATCTAGTCCACTAACACAAGCGACTCCACAAAAGCAAATTAATACTAAAACAAAAACTCGAACTTATAACATAGGCGGTGGCGGACCAGACGATGCAATAGCAGTAGCAGCAGGTCAATTTCAAGAATTAGTTACAGCTGGTGTAGATATGATTAATCTAGATTTAACAATACTAGGGGATCCTTACTTTTTAGCAGACAGCGGCATGGGAAATTATTCAGCTAAAGGTGTAGGAAATTTTAAATGCATAAATGCAGATGGATCAGCGAACTATCAAGAAACAGAAATCGTTGTACAAGTAAATTTTAGAACTCCTATAGATGTTAACTTAGATACAGGGTTTTATAATTTTGGAGATACAAAACCAGTTACACAATTTAGCGGGTTATACAATATAATTGAAGTTAGTAGTTCTTTTTCAAGAGGAATGTTTAAACAGGTATTAAAAATGTTAAGGATACCAGGACAAGATAACTCTGCCGCAGAATCTAGTCCGCAAACCAATATAGTGTTAAACACTTCACCAAATAACGCTTCAAGTAGTTATTATGGGCAAGTTACAGGAAAAAATAATGTTAATAGTAATCCGCCTAATCCAGGATTACCAGGTGTAATTAATACGGGAGGGTTTACATCTTAATGAGTAACAATGATTATAGAGAACCGATAGGGCAACCGAGTCAATATGAAGGTCCAGTTTGGGCTAAGGTAGTTAGTAATGTAGATCCGACTTATATGGGAGGATTAGAGGTACAGATATTGAGGGAAGTTGGCAACGACGATGATGTTTCCGGACAAGTTATACCTGTAAAATATTTAAGTCCTTTTTTTGGATCTACTGCTAGAAAATTTGTTACAGAAATTGAAGATTATAACAACACACAAAAAAGTTTTGGTATGTGGATGGTCCCCCCAGAAGTTAATAGTATTGTAGTTTGTATTTTTATTAATGGAGATTATAGAAAAGGATATTGGATAGGATGTGTATTAGAAGAAAATATGAATTTTGCTGTCCCAGGACATGCCGCTACAAAATATAATGTAGATGGAAGGGAAGAAAGAGTTCCTGTAGCCGAGTATAATAAAGTAGTAAGAGGCTCTACTCAGGATCCAACAAAAATTCTAAAAGTTGAAAGTCCTTTTTCTAAAACATTAGATGATCAGGGATTATTAAGAGATGATGTGCGTGGAATCACGACTAGCAGTGCAAGAAGAGAAACTCCAAGCACAGTGTTTGGAATAAGCACACCAGGACCAGTTGATAAAAGATCGGGAGCTAAAAGAGGAAAAATAGGAAAACTAGAACATCAAATACCTAATGCTTTTGTTAGCAGATTAGGAGGTAGTTCGTTTGTAATGGACGACGGCGATGATAAGTTTTTAAGAAAAAAAAGTCCATCAAAAGGTCCGCCCGAATATGCTAAAGTTGAATTGAAAGAAACAGATGGTGATGTAACAAGACCCCATAACGAATTAGTAAGAATTAGAACAAGAACAGGACATCAAATTTTATTACACAATTCTGAAGATTTAATCTACATAGGAAATGCAAGAGGAACTGCATGGATAGAATTAACTAGTGATGGAAAAATAGATATATTTGCTGATGATAGTATTAATATTAGAACAAAACAAGATTTAAATTTATATTGTGATAGAGATTTTAATTTAGAAGTAGGAAGAAATTTTAATACAAAAGTAAAAGGCGAAATGCATACTAATGTATTACAAGATCAAATTAACGTTGTAGAAGGAGATCAAAAAATTGAAATCAAGAATCGAGTTGATGAAACTATAGGTGAACAGTATAGATTACATGTAAAAGATCATGCTAAATTTGTTTTCAGTGACGATTACACTTTAGGAATTTTAGGTAGATTAGATTTAAAAGTAACTAAAGGAACTAGTGTAAATTTAGGTATAGGACAAAGTGTTCAATATGCTCCTTACGACAAACTAAGTCATGAACTTGATTTAGAACAAAAAGATGTAGAAGGACCTAACGATGATAAAGTATACATTAAAATTCATCAAGATGCTAAAATTCAATATGTAAACAGCAATTTAGATATCACTGTAGATAAAGATCAAAAATTAAAAGTTAAAGGTAATCAAGATGTTAATGTTACTGGATATGTTTATACAACATCCGGCGGCTCTAATGAAACTAAGGCAGGCGGAAATATTATCGAAGTAGCACCAAATATTCATATGAACGGTCCTCCAGCCGCTACAGCAGCTACAGCAACAACTCCTTTAGATGCAAGGGTAAGTGCCAAGGCTGTGCCTTTAAGAGTGCTTGTTCAACATGCATTACCAGATATTGAAGTGGAGGATGACAATAATAACAATGGATCGAACAATTCAGATACACGAATAGTAAGAAATATTACCACCTTAAACACTATTTTAAAAAGAGTTCCAACTCCAGAACCTTATCCGCATCATGAAAATTTTGATCCAGAAAGTTATAAACCAGAAATGACAGATAGAGATTCTGGAGGAAGATACATTTCTATAGGGACAGAACCTACTGAAACATATACTACCCCGAGCAATTTTAATGAATACACTATCTCAGTAGATACTTTTGAAAAAATTAAGGGGTAATATATGTATAATAATAGGTTATATGATAATATTGTTTTAAAAGGTTCTAATAATCTACAAAGCATTCCAGGATCTAAAACTTATAAAGGATTCAGTAGTGTAAGTTCAGAAGCAAATAGTTTTGCATTGTACGATCTAGCTTTAATTAAACAAGATATTTTGAATCATTTCAATACACGACAAGGAGAAAGGTTAGAACAACCTGAATTTGGTACTATTATTTGGGATGTGCTATTCGAGCCTTTAACAACAGAGCTAAAAGATCTTATTAGGAAAAATGTAGAAACTATTGTTAATTATGATCCTAGAGTAATAGCCGACGAAGTTATAGTAACTAGTTACGAAAGCGGAATCCAAATCGAATGTGTGCTTATATTTTTACCATACAATATTAGAGAATCTATACAATTACAATTTGATCAAGAAAATGGATTAATATAGATATATACGCACTTTTCAAATACGGTAAATATTATATAAATGGGACAAACTAATGCCAGCAATAGATAGACAAAATAGATTACTAGCAGCAGAAGACTGGAAAAGAATTTATCAAAGTTTTAAAAATGCCGATTTTCAAAGTTATGATTTTGAAAATCTACGTAGAGTAATGATAAATTATATCAGAGAAAATTATCCAGAAGATTTTAACGATTATATTGAATCTAGTGAATATCTTGCTCTTATTGATGTCATCGCTTTTTTAGGACAAAGTATTAGTTTTAGAACAGATTTAAATTCTAGAGAAAATTTTTTAGAATTAGCTGAGCGTAGGGAAAGTGTATTAAGACTATCAAGATTGTTGGGCTATAATGCTAAAAGAAATATTAATGCAAGCGGTCTGCTAAGATTTAGTACAGTAAGCACCACTGAAAATGTGTTCGATTCTAACGGAAGAAATTTGTCTGGACAAATTATTGGCTGGAACGATCCTACGAATCTAAACTGGTTTGATCAATTTATTAAAGTTATCAACGCAGCATTGCCAGCGTCTAGACAATTCGGCAACCCTGATGACAAGGATGTTATAAACAACATTCCTACCGAGCAATATAGATTTCAAAGTGCCAATACAGATGTACCAATTTATAGTTTTACTAAGTCTATTGACGGCAGAAACATGGTTTTTGAAATAGTTAGCTCTACATTTAAAAATTCATTGGACGTATATGAGGAACCGCCTAGTTTAGGTAATAGGATAGCATTTATATACCGAAATGACGGCAAGGGTAATGCCAGTGCTAATACAGGTTTTTTCATTTATTTTAAACAAGGAATTTTAAATCAAGGAACGTTCGATATCACACAACCTAGTACAAACGAAATTGTGGATATAGATGCTACAAATATAAATGATAGTGATGTTTGGTTATATAGATTAGATCAGAACGGTTTAGAATCGGAATATTGGCAAAAAGTACCAAGCTTAGAAGGTAATAATATCATCTATAACAGTTTATCGAAATCTGTCAGAAATATTTATAGTGTAACTACAAAGGCAGGTGACAGAGTTAGTTTAACATTTAGTGATGGTACTTTTGGAAATTTGCCTCTAGGCACCTTTAGAGCATATTATAGAGTAAGTAACGGTTTATCTTATACAATAAATCCAAAAGATATTAGAAATGTTAATATTGATATTCCTTACATAAGTTCTTCAAATCAGTTAGAAACTATTTCTATCTCTCTAAGTTTACAATCTAGTATAGATAATAGTAGTGAAACAGAAACTAATGATAGTATTAAAACAAATGCGCCAGCTACTTATTATACTCAAAACAGAATGATTACTGCTGAAGATTATAATATCAGTCCTCTAAGTGTTAATCAAGAAGTAATAAAAGTAAAGTCAGTTAATAGAAGTTCTAGTGGTATAAGTAGATATTTTGACTTAATTGATCCTACAGGAAAATACAGTAAAACTAATTTATTTGCTGATGATGGTGTAATCTATAATCAAGAATATACAGATAGTTTCAGATTCAGTTATCAAACACGTACAGATATTGAAGCAGTGATTTATAATCAAATTTCAGAATTACTTAAAACTGTACCTTTACGAGATTTTTATTATAGTAAGTTTTTTAAAATTATAACAGATAGTTTAGATGTGAGTTGGTTTAGTAGAAGCTCAGAAACAAATCAATCTACCGGTTATATAGCAGATACTAGTACAGGTGTAATTTATAAATTAGCCGAGTACACTTCAAATAGTTTACGGTACTTTACTGTAGGTACTCTTGCAAGGTTTATCTCAGGACCTGGTCGGTATTTTGATTTAGCAGACAATAATAAAATTAAAATAGGATCTGCAGGAGCTGCTAATACAGCCACTAGTTTATGGACTAAAGTTGTTAGTATTGCAGGAGACGGATCAGCTAATAATACAGGAATATTAGTAGATGGTAGTGGACCAGTAATTTTAAATGATATAATTCCTCAAGGAGCTATATTAAGTACACTTATTCCTACATTAAGATCTACAATAGAAGCAAGCACTATTTCTACTATGATAGACTTAATTTTTTCAAACAAACCATTTGGATTAAGATACGATATAGAAAATAGATCATGGAAAATTGTTTTTGAATCAAATCTTAATACTGTAGATAACTTTAGTCTAGGTAAACAAGGAGATGTCAGTAATCAAAAATTAGATTCAAGTTGGTTAATTTTGTTTACTACTGACACAGAATTTTATACAGTAAAAAGTAGACTTACGAGATACATCTTTGAAAGCGATTCACAAGTAAGATTTTATTATGATGCCAGCGACAAAGTATATGATACAAGAACAAATAGTACTGTGAAAGATAAAATAAAAATTTTAAGTATTAATACACAACCTAATTCTACTTTACCTTTCACTTATGATAAGGATTGGGAGATCACTGAAGAATTTAAAGGATTAGATGGTTATGTGGATACAAAAAAAATACAAATTACATTCAGTGACACTGATGATGATAGTGTAGTAGATAATCCTGTATTGTTCGATGAAATAGTAGATGCTGCTAATACAACCTTACAAAATAAATTTATTATACAACAAAAATATGAGTTTGCAGAAGGACAAGAAGATTACAAATATGTTTCTAATAGTGATCAAAAAGTTTTAATACTTGCGTCAGAATCAAATATTGGAAGTTTAGTTAACTATGCTGACGGTCAATATTTTTATTTTGATGATACAAAAACAGTGAAAAAATTAGACAAATCTACTAGTACTTTAAATGCAACTTTAGATTATAAATTATTCACAGGAAGAGATAAATTAAAATTTCAATACACACATAATGCAGATTATGAGTCAAGGATTGACCCAGGCATTACAAATATAATAGACATTTATGTTTTAACAAGGAATTATGATCAGATTTTTAGACAGTGGTTAAACGGGTCTATAAATGAAGAGCCGTTGCCTCTTAGTTCCGATAATTTGTATATCTTAATGAATCCAAAGTTGTCACAAATAAAATCAATAAGTGATGAAATAATTTATCATCCGGTAAAATATAAAGTTTTATTCGGAGAAAAAGCTACGACTAATGTACAAGCTTTATTTAAAGTAGTCAAAAATACAGATATCGTAATAAGTGATAATGATGTCAAAGCAGGCGTACTTAGTGCTATTAATGAGTTTTTTGCTTTAGAAAATTGGGATTTTGGAGATAATTTTTATTTTTCAGAATTAGCAACTTATGTAATGACACAATTAAGTCCTTATATTGTGAATTTTATTTTAGTGCCTAAACAATCAGATTTAAATTTTGGTGCATTATATGAAATAAGATCAGAAAAAGATCAAATTTTTATTAATGGTGCAGGTATTAATGATATTGAAATAATTAACACAATAACAGCTAGTAAATTAAAAGCTAGCGGAGCAATTTATGCTAGTCAAACAGTTACAGGACAGCAATCTATAACGAGTTCGGAGATTAATTAATGGCAGATCAAGAAGAACCTAATCTACCAATTGGTATTAATGAAGAAAGAAAAAGTGTTAATTTATTACCAAAATATTATAGGACTAATACTAATTCTAAGTTCTTAGATGCAACAGTAGATAATCTGACACAACCTGGCACAGTTAAAAAACTAAATGGATTCATAGGAAGACAAAACGGTAAAGCTGTAAAAGCTTCTGATATTTTTGTTTCTGCGTCAGATACTTCACGACAAAATTATCAATTAGAACCTGCTGCTGTTATTAAAGATGAATTTGAAAATATTACATTTTTTAAAGACTACTTAGATTACATTAATCAAATTAAGATTTTCGGCGGCAACGTAGATAATCATGAAAGATTAAATGAACAAGAATTCTATAGTTGGAATCCACAAATAAATTGGGATAAATTTGTTAATTTTCAAAACTATTATTGGTTACCTTACGGGCCCGATCCAATAAGTGTAGTAGGACAACAGCAGGAAATTATAAGCACATACACTGTAAATTTAGTCAATGACGGAGATAATTTAGCATATGTAATGTCTCCTGATGGACTTACTAGAAACCCTACTATTACCTTATTTAGAGGACAAACATATAGATTTGAGATCAATAGTCCTGATAATCCTTTTAGTTTTAAAACTGCAAGAACAACAGATAATTTAAATCGATATTCAACAGGTATTTCTTCGAATTCAGTTTCTGTAGGAACTATCACCTTTACAGTAAGTGTTAATGCTCCTGATGTAATTTTTTATTGTAGCGAAGCAGATGCAAATGCAGGAGGCGCAATACACATTTTAGACATAGAAGAAAATACATTTTTAAATGTAGAAACAGATATCATAGGAAAAAAATCATATTCTATTCCAACTAATAACATTAGCTTATCTAATGGAATGAAATTAAAGTTTGAAGGTAACGTAACTCCAGAAATTTACAGTGATGGTTATTGGTATGTCGAAGGTGTTGGTTCAGCAATTAGATTAATATCAGATCAAGATTTAGATATAATTTCATCTTATAGCGAAGAAAAAGAATTATTATTTGATGATACAGCTTTTGATAAAGATCCTTTTAGCACAGCGAGTGCCTTTCCAATTAATAAAGATTATATAACAATCAATCGTGCTAGCCCTGACAGGAATCCTTGGTCTAGATATAACAGATGGTTCCATCAAGATGTTATTATAGCATCCGCACAAAGTAGAAATCAATTAGCAGAATTTGATCAATCGGCAAGAGCTAATAGATGTATAATAGAATTCGATGCAGGTTTAAAATTATTTAATTTTGGACACAAGGCTAAGAAAAATGTTAGTTTAATAGACACATTTACTACAGATATATTCTCTACAATTGAAGGATCATTAGGCTATAATGTAGATGGAATAGATTTAGTAGATGGTATGCGTGTTTTATTCATAGCAGATACAGATAGATTAGTTAAAAATAAAATTTTTAAAGTAAATTTTATAGAAGTAATTGTTCCATCTCGTCAAATAGAATTTGATGCTTCAATAGTTGATAAAGATAATAATATTTTAAATTTCAATAATGAACATGGTCTAACGTCAGGGCAGCAAGTATTTTATTTGAACAACGGAAATGCTAATATTTCTGGATTACTTAATAGGAAATTATATTATGTTTCTGTTATTTCTGCAACAAAAATAAAATTATTTACAGATAAATTATTAACTTTTGAGGTTGATATATTTGATATAGGTTCTGGACAACATAAAGTCGAGTTATTTCAAGGAAAACGTAGACAAATAAATCTTACAGAAGAGCCTGACATTGATCCTATCTTAAACGAGACTGTTTTAATAGAACAAGGATTACAAAATCAAGGACAAATGTATTATTATGATGGTGAAACTTGGAAATTAGGTCAAGTAAAGTCTACAGTTAATCAGCCTCCATTATTTGATATCTTTGATTCTGAAGGTAATAGTTTTGGTGATCTGTTGGTGTACGACAGTTCTACATTTAGCGGAACTAAATTATTTTCTTATAAAATAGGAACAGGAAATGTTGATTCAGTTCTTGGGTTTGCTTTAAGTTATAAAAATATCAATAATATTGGGGATATTGTTTTTGACTTCAATATACTTAGTGATAGTTTTACCTATAAATCTTTGGCAGTAGTTAAAAGCTTAAAAATAGATATTGGTTTTTTAAAAGTAATTTCGGATCTTGATAACTTTAATTATACTAACGGCTGGACGAAATGTCAAGTAGCTAATGTTCAACCTATAGTAAGAATTTTTAAAAATTCTAATTTAGTAAATGATTTTCCAGTTGATGTTTATGATAATACCGATGATCTAAACGATTTGGATGTTAAAGTTCTTGTTAACGGAATAAGATTAAAAAAAGAAGATTATACTATACAAGATGGAGTTGTTAGAAAATTTGTAAGGTTGAACACGGATGTAGGACTTGATGATGTCGTCACTCTAAGATGTTTTGCATCTCAAAATAAAAATGATAAAGGATATTATGAAATCCCAGTTAACTTACAAAATAACCCATTAAACAATGCTTTAGAGTCTTTTACTTTAGGTGAAGTGATCGATCATGTAGGAAGTATAGCAGATAACAATAATGAGTTCGTCGGCGAATTTCCAGGAAAAGGTAATTTAAGAGATTTATCAAATGTAAGTGGATATGGAACTAAATTTTTACAACATAGCGGACCTTTAAATTTATCTTTATATCATCTAACACAAAAAAGTTTTAATTTAATAAAGGCCTTAGAAAAATCAAGTTTAGATTACGGTAAGTTTAAAAGAGCTTTTTTAAGTGCAGCTTCTACAAGTGACATAACCACAGATACTAGACAGCATGTTGATTACATATTAGAAAAAATAACTAAAGATCAACCAAAATCTTTACCGTATTATTTGTCTGATATGTTTGCTTTTGTAGGATCAAACAGATATGAATTTGTAGTAAGAGATTCTAGAATTAAAATTTATCCTTTAACAACAAATTTTAATTTAGATAATCTTAGTAATAGAGCTGTTTATGTCTATCTAAATGATCAACATTTAATATATGAAAAGGACTATGAATTTGGAACAGAACCTTTTATAAACTTACTAATTGATTTAGCAGAAAATGACAAAGTACAAATATATGAATATGAAAGCACAGACGGAACTTTTTGCCCGCCAACACCATCTAAATTAGGGATTTACCCCAAGTATGAACCTAAGAAATATATAGATAACACCTATCTTACTCCAACCGAAGTTATACAAGGACACGATGGAAGTATCACTATAGCCTTCGGAGATTATAGAGATGATATGTTGTTAGAATTAGAAAAACGAATTTTTAACAACATTAAGATAAAATACGATTCTGATATTTTTAACATTTATGATTTTATTCCAGGGTATGAAAGAAGTATTTCATATTCTAAAGTAGAAGTAGACAATGTTATTGCATCACTGTTTTTCCAGTGGACTTCTAATATAAATCAAGACTATACAAAACAGCTTGAGTGGGATTCTGAGAATTCTTTTACTTTTAACTACAGAGATAATTATGCTCCTGACGGAACTGATGTTCCTGCATTTTGGAGAGGTATTTATAAGTGGTTTTTAGATACAGATAGACCACATACTCATCCGTGGGAGTGCTTAGGTTTTACACTACAACCTAAGTGGTGGAATGAAGTTTACGGTCCAGCACCTTATACTAAAGATAATTTAATTTTATGGGATGATTTACGTCAAGGTATTATTAGAGAGCCAGGAAAACCAATAACTATTAACACTCAGTTTGTAAGAAGTATTTTAACTGAAAGATGTCCTGTTGATGAAGAAGGAAATTTAATTTCACCTTTATCTTCTAATTTTGTTAGCGGTTATATAAAACCAACAGCAGAAGGTTATTATACATTCGGAGATCAGGGACCAGTTGAAACTGCTTGGCGACGTAGTAGCTATTATGCTTTTGCTCTAATTCAAACAGCACTATTATTAAAACCAAACAAAGTTTTAGCCACATGTTTAGACAGAAGTAGAGTTAATCGCAATCTCACCAACCAACTAGTTTATAGTCATACTAATCTTAGAATTAAATTAAAAGATATAATAATGCCATCTACTGTAAAAAGTTCGGCTAGAATTTTTACTTCTGGATTAATTAATTACATTGTAGATTATGTTAATTCAGATATAACAAGTTTATTAGAAAATTATGTTTATGATTTACAAAATTTAAAAAATAATTTATCAAGTAAATTAGGAGGATTTACTACACAAAATAAATTTAAACTTTTATTAGACAGTAAATCTCCTACTAGTGTAGGGGGTGTGTTTGTACCAACTGATAATTATAAAATTGCATTAAACACATCTAGTCCAATTAAAAAAATTACATACAGCGGCATAATTATTACAAAATTTGCGGACGGATTCGAGATAAGAGGTTACATTCAAACTCAACCGTACTTTGTTTATTTTCCTTATAGATTAACTGATAAGGTCATTCGAGTAGGAAGTATTTCAGAAAGCTTTGTATTATGGCAAACAGGAAAAAATTACATAGCCGGAAAAATTGTAAATTACAATGGCGAATACTATAGAGTTAAAACTAGTCACGAAACTGATGAAAATTTTAATCCTGAGTTGTATGCTAAGTTATCAGGACTTCCCCAAACAGGCGGAAGAGAAGCAGTTTTAAGGAAAAATTGGGACACAAAAAATCCTCAAAAACTTACATACGGTACAAAATTTAGAACTATTCAAGAAGTAGTAGATTTTATTCAAGGTTATGGTGCTTATTTAGAATCAGAAGGAATAATCTTAGAAGAATATAACGCCAATCTTAAAACAGTAATAAATTGGGAAACCAGTATTAAAGAATTTTTATTTTGGACAACACAAAATTGGGCTGAAGGATCGGCAATAAGTTTAAGTCCAGCAGCAGATCTATTAACTCTTAAATTAGACAGATGTGTTGTTAATGATGTTAAAGATCCTTTTTACGGTTATAATATTTTTAAAGTAGATGGTTCCATATTAGATGATAGTTTTACTAATGTTTCTAGGAATGAAAGTAATTTTAATTTAAGACCGATTAACACAAATCAAGGAATATACGGAGCAGTTCTATATCTTGTTCAAAAAGAACATATATTGATTTTAGATAATACTACTTTGTTTAATGATGTTATATACGATGTAGAACCAGGTTACAGACAGGAAAGAATTAAAGTTATAGGATACATTAGCTCAGCATGGAACGGAGGATTTAATGTTCCAGGATTCATTTTTGATAATGCAACTATTTCTAATTACGAACCATACGTAGATTATAATTTAGGTGACATTGTAAAATATAAAGAATTTTATTATAGTGCTAAGTCTCGTATTACAGGATCGAGCGAATTCGTTTCTAAAGAATGGGTAAGACTAGATGAAAAACCAGTGGCAAAATTAATTCCTAATTGGGATTATAGAGCAGAACAATTTACAGATTTTTATGATTTAGATACAGATAATTTTGATTCCGAACAACAAAGATTAGCACAACATTTAATTGGCTATCAAAATAGACAATATCTTGAAAATATTATTAAAGATGATGTTAGTCAGTATAAATTTTATCAGGGAATGATAACAGAAAAGGGAACGCAAAATGTTCTTAGTAAGTTATTCGATGTTCTAAGTGCTGATGAGCAAGACAGTTTAACTTTTAACGAGGAATGGGCTGTACGTGTAGGTGAGTATGGTGCCATAGATTCTTTTAATGAAATTGAATTAAAATTAGACGAGAAAGAATTTAAATTAAGTCCGCAGCCTGTAGAATTAGTTCAAATTAAAGATCCTTCAATAGTAGACTTCGTCTATAGACAAACACCATCAGATATCTATATTAAACCGGTAGGATATAATAATAATCCATTTCCGACAAGTAACCAAGAAAAATATTTAAGATCCCCAGGATATGTAAGATATGAAGATGTTAAAATATATGCTGACAATTTACAAACAGCAACACTTAATGGAGTCTCTTCATTTAACGAGGGAGATTATGTTTGGTGCGCTTTTGAAAATAAAGAATGGAATGTATACAGATTCACAAAAAATACATTCATTCCTACTTTCATAGAATATGAGAATAATATATTAACCATAACTTGTGATAAAATTCCAGATATTAATATAGGCGATTTTATAGCTATAAAACAAACGTCATCGTTAGATAATTTTTATACAATTAAAAATATTATAGGTAGAAAAATAATAATTGAAGCTGTTATCTCAGGATGGATTAATCCTTTTACTGAGTACAATACTATTTTAACTTTTAAGTTTATTTCTAGTAGAATTGATAATATAGATAAAGCTAATGAACATCTGCCATCTAATATTAAAGAAAATGAACTATTATGGGTAGATAATAATGGGCTAGGACTTTTTACTACATATAAAAATAATAAAATCTTTGACAGAGAAGAATTTGATAACACAGGGGCTAGTCTAAATTATAAATTTGGCAATAAGGTTAGTATTACTAAAAATGGAAATATTGCAGCAGTTACAACTAATGATAATGTCTTAATTTTCAATAGATCAGGTAGAGGTTATTCTTGGCAGCAAATACAAACAATAACACCTAACACCGATATTGCTAGTGCTATCGAATTAAATTTTGGTGTGGAAACCGCCTTTAGCCCAGATGGAGAGTGGTTAGCCATCTCGGCCCCTACTGCAAGTTTTGTAAAGTCAAGGTGGGTAGGAGAATTTAACAGATTAAGCAGTTATTCACTCTCTGATATAGTTCAGGTCAAAAATGTTCATTTTAGTGCAAAACAAGGATATACGTTTGTCAACGATGGTTCTTCTCTCTATGATGTTAATAAATTTAATCAAGATTGGGTTCCGGCATATTTAATACCAACAGATATAAGCAAACCTGCAAGTGGATTGAATAGACAAGGATATGTTAACATTTACAAGAAGCAGTCGGGTAATAATAGATACATTTTTAATAGTAGTTTTGTAAGTCCTAATCCAACAGATAATGAAAAGTTTGGCAGTAAATTAGAATTTGCAAAGCAGGGAGAAGAATATGTTTTAGCCGTAAGTAGTTTAGGTTATAACAATAATCAAGGTAGAGTATATCTATTTAGATATGGAACGACAGAAACTGATAGTACTGTTAGTTTATGGCAAATGGATTATGACAGAAATTATGTAGGACTTTATAATCCTTTAAATCAGTATTATGCCGGAGATATTGTATTTAGAGCACACTTATCTGTAACCGCAGGTTCTTTTGTAGTTGGAAAATCATACATAATTGAAACTTTAGGCACTACTAACTTTACTCTCATAGGAGCCTCATCTAATACTATGGGCGATTTATTTGTTGCAACTGGTGTAGGAACTGGAACAGGCACTGCTTATGAACCTGATTTGTATGATGAATTTTTATTTTATAGATGTTTAGCAGATCAAGATCCAGCACCAATGGAGACTAATTCCAGTGCATGGGAAGTGATCGAAGATCCTAACGTATTAGGCTTTTTCCCTCAACAAATCCAAGATAATACAATTACTGATGCAAACCTTGATGTTTATCCGTCTACTAATCAAAACGTAGAATCAGTGTTACAAGGAGATTTGTTTGGTTATGATGTGAGAATGTCTGAAGATGGATTAAAATTAATTATTTCAGCTCCTGCCGCAGATCATGCTAACCATACAAATTATAAAGGAAGATTTAGAACTAATCAAAGATACGATGTAAATGATGTTGTTTACCATAACGGTTTTTATTATGCATATAAAAGATCGTTCGATAGTTCTCTTCCTAGTGCATTTGTTTCGGCCGATTGGAGATTGCTAGATTACGATATTTTTGATCCTAACAATGTGTACAATATTGGTGATATTGTTTATTATAATAATTTTTTATGGAAGGCAAAAACAAAAATATATGGTGATGGTAGCACAATTAACTTAACTACACAAGACTGGGAAGTTCAGCCAAATCCTATTGATCCAAATACAGGAAAAGTTTTTGTATATGAGTATAACGGAGAATCATTTGTATTAGTAGATACGTTAGGATCTCAAAATCTAAAAATAAACACTAAAGAACGATTTGGAGAATCTATAGCGATTTCTGCTACAGGTAATTACCTAGCAGTTAGTTCTATACTAACAGATGAAGCACAGTTAGATCAAGGCAGAGTTCTTGTTTTTGAATCAAGTACAAGTACTTTTTCTAAGATTCAAGATCTTTATAGCATTCAAAAAGAGCCAAGAGAAAAGTTTGGTATGTTTATAGATTTTATGAATGACGATCAAACCTTGGTTGTTTTTAGTGTTAACGGAGATGTATCTAATGAAACTATTTTTGATTCAAGAGAAACATATTTTGATAGTAAGACTCTAAAAATAGTGGATGTGCTTAAAGATACAGGTAGGATTGATATTTTTGATAGATATTATTCTACATTTATCTATGGAGAATCTTTAACTTCATCTGCAACTAATGATGTAAATGATAGTTATGGAAGAACTATTGCTGTAGGAAATAATACAGTGCTAGTAGGTGCACCAACAGATGATGATTATGAAGTAGATGCAGGTAAAGTTTACAGTTATACAAAACCAAATAGATTGTGTTGGGAAGTAAAAGATGTTGAAAAACACATTGCCAGCGCCAATAAAATTAAAAAAGCTTTTTTATACAATAAAGTTAACAACAATATTGTAGCCTATTTAGATGTAATTGATCCTTTACAAGGTAAGATAGCCGGGATAGCCGATCAAGAATTAAGATATAAAACATATTTTGATCCTGCTTTTTATTCAGTAGGCAATCAAACTGTAAATGTAGATACCGGATTAAATTGGACTTCATCACATAAGGGTATGTTATGGTGGGATTTAACAAGAGCTAAATTTTTAGAATTTTCGGGCGGTGATGTAATTTATAGAAGTACTACTTGGAATAAGTTATATGAATCAGCTAGCATAGATATTTACGAATGGGTAGAAACAAAATATCTGCCTAGCGAGTGGGATTCTTTATCAGGAACGGAAGAAGGATTCGCTCAAAATATTACAGGAACTTCTAAATACGGCAACAGTGTTTATAGTGTTAAACAAAAGTATGATTCTGCAAGTCAAAGTTTTACAAACACTTATTATTACTGGGTAAAGAATACTTCGATTATTCCTAATGTACAAGGAAGAAGTTTAAGTGCAATAGATGTTTCCAAATTAATTGCTGATCCTGTAGCATATGGATATCCTTGTTTAGCGTTTTTAGGTACAGATAGTTTTAATCTTGTCAACATTCAAAATTATTTAGAAAATAATGACATAGTCCTTTCGATACAATATTGGTTGGTAGATAATCAAACTCAAAATTATCACAGTCAATGGAAAATTATAAGCGAAAATGCAGGGACTTCTATTCCTTCTTTTATAGAAGCTAAATGGATCAATAGTCTTGTAGGTAAAGACGAAAAAAATAGACTATTACCTAATTTAAAATTGCCAGGGAAAATACGTTATGGAATTGAAGACAGACCTAGGCAAAGTATGTTTATTAATAGAATAGAAGCAGTAAAAGAAATTATAGAAAGAGTAAATCAAGTTTTAATTAAAGAATTAATTGTAGACGAATTTGATCTTACCGATTTAACTTTATCAGAACAATCGCCATCTATAATAACAGGTAAATGGGATAAAGTAATAGATTTTGAAACCGAACTAAGATTTATAGGTATAGCTTTCTTAGAACAAGCAGTGCTTTCTCCAGTAATTGTAGATGGCAAAATAATTGATGCAGAAATTATAAATCCAGGGTACGGTTATATAAATGCACCGTATATAGATGTAAAAGGACGAGGAATAAATGCCAACTTAAAAACTGTTTTAGACGCAAATGGCAGAGTAATTGATGTAGAAATAATTGAAACAGGCGAAGGATATACTTCAGATACTACCTTTTTTGTTAGACCCTACAGAGTTTTAGTAACCAGTGACAGTTCTATTCAAGACAAATGGGCAATTTATTCTTGGAACAAACAAGACAAGATATGGGAACGAGTGCGCAATCAATCATATAATGTTAATAATTATTGGAATTATGTTGATTGGTATTTGGAGGGATACGATCAATATACTAAAATTGATAATGTAGTAGAGAATACTTATCAACTAGCATTTTTACAAGACAATATAGGCTCTACAGTAAAAGTACAAAATGTAGGAACCGGAGGTTGGATATTATTAGAAAAATTCAATGATTCTATCACTATAGATTATACTCAAAATTATAAACTGATTGCAAGACAAAACGGAACTATACAGTTTAGTAAAACTTTGTATACTTTTAAAAATACAAATTTAGGATATGATGGTTCGTTACACGACTCTAACATTTACGATTTAAGTGCATTAGAAGAATTGAGAATAATTCTTAACACTATTAAAAATAATATTTTAGTAGATAATTTACGACCTGAATATATTAAATTATTTTTTGCATCTCTTCGATACGTGCTAAAAGAACAAATATATGTAGATTGGGCTTTTAAAACAAGTTTTGTAAAGGCAACACATCATGCCGGAGAATTAAAACAAAAAGTTAATTACAATAATGATAGCTTAGAAGATTTTGAAAATTATGTAAAGGAAGTTAAACCTTATAGAACAAAAGTAAGAGAATATGTAAGTGCATATAATAAAGTCGACAATGCCAATCATGCAGTTACAGATTTTGATTTGATACCAGTTATAGATTCTAGTACAAAAATTTCGCCTGTTGATGTTAGATTAGATGATAATGGTGAGATTTTTAGTACCTATTCTGATATAGAAACTTATCCTTGGAAATTTTGGTATGATAATATTGGTTACAAAATTACTGACTTAATTATTGTAGATGGAGGATCCGGGTATATTAGATCTCCATTAGTAAAAATAATTGGCGGTTTCGGAGTTGATGCAGAAGCTAAAGCTTATATAAGTAATGGTAAAGTTACACGTATAGAACTCATTAATAAAGGAAAAGGATATTTAAAAGCACCTACAGTTATAATAGATGGCGGTCTTAATGTAGGCGGTGTTCAAGCAAAAGTTGTTGCAGTTATTAATGAAGGGCTTGTGAGGTCTAATAAAATATCAATTAAATTTGATAGAATTACTAGATCATATTATGTTACAGAACTTGAGGCTTCGGCTCAGTTTACAGGAACAGGTAACAGATTACAATGGCCCTTACAATTCAGTCCTAGAAATATTAAAACAATAAAGAACGGAAATGTTTTGCCAAAAGTTACAATTAATAATGTAGATGTTTTAAGAAACAATTTTAAACTTTCTACAAAAACATCTACAAATAAGGGATATACAAGCTATTCTGGATTAATTACATTTTTAGAAGCACCACCAGCTGGTTCTACAATATCTGTTACTTACGAAAAAGATTTTAATCATTTATCAGCTGCTGATAGAATAAACTTTTACTATAATCCTGTAAAAGGTCAGTTAGGCAAAGATTTATCACAGTTAATGACAGGTATTGATTTTGGTGGTGTAAATATATCAGGGTTAGGGTTTGACGTTAGTAAGGGTTGGGATACTTTACCGTGGGTTGATGAAACATGGGACGGATTTGATGCAACGTTTAATGATGAAATAGTAAGGCTTAACGCAGATAGTTCACAGCAATATGAACATGAACTAGAATATATTCCTACAGTAGGTACTGAGATTAATGTTTATCTTAATGGACGTAGAATAGATGATCCATATTTTAATCTTTATGATGGAATTACAGTACAACCAAATGGAAAACTAGTTGCCCCACAAGGTACGTACATGCAGACTTGGGTCGGTGATGGGGAAAATAACATTATTGTTCTGCCTAATTTAACTAGCAATCCTCCATTAAATTTAAATGAAGGCGATGTTTTAATTTTTAGAAAAAGCTCAAGTGACGGTAGTTTTGCCCCAGATCAAGATAGTTATGATACTCAATTATCAGGTGGAAATTTATCTTATACTTCTGCTACTGGTTTTAGTCCCGACGACATAGTTTTAGATGGCGAAGGATTTA
>Ga0129333_10001212_pt1 | contig 23080 bp, 21 predicted proteins | sample CPB6_08_DNA_FD_94474 | JGI IMG/M metagenome (GOLD analysis project Ga0129333, IMG submission 94474) | Freshwater to marine salinity gradient microbial communities from Chesapeake Bay, USA - CPBay_Sum_0.6_0.8_DNA | ecosystem: Environmental > Aquatic > Marine > Coastal | place: USA: Chesapeake...
GGGTTGAAGTCCACGCAAGCCTTCTGCGCCGTCAAGCGTGTCGATATATCTCCAGTGGACTTCGCGGTTAAACCAAGTGCCAGAACGAAAACGCCACGCCACCGGCTCTTGCTCTGTTTCCTGCGCTTGGCGCAGAGCGGTGATGGCTTGCTTTCTGCTAACAAGCCCAGCATGACTTATTGGATCACTCTCCAGCGCCTCCAGAGCCAATTGCATAGCTTCTCTGCTCATGGCTTTCTCCTGTAATAGAAGGCCCAGGCGCCACGATCCAAGCGTCGTTTGAACATAGATGTCTTACTGACCAAGCCTCTTGCTTCGAGTGCTCGCATCATCTTCAATGCGTTCTGTGGGGTGCAGTTGAACTCTTGGGCCAGGTTCTCAAGCGACTTCCAATCATCAAGCGCATTCAGGTAAATCTTCTGGGATTTGGTAAGAGGCTTTGGCGCAACTCGTTCAATGATCTTCTTGGCAAAGAGCTTGACTGCCTCTTCGTACTCGGGACGAAGCGAGATCAGCACACCGGTCTGCTTGGCTAGCTTTATTACTTCACTGTCCTTCACGCTCTCGCTCCTCAAACCAATCCTGAATCACATCCTTGAACTCCTTGCAGACTGCTTCATCCTCGAGTGCTGCGCTTAACCAAGGCGCCAATCTTTCGTTCACGCTTTCCAATGGTTGGTCACGACCGAAGTCACGCAGCCCACGCTTCTTGTTAAATCCGCTTGGTCGCATTGCCTCGAAGTCTTCCATGCACTTTGTACAGAAGTAGGGAGTCGGTGGTATCGACCGGTCGAACCCGTTGTCCGCTGGACCCCCGCAGTTTGGACACTCGTCCAGGTTGTTTTTCATCTTTGTAAATCCTTATGAATTCCTGGACCAACCACTGGACCAGGTAAGCTTCTTGTTCGTAGCCAGGCATCTCCTCGCCAACGTATTCCCATATCCTTTGCACCACGTGTACCGCTTCATGTGAGAGCACTGGCACCACATCATCCAGCTTCCTGCTCTTGGCGTTTGTTGTGACGATGATGAGTCTGTTGTAACAGTCATCGCTATTAACTTCTTTGCCAAATGTGGTTGTGCATCCTGGTGAATTTGGAAAAGGCTCCGAGACTTTCATCCTCTTCATCTCTTTGTCCCATCGCTTGGGATCTGAGGTGAAGCCAACGTGAACAGGCCATGGTTTGGTATCGATGTATTGAATGCTCACGCTCTAAATGTCCCTACCTTACGATGTTGAATACATGAGTTACAGCGAAACTTCTTGCGTCCATTGGCGGATATGAAGAACCGCCCATCCTCATAAACACAGAACTGATTGCAGTAACCACAGTGAAAACGACCAGTGTTCTTACCTACGGTGTGAGCGAGACCAGCCCCCTCTCGAACATCCACCCGATCGTCTTGCGGTGGGCCGTCTCCCAGAAGTCCAGGCGTTCCGCCTTCGTTAGATTCTTCCCCTGGTCCAGTTCGTGGTGACACTTGAAACATAATGCTGCAATCCTATAGTCGTGAGCTTTGATTCCTTTTCCCTTGCCATCCCTGATTTGATTGCTGTGTGCAGCGACAACCGTTCCGTCTTCAACTCCACACATTGCACAAGGGAAACTCCTTATTGCTTCCAGTAGTTTCTTGTTACGGTAGTTCATGATTAGTCCATGGTGGTACATCGAATCGACCACAGCGTGGATCCCAGTTGAGATACGCCGTGCCTAACTTCCCCAACCACCGGCTTCGAATCTTCTGCACGTGTACCTCCACAGGACTGAGCGGATCCGCCTTGTCCCTATGTACCGCCACAATGTTGTCTGCCTTGTTGAAGAAATGCGCTGATCCCGCTACGTCATATCCAGTGGGTACCGGATACACTGCGTTGGCTTCCTTGCGCATCATCTTCGGGTGCGCCACCAACCAAACGTGGATCCCTTGATCTCGGGCGAATGATCTGAGGTCGCCAAGAAACTCCGAGATGTACTCTGTCTCAGTCACGCCTTCCTTCCTGTTGGTGTGGCCGAGCTCGTTGTACGGATCGATGATCAAACCTTTGAGTCCGTATCTGCGGACTAATACTTTCGTCTTGTTGAGTACCTCATCGAGGCTGCGTTCTTCCGGCAAGATGAACTTGAAGAACGTGTTAAGCCACAGCTTGCAGTCCTCGTACTCATCGCGGTTCATCTGGTGCAGACGCTTGCCCTTGTACTTCTCCATCAACTTGGTTGCATGGAACGTTACGGGTTGGTTCTCTGGTGAGCACACACCGAACACCCATCCGTGTACCTGAGCGAGGTTGACCGCCAACGCATCCAACCATTCGGACTTACCCATGCCAGGGATACCGGTGACCAGAGTCCACTGTCCCTCGATGGGGCGGTAGTACTCATCAACGTTCTTCCATCCGGTGGTCAGCCCTTCCGGTAATCCGTTCTCAAAGATGTTGTCCAGGTCGCCAAAGAAATCCTCGAGCTGGAACAGACCTTCGATCGGGCATGGCTGGGCGCCATCAATGCAGTTCTGGAGTACGTACTTCCCGTGCTTGACCAGTACTTCGTTAGCGTCCTTGCAATCGGACGGCCAGGTCACGCGCCAACATCTGTCTCGTCCCAGTCGTCTCGATAGTTCTTCCTCAAGTCGTTTGCCTGGTGCGTCGTTGTCAACAGCGAGGATGAATCTTTCGACGCCATCGAGCGCAGGGTCATCCAGGTATTCGAACTTTGTCTCAAGCGAGACTGCGTTTGGAGCGGGTGCCCCATCCGGAACGGACATGGCGTTCTCAAACCCAGCGACTTGAAGCGATAAGGCATCCATCTCTCCTTCACAAACGATCGTTGTGGGACTAATGCGGTCGTAGCCATAGAAAGTTTTCTCAGCACCAGAGACCTGGCGAAAGTTCTTGTTCCGGTCACGGTACTTCACGTTCACAATCTCGCCGCCTTTGAGGTAAGGGAATGCAATCGCATCCACCTCGCCATCGACTTGCGGCATGAACACTTTCTCCACCGAGATCTTGTTCGCCAACAAAACCTCATTGGTGATGCCACGCTTTGAGAACCAGCCAACGATCGGCGCCGGTAGCATGGACTCCTGAAACGTAGGCTTGATGTACTCTCTCTTCACAAACGTCCTTTGTTGGGATCGCCCAAGGGATCCGGTCCAACCACAGTGGTGGCAGAACCAGACGCCCTCCGCCGTGTTGACGTTCAGGCAGGGGTAGTTCTTTTTCTTGCGGGAGGGACTGCAGGAGGGACAGGGAACTCGGACGTTCAGACCTTGCCGACCCCTGAGATTGATACCGTAATCAGAAAACTCCACACATGGCTCCTATCACAGGAACCATTGTAGGTATCAGCGCTGCTTATGGCAATACTGTATGTGTACTCAGTTGTTTATCTACAACTCTTATTCTTTTCCCCTTCGCTTGGGCTTCGGGGGGATGTCCTACTCCTCAGTACTATTACACCTGTACTTATACTCAGAGTACTACTTCACCCTTGGTGGACGCACCTAGCCCATCCCAGAGAGAACTAGGTGTCCTTCAGCCGTGTCACCCTCGGAGCCACAGCACCCGCCAGTCGTTCGCATCAGTGGCACTGGCTTCGCCACCACCGTCCCTGTTTCAGAAGCTAACCCGTGGTAAGGACTCTTGGATCGCACCCCACCGTTGTTTCCCCCGTCGATGCGATGTACCAATTATAAGCATAGCTGCTACCCCTCCTTTTCTGATATTTAACTATTGACTCCGCTGAAGGCATAGGCATATCCTAAATCCGTCTAGTCCAGCACAGGCCAACACATGCGCCGCAGTCTGACCAAGGAAGAAGTTCAGGAAGCTGCACGGCTCAAGCGAGTGTGGGAATCCAAGAAGCTTGAGCTCCACCTCACCCAAGCCAAAGCAGCTAAGGCACTCGGGTTCTCAAGTCAAGCTGCAATCAGCCAGTACTTGAACGCCAAGGTTCCACTACCTGCCACGGTTGTAGCCAGGTTTGCAAAGCTCTTGGAGGTACCTGTATCAGAGATCTCTGTGCTGGTGTCAGATATGTTGTCCGGAGGCCGTGCCGATCTGAGCGCTTATACGGCCCCTACAATCGACGATCTCAAGTCGGGTAAGGTTCGCACCCAACCTGAAATCGTTTCGCTCTCTCCGGGCTTTCTGGCAAGCCTGGGAGCCACTCCTGATTCGTTGTCCTGGATTGTGGTCGCTGATACCTGCGCCGTACCCAAAGGATCGATGGTGCTGGTACAGAAGAACATCCAGCTTGGCAATGGGTACCACGTGTTTTACGACGATGGCAAAGCCGCGGTATGGAAGGTGGAGGTCAACGATCAATACATCACCATTCACAAAGGCTCTGGCATGAAACTGCCAAGGGAAGCAACAACGATGATCAAGTCTTATGGCAAGGCAGTGCTTGTTCTTCACAGGCTTACGTAGTTGTTTTTTTACACAAAGTATTGACTCTGCTGATACACAGATTACACTTGCTGCTACACACACAAAGGAGAGTTAATGAATTCACCGCAAGTTTTGCAAGGAATAGCTCAGGTAACCGCCGCATTTGCCGAGCACGGTATCGCCAAGAACAACAAGAACGAGTCTCAAGGGTTCAAGTTCCGCGGCATCGATGATGTTCTCAACCGGATGAGTAGGCACCTGGTTGAAGCCAACCTGGTTATCACCCCCAAGGTTCTGTCCCGTGAAGTCATGGAGAGAACCAACTCCCGCGGCAACGCAATCTTCTATGTGGTCTTGACCGTGGAGTACACGATTCACTCCATCGTTGATGGCACATCGGTGACTGTGGTCACGGTCGGTGAGGCTATGGACTCAGGCGACAAGGCAACCAACAAGGCGCTATCGATCGCTTACAAGTACATGGCATTCCAGACCTTCAGCATTCCGATTGCTGAGGATCCGGACAAAGAAGTGCATGAAGTACGTGCCAAGAAGTTAAACCCTATGGACCCACCGTTTGACATGGATCCGCCCAAGCTCATGGGCGAGAACGAGGTCGCTGTCATCTCGAAGCTGTTAGTCGAGAGCGGCACCGATCCCGAGAAGATGTGTGCAGCCTATGGCGTGAAAGCCATTGCAGACATTCAGTTGAGCAATTTCGCAGAAATCCAAAACCGTCTTCAGTCGAAGATCAAATCTAAAAAGGAAGCCTAATGGAACGCAAGTTCATCAGCATTGCAATATTCGCCAACGATCAACGTGGCAACGACAAAGCTCCAATCGAGCGAGTCGTGATTGAGTTCCCCGATGGGACCAAGCTCGAGGGTGGTCTGTGGGAGAAGACTTCTTCCAAGGGTACCAAGTACAAAAGCGGCACCCTCTCTCGCCCTCAGGAGAAAGAGCAGCGCTTTGAGCGTCGTGCTCCCGAGCCCAAGCAACAAGCAGTGGATTGGTAAGCCATGACACACGGACCAATGACGTACGGCGAGAAAGCCGTTGGCCTAGCCTTCAATCCCAGTGGTGACCCTGCGGTTGAAGCAATCAAAACCAAGTGCGCCGACCTGATTGACGGGTTGTACGGATTTCGTGAAGCGCACAGAGATAACCCAGAGATCTGTCGGATGATGAGTATCGCCATTACCGACCTTCAGTCCGCCCAGATGTGGGCGGTCAAAGCTGTGACCTGGCGGTATTGATGAACATTACCAACCTCAAAGGTCTGCCCGACGCCATCGTTCGGGCGGTGACCAATGATCCGTACAACCCAGGCAAAGGTCACATCAGTGTGACCAAGCTTATCGATGCACCTCAGCGCCGAGCTCTGTATGCCAAGTACAAGAACTCGATTGTCGAGGATGTATCGGATCGGATCTGGTCGCTACTCGGTCAGTCGGTCCACACCATTCTGGAGCGAGCGCACAAGGAAAGTGCAGTCAAGGTGGAGGAGCGGCTGTACACCGAGGTCAATGGTTGGACAGTGTCTGGACAGTTCGATCGGCTTGACCTGCACGGCACCACACTGGATGACTACAAGGTCACCTCAGTGTGGAACTCGAGCGGGAAGGTGGAGTGGGAGCGACAGCTCAACCTACTAAGGTGCTTAGCCTGGCGTAATGGCTACGAGGTTGACACCCTTCGTGTCATTGCGATCTTCCGAGATTGGAAAAAAGGTGACGCTGAGCGCAAGCCCGACTATCCCCAAGCTGCGGTCGGGGTAATCCAGATTCCAGTGTGGTCCATGCAGGAATGTAATGATTACCTTAATGAACGCGTACGGTTACATCAACGTGCGGCGGATGGCGATGTCATTCCCTGTACTGATGAGGAACGCTGGCATGAACCAAGCAAATTTGCGCTACTAAAGAAAGGTGGTAAACGTGCAATTAGGATCTACGAAACCCGAGATGAGATTGGCCCCATCCCTGACGGAACGTTTGTTGAAGAACGCAAAGGTTCCTATCGACGCTGTGAACAGTACTGTGAAGTCGCCCCCTTCTGTACCCAATGGGCTGAGCAGAGGGGACCGGTATCTAACGCCGAGGGGGAAGCTGGTCCAGATTATTGATGTGACCCCTGAGTTTGTCCTGGCTATGTACGACCAGGAGTACGTGGAGAACCACAGGCAAGAGGGTCACCTGATTACATTCAACCCATTGTTTATTGAGAGGTGGTGCAAGAAATGGTGCTAGAGGAAAAGCTGATGGACGTACATGACGTAGCCCAGTACATCGGGTTATCGGCATTCACCGTCCGGAGATTGGCAAAGGAAGGGGCGTTACCTGCCGCCAAGTTCGGCAGGGCTTACCGGTTCAAACGAGATGATATTGATGGCTACATGCGCCAGCAATACGAGCGGCGAGTGGAGGCTATCGATGGAGTCATCTGAAAGAGTTCAGTCGGTGATCTCATCGATGATCGATCTCGCATCGAAGATAGATGGGGTCAGCGCCAACGAGTGGCTGGCTGCATTCACCACCATGAAGGCTATGGTGATTGCGGATTGTCTGCCCAGCGAGGATCACCTGGATCTAGTCATCGAAGGTGAAGCAAAGCGGTTGCGGTTTGCAGTGGATCACATCATTGAAACAACTGGCCGGTTCGATAAATCAAAACTTAACTAAGGAAGAGTAGTGGAAACGACAATCAAATTGACGGATACCGATGATCCCTCAAACCCTGTGCAGATCACGATCGATACAACCTGGGATGGCGAAGGTGAAAAACCTGGCTCCGTGGTTATTGCCGAGGCTTTCATTGGCTTTCTTGACCAATTAGCAAACGATCGCAACGCATGAACTGCCTGGAGTGTGGCGGCGATACCGCTGTGATCGATTCACGCAGAGGTGATGGCGGGGCTATGTCCCGCAGGCGCAAGTGTGTGAAGTGTGGGTATCGGTTCACGACTGTCGAGACTGTGCTCGAGCGTGAGCCGCCCAAACCCAAAGAGATCCCACCGCCGAAACCTCCAAAGCAAGTTAAACCAAAGCCACCACCGAAACCTGTTAAGCCTAAGGAACGGTATTACGATGACTTTGAGGAAGAGGATTACAACGTTGACTACTGGGTTCAGGTAGAGAGGGATACCGAATGGGACTCCAGATGAGCGAATCGTTTTTCCGGTCGGTCGAAGTTCTCTCCGACATCGTGGTGAAGCAGCAACGTTTGCTATCTGCTTACGAGGATTTGGAACGTGCCATATGCCGAGCTGGCTTGCCTCACGTTATCATCAGCAGTGATCAGACATACATTGAGTTGTGTGACGCATTAGCAAAGATTAAGGAAGCAAGGCAATGACACCGGAGCAGGAAGCCCAGGAAGATCGCTGGGCCTACCACTTCGCACTGGGCAGGATCGAGACTCAGATCCATGTCGAACAAGTGTGGGCACTACCTCTTAAGAAGCGCCGGGAAATCTATCAAACGTGGCGCAAAGAGTTGGGTGATGACCATGCAAGATCTCTGGCCCGATTTGCCGAGCATCTCATTGAACTCGGGAAACTTCCCAAATGGTTTGTAAAGGATCCATATGCAGCAAAAGACTATTTCACTCAGCGCCGCACAGTCGGCAGTGCGTTTGAACCTTGGAGCGAGAAGGCTCCAGGAGTTACTGGCGGACTCTTCTCCTGATCCCAAGGAGATTGCTGAGCTAGCAACACAGATTCGCCTGGACGCAGGGATCGTTCGGGAGTGGGCATTCCAAGCCGCCTAGTGAGTTGGCCGGACGAAGTGCGCCTGGTAGATGTGCATCAGTCCGGATCCCTGTGGTGGCGGCGTAGCGTTGAAGGCCATAGGGATACATGAAACGGTGACTCCTCACCAACACCGCATGGAGGGTGCGGAATCTACCTTCCCTCCACCTACATATTTGTTGCGGTATTGCGCATAAGCACTGCTGTTTGATAAGATGTGAACGCGCAATTCCGCTGAAAGAGAGAGTGAGATGGATATCCGAAAGCGGGGTAAGACCTGGTGGTACGACTTCTCCATCAATGGCCAACGGTTCCGCGGTTCCTGTAATACGGACAACGAGGCCAGAGCTAGGAAGGTTCTCCACCATGAACACGCCAAGGCATGGGAAGCAACCAGGCTAGGCGTGAAACCAAGGCGCACTTGGGAAGAAGCAATCAAGCGTTACCTTCTGGAGCGGGAAGACATCAAGACCTACCGGAACTACGTGTACATCGCACGGTGGTGGGATCAGCAGTTCGAAGCCAAGAAGGTGAAGTACCTGGACGAGATCACGCCGGAAGTGGTGGCAAAGATCCGGGACGAAGATGCAGCTCGACCCAAGTTGCGTGGTGGTGGTAAGCGCGGAGCAGCCGATCTAAATCGGAAGATCGCCGTGGTGCGTGGAGTAATCAACAATGCGTACCGCGTGTGGCGTTGGATAGATGGCACGGCGCCGCTATTCAAGATGGCTTCCGGTGAGATTCAGCGAATCCGCCATATCACCCCCAGTGAGGCACAGGTGCTGTTCAACAATCTACCTGAGCCTTACGGGTTGATGGCAAGGCTGGCAGTAGCAACAGGGTTGCGTCGTGGTAACGTGCTTCGTCTGAAGTGGGAACACGTGAACCTAGGGATGAGGATGCTTACCATCCCAGGCAAGCTGATGAAGAACGGAGCTCCGCTCTCAATCCCGATCAGCAACATGGCAGCAGAGATCCTGCGGGGGCAGGTTGGGAAGAACGATGTCTGGGTGTTTGCAGACGAGAACGGATTCCCGTACCGGCCTTTGCATGGAGATCACTGGAGCAAGGCGATCGAGAAGTCGGGGCTCGAGGATTTCAGGTGGCATGACTTGCGGCACACCTGGGCTTCGATGATGCGGATGCAGGGTGTGGATGATCGATCCATCCAGGAGCTGGGCGGTTGGAGGGATATCCGGATGGTTTCTCGGTACTCCCACCTTTCGGTCGAGCACCTGCAGGACGCCGCTTCGAAACTGGATAAAGCCTTCGGGACTCAGACCGGTCACAGACTCACGGCTGTGCCTACTGGTACATAGCTTCGGTACTGGTCGAGCAGGAGCAGCAAAGACTTAACAGGGCAACACAGACCGTTCTAACTAATTGAATCCCAACAATCAATGGTGGGACTGCGCAAAGTTAGGATGGTCTGTGTCAACCTGTGAATGACACAACTCTGGCACATCAGTCGCCCAGGATCTCCTTCTGGAATCCAGCTTCCCAGGCAGCTTTCTCAGCCAGTCCGTAGTAGTACTTCTCCAGGCGCTTGACCTCGTTCTTGCGCTCAACCAGTTCCTTCTCAGAAACACCTGGCTTGTCCTGTAGCTTGGACATTTCCGACCTGAGCTTACGGATATTCTGCTTGGTATCGGAGATGATCTCGGATACACCCAAGAGGTTCTTGTTCTCCTGGTCAAGGCGATCACGGATTCCGGGTACATCTCTGAGCTTGTTGTACTCAGCTACCTTGGGACCGATCGCTTCCTCTACCCTACGAATAGCACCAGCATCCCAGCCCTCAGGAACATAGGCCCGGAAACGGTCTACAAGGGGCCAGGGCGTGCGACTGAGTTCTTCCCCTGACGCTGCCCTTACCGCTGTGCTCATGAGCTTGTAGGTCTCTGTAGCCAGTCCTGGGAGGTATGACTGGATCAGGTAGTCAATCACCGCAGGATTCACCTGGGCTACGTCCCGATACCGGTTACCGCCAAAGGCTTCGTTCAATCCTCTGGCTAGGCCACGGGAGAGTGGGCTCACCGAATCAAAGTGATTCCAAGAGGCTGAGGTTTCCCCACCACCGTAGGCTTCGGTCTTGTAGATCGGACCGCCGAACCGGTTCTCGTTAAGACCAAGCTCGAGGATCGGTAGCGCCATGGTCGGAGTCACCGTCTTGATTACCTTGTTCAGGACGGTAGCCGATTCCACGTTGGCACCGATCGGACTGAAGGCATCCATAGCGGTATTGAAGATCCGCTTCATGGTGGTCTCAATAGGAACCTTTCCTAATACCGTATCCATCATGAAGGTACCGGTGGCATAGAAAGCGTTCCAGCCATAGGCAATCGGGATTGCTGTGCCAGGAAGATCCGAGTCGGGCTTAAGGATCATCTTGGTTGCCCGAGCGTAGGTAGGCAGACGGCGCAGCTTGTCTGGTTCCTCGCCTTCTTCTTCATCGGACAGAGCTCCGGCAATCAGGGTTGCACCCATACCCAATAAAGCCCAGGCGCTAGCCAGTGCCCAGAACCTACCGCCCTTGATGTCTTGCAACATCCTTGCCGTACCTTGAACGGCAGGATTAAAGAACACGTACAGGCTACGGATGGTCTTGTTGGTTCCCCTCATGTTGAAGTTAACCGTTAGCTCTTTGGCGTACAGAGCTGCATCCTTGACCGACCAACCCATATCTCTCAAGGTTGAGTAAGCAGCAAGCCTCACCCCTTGTTCCATTGGAGTGCCGAGTTTCTCCATAGTCTCGCCAATCACCGAGAGTTTCCTGCGGATCATGTCGGCGGTATCAGTCTTACCTGTAAGCAGGAAGTCGATGTCCTTCTTCTGTTTCTCGATGTCGTTACGATCCAGGAACAAGGTGATACCACCCTCGTTGCGGAACTCGTTGTAATAGCCATCGAGTTTGGGATCAACGGAACGACCGAAGGCTTGACGGTAGGAGTAACGCAAGGACTTGGGTATCGCCGCCATCATCTTGGATGCGCCAGACACTCCGATCCTTGGGTCAGCAGCCGAGTTACTGAATGCGGTTTGGATGTCTCGCAATCCGTTGACCGGGATCCACACTGGGTTCCATGTCGTGATCAACTGGCCAAAGAATCTCTGCCATGTACCAAGCGCTTCAATCAGCGGGCCGGTCTCTTTGGGCTTACCGTGCAAGGCTTCAACCACGGAACCCGGACCTTCATCCTTGAACTCCATGGTTACCGTCTTGCCATCAACCTTGGCGACCATCACGTTGTCACGATTGAGATACGAGGAATCCTCAACCAGGGTAACGTAACCATCTTCTCCGATTGCTTTGCGCATGGAGATACGGTTCACCGATACAACGTCAGGATCGTAGTTGTTCTCCATGAGCTTCAACATCGTCTGAGCTACATGGTTCTTCTGGCCGCGGATGAGGGTGTTCTCGTATGAGACGATCGTCCTTGCCAGGATGTCTTGAGCCTTAGTCGTACGACCAAGAGCTCTCACTGCATCCTTACCGCGCAGGTTGAACGCACGACCCGTGGATGGATCCACCTTCTCAAGGTCAAGTTCTTCAATCCCTGACAGATTGACGTAGTGCTCGTAGTTCCCCAGAGCATCAGCCGTGTTGGTATCAATGAGTCCGGTCTGGTGCATGTAAGCAACCTTAGCCTTGCTCATCCGATCCACCAGCTCGCCAATCTTATCGAGTGAGTTGGAGTACTTCAGTCCGCTTAAAGCCGATTTAACCTGGAGCGCTTCCTGATCCGTCATCCCTGAACCACGGTTGTTGGTTGGGTTGATCTTGCGGATCGCGGCGTTACGTTCCTCAGCGTGACGGGCGTACAGGAAGTCCTCGATATCACCGATCGTTCCACCTTCCTCCTTGACCTTCTCAACCAGATCCATGATGGGTTGCACATAGATCTTGCGGAAGTCTTCGATGTGAACAGCAGCCTTGGTTTCGTACATCTTCAAGGCGTACTCGACATCCATCGAATCATCGGTGCGACCGTTTGCCTTGAGCCAGCGATACATCTCAAAGACCGGGAGGTACTGGTTCAACAGACTGATATGCGCCGAACGAAGCAGCTTGCTCATACCTTCTTTGTCATTGAAGGTAGGCATCTTGGTGAAGTCGGTGGGGATCTTGTTGTACAGGTAATACCCTGAACGAGACCGTACCTCGACTCGACCAATCTTCTTGAGCGTATCCACCACCTGGTCATAGTCAGGCATGGATGTGGCAGTCGCACCCTGACGGAAGTCTTTGCCTTGTCCCGCGGTGAACACATACCAGTCCCGACTGATCGGGTTGTACCTGGCGTATGCGGATACCTGGCCGTCCTTGATGGCAAACATCTCGATCGGCTTACGCGCCAGTGCCAGACGTACCTCATCTGACATCAGCTTGGGCATATAGGTGCCGTCACGTGCAGCCTTACGAGATGCGCCAAGAACGTAAGCGAGTTCTTTGTCTCCGGTGTTATCGATGATCGATGCGACCGTATCCCAGTTGTGATCACGCAACCACTTGGCGACCATCCCAATCAGGGACTTGAAGATCTCTGGGTCTTTGGTAACGAGATCAGCAGCTACTTCATCGGCAGCTTCCAGCATCCCGATACCGTTTTGCTCCATGGTTCGGTTGACGTTGTTACGGAAGCGCTGATTGATGCGGTACTGTCTTTCCATGAAGGAATCGAACTTCTCCCCCAGGAAGATCCGTGAACCACGGTGACCGTACACCTCATGGAACAGAGTCGCCTCAACATCTTCGAGGCTTTCCATGTAATCCGAGAACAGATAGACCTGGCCAGTAGATACATCGAATGCACCCTTGGCTGAGTTCTGTCCGATCTTCGCCATGATTCGGCGGCGGACTTGCTCATCCTGGATCTGGGTCGGGTCTTGCAAGACTTTAGCCGGAGGCCCATCCCAATCCTGGGTGAGTTCCTTGACCTTGGCATAGGTCTCAGCATGGGTCACAACACCTGAGTAGTTGCCACGCTTGGCACGGGGTGCGTCATCGAAGTGATCCTCGATATCTTCCTCGGGAAACTGAAGATCCCCGCTGAGCTCATCTCTTGCGTTCTCTAGTGCGCGTTCATTCTCAAAACTACCGTAGCCAACACGCAGTTGATCAACCGAAGCCTCTTTCAATTCCCAGGCTAGTTGGTCAATGTTGGATGAGTTGACCAGATCAACCTGTTCAACCCTTCTTAGGTAGTCGGTGAAGTCAACCTCTTTGCCAGCGAGCTTGCCAGCTTCCGCCATAGCATCCATCTCGGCAGCGTGTTGCAGGATAACTGCTCGTTCCTTGGACTTGGCTAGTGACAGTGCCTCATAAAACTCACCGTACACGTTATCCGGTAGGTTCTTCATCTGTTGTAGCTTGATGAAGTCCTGGCTCGATGCCATCACCTTGGCAGCACGGATCTCTGCACCGCGATTCCTGCGGATGTAACGCTTAACCGCCTGCAAACCAGCAGGCTCGAGCATCTCAACGATCTTCTGTTTGAGATCTGGACGGGCAACCCGTGCATCAAGAACGTCCTTGATCCAGGCGGTCTCTGGTTCGTCAATGGTAGAAGTAAGTGCTGCACGTTCCTTCTTATCCATCCTCTGAGGATCCGCCATCATGGCGTACGGATAGCGAACGAACAGAGCATTCGGGAAAGCGTCTTCTGGATCGGTGAACGGTACCGTCTCAACCGAGATCTCGTTGCCAGTCTGCTTGAGCTGACGCTTAAAGCGCTCTTGCAACCTGTTCAACATTGATTGACGCGACTGCTTCCAATCATCGTACAAACGCTTCTCACCATCGGTGAGTTCTGGATCCACCTTTCCGTTGATACGATCCAGTGACGCAAGCCAAGCGTTGATGTTTAAGTAACCACCACCATTCTTCTTGAGGTAATAGTCCAGGGAATACTTGAACGCATCCTCTGAGAAAGCAGAAAGGGTTGACTCGGGAACTTTTGCCCCGGCTTGAAACAATGCGGTTCTTAGTTGCCCGAGATCAAACACGCGCTCACGCATCGCCTTCTGAGCAGAGCGCATGAAGTCCTGACCATCAAACTTCTTCATCCCTTCAACAAACTTCTTCGCCTCATCCAAAGACTGAGAAGATGGTTCATCAGGGAAAAGACTGGGTTCTTCGTTAGCTGTGAGCTCAGGCTCAGTAGTCGGGCGCAAGGCTTCGACTGCGTTGTTCACCTGGCCAATCGAAACATTCGCAATAGTCCTGGCTTCAGCCTCGGATACATTCCCGGCTTCAACTTCTTTCTCGACCAGGTTATTGATTCGCTCGATCAGCTTGTCTGCGTAGGCTCTGAGTTGTTCAGGGGTCGCGTTCTCATCAGCAAAGGCGCGCAGTAACGGGTTGCGTTCAAACGCACCACGGATCATGTCATCGCGTTCTTTGGTGAGACGCTTGACCTCTGCCTGAGAAGGGGTCTCTGCGTCCGATCCACGAGCCACAGCAGCCGCGTTCTCCTCGTTGGTGTCTCCAACTACACCATCTTCGATTGCGCCCGTCCTGAGCCCTTTTATGCGGTCCTCAATGGCTTTAATCTCACGCTGCATTCTTGGCGTGATGACTTGTTCAGGGACGATGCGCTCGAGCTTCTGCCTGAAGTTAGGTTCCTCGACCTCGACATCCATCTCACGCTGACGCGGAGCGGGAGGTTCTGGTGCTTCGGGTTTGTTCCTCAGAACGTAACGAGGATTCTCTGGATCAAGTAGCTGTTTAGCCGCAGCCAGTTCCATACGCTTGGACTTGGCGTTCTTGGGCTCAGCCTTAATGGGTGTAACTGGTTTTGGTTGTGGTATCTCAGCTTGAGATTCAGGTTTTTCCTGAGTGAATTCACCAAAGGTTCTTTCGATCACCGACTCAGGGAACTTAGCGTTCCGCATAGTCTTCATGGCGGTCTGAATCATTTGGTCTCGAACCTTCTGATCCTTTATGGAACGGATCTGTTTTGCTCGAGGTTCGAACTGGTTCTTCAATGCGCTTCTCTGAAGGTTGGATAAACCCTCATCGTCCATTGCATCGGAACCGGTGTCAGACGCATCACGCTTGAGTGCTCGCTGCACACCACGCGCCATGACATCCAGGACTTTCTCGTAGTCGGTGATGTACTTGGCTACGTCTGGACGAGTGCCGGTACGCAACGCACCTTTGAGCTTGTTAATCAGGTCACGGACTACATCCATGATCTGAGACATCAGGTTAGGTTCGGCTACTGCCAGCTTGTCCCAGAACCTTTGATCCTTGAACAGGATCCCAAGAACGTCAGCCGCCATCTCCTCATCGAACTTGGCCTGTTTGTAGCCAGCGTCATTGAGGAAGTCGGCCATCTCAGCCCTACCTTCCTCGGAGATGTACTTCTTGACCTGGGCGATAAGCTGAGCGCCAGCACGTTTATTCCTACGTGCCAACTCATGGAAGACTTCGTGACCAAGGATCCTTAAAGGATCTGGCTTGTCCATATTGATGAGCACGGTACCTTTACCGATACTCATCCCGCCGTTTGCTTTGGCGCCTTTCTGGTTGCCGGTGTATCTAAACCCGACAACGTTGACCTTCATGGCTTTCCCGATCGCAACAATTCCAGGTGGAAGTTCTGCGTCTTGGTACTCATTTTCCCGAACGAGAATGCCCTTTGCAGTACGAGACTCGACCAATCGCTCCACCATCTGGCGGCTGAGCTTGTTCGGCTTCTCGGCGCTGGACAAGAGATCGCCAACGACTGATTCAATGTCGGCGTCTGCCACACCCTCATCAGCCATCTTGACTGCTAGTTCTTTGGCGCGTTGATACCTCAGGCTTGGAGCCAGGATCTCACCAATCGAGTCGGCTACCTTCTGAAACTTGTCCAGGTTTCTCTCAACGATGGGAACCTGTGTTCCATCGGCTTCGATATCTCGCTCACCTGTGTCGGTGAATCCAGGTACGAACTCCTGATCAGCTTCCTTGTTTAGAACCTGCGCAGCCTCGGCGTCTTGTGCCGCTTGAAATCCTTCGGCCTGAGCAACTTCAGCATCTCTGGCTTCAGCTTGTTGTGCGCGTAAGTTGTCCTTGGTACCAGGCGTCATATCGACGTTCTGGTCTGGCTTGGCGTTAAGGAACTGATCGATCTTTGCGTCAAAGGCGGCAACGAACTGTGGATCCTCGGTGATGATCTCGTTACCGATCCTCACCTGGTCAACGTTCTTGGAAGCCTCTTGGAACTGGGTAAGCACACCCATCCGAGCTGCGATGTCGGTGTACTTCTGTTGAGCTTGGGTATCTTGATTAACTACAGCTTGTTCATTCAGCGCCGCCAAGGTAGCGATAGCTCTGCCACCCTGGTCATTACGAATCAGGGAAATGAATTGCTCATCGCTAATTAGATCTGTTCCCGCTCCTGGAGTAGCAGGCGGTCTAATAGTTGATTCACCCTGCTGTTTAGGCTGCTCAGCTTTTTTGAGTTCAGCTCTTGCATTCAGCGAACCGAATCCGGCGCCAGCAACAAGACCCATAGCAGCGCCAGCGCCAGCAGCTTGAGGGACTCCCTCCAAAAGATCTTGTTCGGGATTCGCGCCTGAATACTTTCGACCAACATTACCAGCAAATTGAGAACCACCTTCTTCAATCCCCTCTTGTAAAGGTTCTTTGATAACAGCCGAGCCAAGGGCTTTAGCAGCCTCTCTGCGAGCCGCCTGTCTTGTGACCACACCAGTGATGTCACCGAGTGCAGCAGTGGCTATACGGGCCTCTAATCCAGCCGTAAAGGTATTTGCTACCAGTGAAATAGGAGCTGCGACAGCAGTAGCCATTGTTGCTGCGTCGTTTGCCAGACGTTGACGAGCAAGACTACGTGCCTGTGGGTTGGAATCTCCACCGTATTCGGATACCAACTTTCGATACTGCGGCGAGTTATCAAGTTCTTCCTCCTTCATCGTGAGGATGTCTGCGCGTACATCTGACGCAGCGGCTCCTGACTCAATTGCTGTATTCAATCCAAGTACGGTACGGGTAGCAGCCTTCTGACCAGCAGTGGTAGCGATCTGGGCTACTTCTTCGGCGGTCTTTCCTGCGGCTCTAGCAGCAGTGGCAGCACGGGCAGCGCCAACAGTCGAAGCAACTTTAGCCGCGCCCAAGACGGGAACCAACTGAGGCACCATCTCGATCGCCATCGACCCCATCAAGCGGGGATTGGTCAGGACGGTGCCAAAGGAATTCCAGAACCCATCAGCTTGCTTGAGTTGTTCTCGTTGTCTCTGGAGTTCAGCGCTGTCTTGTTGGTTCAGGGATTCACTTGTTTGACGCAAGAACTCTGTGCCGGTAGTTCCGGTGAGTTTCTGTACACCTTCATCTAGCAGACCGCGGAAGTTGGCGAGCTCGTAAATCCCAGCACCAAGGTTGATAGCACCTCGAGCAAGGGATCTCCCTACGTCGCCCATCAACGTACCCTGAGAATCAGCACCAGGAGCTTTGGCCTGAGGCGCCGGTTCGGGTTGTACGGGTACCTCGGGTTTGTATGGGTTAGCAGCCAGGACGCTAGCCAAGATGTCTTCCTGACTTTGACCGCTGGATGCTTTAAGTCCCCGAGTGGGTATGGCGCCACGTGAAGGAGAGACCGGAGCTGGCCGATCCATCTCCTTCATAAACGCTTCACGGAAAGAACTGGCTCCACCAAGATACTCGCCTTGCACTCTTTGGAGAGCAGAGCGTCCCTGCCCAATGCTGCGTACCTTGGAACCTGCCTCCTCGGAATCTTGGTAGAGATCAGCCATTATTTGAGACCTTTGAAGCGAGCGTCAGTGTTGATGTCCTTCGAGGCTTGTTGCCACGCCACTTGAGGAATCAGTTTGTAACCGGATTGCGCCAACAGAACAGCAGCGCGTTCACCGATTGCACGATTCTTCTCAAGCCACATCTCTCGATTGGAACCTTTGAACGCATCAGAGAGGATTGCTTTCTCGTTATCGCGTTGGTAATCCATGAGAAACTGAACCGATTGTTTCTCTGTCGGCATACCTGTGTTCTCACGACCGCCTTCTTTGGAAGCGGCAGTGATTGCAGCACGGCGATTGGCGCCAAGCTCTTGCATTGCAATACCTTCAAGACGGTTTGCCATCTCTGCGGAGCTGATGTCTTTGCGGGTATCAAGCTCTCGATCCAACCGTCTGTCTGCCCCACGCTCCCGTTGAGCCTGCATTCCAGCTTGAGCCTGAATCTCAGCCAGCTTCTCAGGAGAGAGGTACGACATGCCAACCATCTGCTCAACGTTGACAAGTCGAGAGTTGCCATCCGGACCAACAATCTCAGCCATGATCTGTTTACCAAGACCGGGAAGGTTGGGGTCGTCTGCCAGCATCGGCATTGCGCTTTCAGGAATCGGATAGCCAGACTTCTTGATCGCATCCATGAACTTTGACGGATCCTGGTGCAGCTTGAACTCGCGCATTGCTTTTAGTACGCCGCGCTTCTCGAGCTCCTCGCCACGGTCAGCCATCTTGGTGAGCGTATCGATGTTGACCTTGCCGTACTTAAAGTCCACAGCGAGCATCCTTGCCGCCATGTCGTTGTAGTTGAACGTGCGAGGTTCAGGGGTTGGTAACGGATTACCTTCATCGTCCATGGTAGGCAACGCCGAACTGCGCACACCAAGGCTGCTCATGTAATCAGTGAGTGTGTTCTGACGATCCTGCTGGTACTGATCCTCGCGTTCAGCGCCTCTGAGCTGGAGTTTCGCAGCCTGTTCCTGGAGCCCAGACACCCGCTCCTCTCGTTCAGCACGCTTCTTATCCAGAGCAAGACGCTCGTTTTGACGAAGCATCTCGTCAGCGGCTACGAAGCCTTTGGTAAATCCTCTGAGTCCCAGTGCCATGATTACCTACCTTTCAGGGCACGGCGCTTGAGACCGGCCTTATTCATCTTGTCCAGTTTCTGCTTGCCAATCATCTTGACCGACTCAGCGTTCAGGACATACTCACCGTTAGAAAGCATTGCTGGTATTGAGTCGGAAGTGGCTGTACCAGGACCACGGATGGAACCACCCCTGCGAGCGTCTATAGGACCACCAGAGGCTTTCCTTGGCATCAGTGCTGATACCTTACGGTCAAGGTCTTTCACTGCCGCCATGGTTACGCCAATCGCATCCTGGATGGGGATTGAACGACCATCACCCATACCGGTCTCTTGCTGGAAGTTCTCAGCGTAAGTACCCACGTGACGTTTTGCACCGCCATCCACAATGCCTGGGCGATAGCTGTATTCCTCTATAGGCATACGACGCAAAGCAGACAGTGCGGCACCTTCAGATACGCGAACTTTGTCAGTCTTGTATTCTTTTGACGATGGAGCCATAAGCGCCGCAGCGCCAAGCCTGGTACCCATACCAAGGATTTCCATCATCGGGTTACCGGCAACATTTGCCGCATTGACCTGAGCGTTGTAGTTCGCCACGCCAAGCTGACCAGACTGGGCCATCCCGGCGTTCGCCATCGAGTAGCCTTGTCCCATGAAGTTACCGACGTTCTGTGCGCCAGCAAGGTTCTGTGCCCCAACGGCTCCAGCTTGAGCTCCAGACTGATTACCGATCTGGGCAAACTGACCAGCGATGTTGGGGAGTCCGCGTCCTTGAGCTACTGCACCTGAACGTAGTGCAATCCCCTTGTCCATCGTGTCGAAGGCTGCACCAGTCCTGGCTCCTGCTGTATCCAGGGCTTGAGCTCGGGTGAGTCGGTCATTGGTGGCTGCGAATGCACTGGAGTTGGGATTGATTCCCATCCGGCTAAGTGCGCGGGTGCTTTGGTCGCGGGCGTTGGAGTACGCCTGGTTGACGTTTGCAGCCGCAATACCGGACCTACGAGCGATGTTTCCAGCGGAGTCATACTCAGCGGCATCCCTGACCGTTTGCTCCTCCAGAGGCTGATAAAGCCGTCTGAAGCGGTCAATATTCTCCCGCTCAACATCTCGCTGCTCAGCGCGACCGGAGAGATAGTCCTCAGTCAGGCGTTCAGTAAGCGCCGTCTGCTTCTTTTGCAGAGGTGCTAGGGTTTCTTGGTAGTAGTTGGTAAAGAAGTCCAGCATCTTGGTGGAGTTGTCAGCGATGATTCGCTGCGCTTCACCAATGGCTGGATCCGGATCCGGCATATCAGGCGAACACATCTTTTTGCTCCCGTACTAGCGTGTATTCATCAGCAGTATGTTGAAAACCAAGTCTGGTGAGCAGCTTGCCAGTACTGTTAACAAGTTTTGCTGTGACCGTAATCTCTGTGACCCCTAGTTGGAATAAGGAGTCACGCGCATAGATGATTAACCGTCGTCCTACACCGATCCGGTGTCCATTTTGAACGAACAGTGAGTCTTCTTTGGCAATAGTTTGCTTTGTGTGTGTGGATGTGGAGATGTACATACCGGTTTGACCAACCAGTACGTCGTTATGTCGTGCTGTGAACTGCATGAACCGACCATTTCGTTCCTGGTCGATGATCCGTTCATAGTCTGGTTTGAACGGAATCCCGTGTCGGTGCTTCTCAGTCTCCAGCCAGTGGGCCTGGTGGAGATCATGGAGCTCATCCAAGATGTACTCGAGACGCTCCAGTTGGTACACGTATTCCCCGTGATGCAGGGGCTCAACGTCGTAGGTCTGGATTCCGCCAACCATATTCCTGGCGAATTGCTGCATGATTTCTACAGCAAGTTCCGGGGTCAGAAGTTTCCCCAGGTTGGGGGCTAGGGCGTCTCGTAGTGCGTTCATACGACTCCTTACCAAGTCACAGCTTCAACCTCCTCGCGGGTGGTTGCTGCTTGAATCTGTTGGCGAAGACCTCTGGCCTTCACGTGTTGCGCGTTCACATGAGCTCCAAGCGCCACACCTACAGACTTCATCTGCGTGGCGTTCAGGGTGCGAACGTTGTTGTTAGCAAGTGTCCAGTCTACTTCGTAGGTCGGATTGATTTCTGCCAGTTGAGCAGCGCCGATAATTCGTTGCTGGCTTAGTGCGTCAGCGTCGAACTCGGATCCATCCCAGACAAAGCTACTGAACTCAGCGGCGTCTCTTGCTACTTTGATGGCTTCCCATTGAGCAGCCTTAAGCTCATCCAGTTGGCGCGGATCTATCCACTGCATCCCGCTTTCTGACCACACCATCCACCTCTGAGGTGGAAGCATGGGTTGCCCTATATCCACTAGGTCGCCATCAACCAAACGTCGCTTGGTGGGTAGTGCGGTAATCCCAGTGGCGTCGAAGTCCACCTCTACCCAGTCGGTACCAGGCACTGAGTCTGAGTTGCTGTAACCCCAGACAACATTCTGGGAATCGACTTTAAGAAAGTGGCTCATCGTTTGGCTGTCAGTGCAATCAGTTTGCAGATAAAGGAAACGTCATTCTTGGATTGACCAAATGCTGACCTGGCTCTAATCGAAGCTGTATAGCTTCCATCGCCAACCAACCAGCTACCAATACTAGTCATTGAGATCGCGTCACCGGTGAACGTAGATGCAATCACCGTGTTTAGTGAGCTACCGGCAAATATCCCAAGATCCAAGCTGATTGCGTTAAAGCTCGATGAGTAGACCTGCACAACAGCAATGATCATTACTCGCGCCGCGCTTTGGTTATTCAAACCAGATACGTCGTAGTTGATCGTGAGGAGGTCGCCAGTCCAGTTTGAGGTGATGTAGTTCCCGGTTGATACACCTTCAGCAAAGCGAGGTACGGTTACCGCCTCGCCAGCAATCTTTAAGGTATCGACCGAAGCGTTGACAATCTTGGCATTGGTGATCTGGGCATCAGCGATCTTTGCGGTCGTTATCGCAGCATCAACGATGTTCGCGGTATTGACCATTGCCACATTGGTCTGTAGCGATGAAGCCTGTATGTCACCTCGGGCTACGATGTTCCGGAACTCGGCAGCTCCGGTAGATGCAATACGCCAACCAGTGGAACCAGGGATGTAGTTCGGTGACTGGATCCCGTCTGAGGTGATCGTGTTGCCACCGATCGATCCGGCAGTCGCTACGATGGTTCCTGCAATTGCCGCAGTAGTTCCGTTCCAACTGATGTAGGCATTCGATCCGTTGCCCACATAGAACTTTGGTGTGGCTCCGTCATACCCAAGGAAGAATCCTGTGGATCCGAAGAATGCTCCAGCCCCAGACTTGATGACCGGGGTGGTCATCGTTACTGCGGCAGAGATGGTTCCTGCCGTGATCTTTCCTGCTGCCAGGTCACCAATGTACGCAGAGGTGATAGTCCCTTTGCGGATGTACGCCGTGTCAATGTAGACGCCAACCGGAACGGATTCTCCGTTAATAGTGGTTGGTACTGTCTGGACAATGAACGGCGCCGCAGGTGCAATCCCGGGTCCGGAGGGATTGGCGATGTAGAACTTGTCAGCACGAACGGAGAACGTCGAGCTTGGCATTCCGTTGGTAGCTGTGGACGCTAGACCGTAGCCGGTTACATACCCGTTGTTATCGATCTTGACGGTGTACTGACCGTACAGTGCGTCGTTCGTAGTCTTTTGAGCGGTGAACCTTTGCTCGATGGTGAGAGTCCCGGTTCCATCAGAAACTCCAATTTGCTTAACTGCGGTAGCAATCGGAAGTCCGATACGCCAGGTTACTTGATCTGCAGGGAAGTTGGCGTTCCAGCGATCCACTCCTACCTTATCGATGATGGTGGTACGGTTTGCTGCGTACTCAGGGAAGGTGGCGTCTGGGTAAGTAGCTACCGGATACACAGTAAACTGACCATCACCCTCAAAGACCTGGCCTGTTGAGTTCCTGGTTGCGTAGCCGATCTTTGCTCGTTCGACGTTGGTTACTCGGGCATCGACCGCTGCAATGTTTCCATCACGAATGGTTACCCAAGACGACCCATTCCACCGATACGGCTTGTTGTTGTCATCGGTATCAATCCAGAGGTCACCCACCGTGGTTGCGGTAGGTTGAGAGGTCTGGA
>Ga0129333_10001213_pt1 | contig 23068 bp, 20 predicted proteins | sample CPB6_08_DNA_FD_94474 | JGI IMG/M metagenome (GOLD analysis project Ga0129333, IMG submission 94474) | Freshwater to marine salinity gradient microbial communities from Chesapeake Bay, USA - CPBay_Sum_0.6_0.8_DNA | ecosystem: Environmental > Aquatic > Marine > Coastal | place: USA: Chesapeake...
GAAAGCTACAGCCACGCGATGGCCTATCGCACCATGGGGGGCCCCGTCCCGGGCACCTACATCCTCGAGACCTTCATTGGCGGCGGCACCCAGAACGTCGTGTGGTTTGCCGAACAACTCGGACTGCCCGACCATGCGGTGATCACGACGGGCTGTCCGCCCGAACAGGTCCTCGAGGCGGCAGCGACAGACATTCCGCCCGGCGCGGGCGGCCTCCTGTGCCTGCCCTACTGGACCGGGGCCATGACCCCGTACTGGGATGGCCATGCGCGGGGCGCCTTCGTCGGCCTGTCCGGGGTTCACAGCAAGGCCCACATGTATCGGGCCGTCCTCGAAGGCATGGCGTTTGAACAACGCCTGCTCACCGACGGCGTCGAGGCGGCAACCGCACAGCCCATCGACGAGATCCTGATGCTGGGCGGCGGATCGAGAAGCCCGCTGTGGTGCCAGATCATCGCGGATGTTCTGGGCCGCAGCGTGAAACTGGTACGTGAACAGGAGAGCACGGCGCTTGGCGCCGGCATTCACGCCGCTGCAGCCCTCGGCCTTCATGCGAACCTGACGGCGGCGGCCGATGCGATGACCGGGATCGAGACCGGCTACGAACCGGTTGCCACTGCGCATGCCCGGTACTCCGATATCTTCGAGGCCTATCGCAGCATGTATCCCGGCCTCAAGACCACATTCAGGATGCTCGCGGAGAAGATGCCATGAAGCGGCAGTCCACAGCCGAACTGGCGCGGCGCTATGCCACCACTGACATCGACCAATTGCGCCAGATGACGCGTGCCGCGCGCCTGCATCACATTCAGGGCGCTCGCCAGACCGAGATCGCAGAGAAGATGGGCATTTCACAGGCCGGCGTGTCGCGCCTCCTGCGCATGGCCGAGGAGCATGGCATCATCCGCTCCATCGTGGTGCCGCCAGAAGGTCTCTATCCCGATCTCGAGGACAGCCTGGCCAAGGCCTATGGCCTCGACGCCGTCTATGTCGTCGACATTGACCCCGCTGAAGACAGTGTAGCGCAAATCCTGGGCGCTGCCGCGGCAAACTGCCTGGCGGGCGAGTTTGCGGGCGGTCCCGTTCTGGGCTTCACCTCCTGGAGCACGACATTGCGCGAAATGGCCCGGCTGATCGAGCCACGCATGTCGAGCCGCATCAAGCACGTGGTCGAGACGCTCGGTGACCTCGGCTCACCCATGCTGCAACATGAAGCCGATGTTGCCACACTGCGGATGGCGCAGGCGTTCAACGCCGAGGCCGTGTTCCTGCGCGCGCCTGGCGTGGCGCGCAACCCGGCAATGCGCCAGGCCACATTGGCAGATGCACATCTCCAGAAGGCGATGCGCCTGCTCGACGAGGTTGACATTGTCTTCACGGGGATCGGACCGGCTGACTTTCATGGCCCTCTGGAAGAGACCGACAATTTCTTCACGGCCGAACAGCTGGCCGAGGTGCGAGCGTCCGGAGCGGTGGGTCAGCTGCACCAGCGTTTCATCAACCGGGCCGGCCAGCCGGTGAAGACACCCCTCGATGACCTGGTCATTGGCATCTCGCTCGAACAGTTGCGCAACGCGGGGCGACGAATCGCCGTGGCAGGCGGCAAGGAAAAGCACGAGGCGCTTGCAGCGGCACTCGCCGGAGACTGGATCGACGTGCTCGTCACAGATGTCGAAAGCGCCAATGTGCTGCTGGCCTCGGCCAGCACGCCTCAAGATCAAGCGAAAGGCATGCCATGACAAGACCAAACGACCTTCTTCTCGAGATGCAGACGCGGATGCTGCGCATCCGCAAATTCGATGAGCGCGCCTCCAAGATGGTCAAGCGTGGCGAGATTCCCGGTACCGTTCACACCTCGATCGGCCAGGAAGCGCAGGTGGTGGGCGCCTGCATGGCGCTGGCCGAGGGCGACTACATGACGGGCAATCACCGCAGCCACGGACACCCGATCGGCAAGGGCGCGGCACTGGGGCCGCTCATGGCGGAACTCACGGGCAAGGCAACCGGGGTTTGTGGCGGCAAGGGGGGGTCGATGCATCTCGCCGACTTCAAGGTCGGGAGCCTTGGTGAATCCGGCATCGTTGGCTCGTCAATTCCGATCGCCACCGGAGCCGCTCTTTCGTCGAAGGTGCTGGGCACGGGCCGCGTCGCACTCGCCTTCTTCGGTGATGGCGCCGCCAATCAGGGTTGCCTCTACGAGGCCATGAACCTCGCATCCGTCTGGGGACTGCCCATCGTCTTTCTGTGCGAGAACAACCAGTATGCGCTCTCAACCCCGGCCCACACAGTGACCGCCGGGGTTATCGCCGAACGCGCGCCGGGTTTTGCCATGCCGGGTATTCGCGTCGAGGATGGCCAGGACGTGCTGAAGGTCCACGACGCGGTAAAGACGGCTGTTGACCGGGCCCGGGCCGGCAAGGGGCCGAGCCTTGTCGAGGTGGTGACATACCGCTTCAACGAGCATTCAGAGGGCCTCCGCCTTGGCACGGACTACCGAAATCCGGCCGAGAAGGAAGCCTGGATGAAGCGCGATCCCGTCAAACTATTCCGGGCCTATCTGACCGACAGCGGCATAGCCGACAGCGCCGCCCTCGACGCACTGGAGGCAGAGGTGACAGCAGAAGTGGAGGCTGCCGTGCAATTCGCCGCAGACAGCGACTATCCGGATCCATCCGTCGCCTTCAAGCATCTCTACACCGAACCCTTTGGAGCAAATCTGTGACAGTCATGAGCTATCTCGGAGCCATCGGCGCCGCGCAGCGCGAGGCGATGGAGTCCGACCCCCGCGTCATCATCATGGGCGAAGATGTCGAGGCCAATGTCTACGGCACCATGGGTGGTGGAAAATCACGTGCAGACAAGGGAGACTTCCTGCAGATGTTCGGTGCCAGCCGCATCCGAAACACGCCAATCTCCGAAGAAATCATGGTGGGCGCGGCGGCGGGCGCGGCCATGACCGGCCTCAGGCCCATCGTCGACCTGTCCTACTCGAGTTTCCTCTACATGGCGATGGACCAGTTTGTGAACCAGGTGGCGAAGAACCGTTACATGTTCGGTGGCCAGGCCTCCCTGCCGGTGGTGTTCCGCTCTGCCATGTTCTTCGGCCTCAACACAGGCGCTCACCATTCTGACCGGCCCTACCCGATGTTCATGAACGTGCCGGGCCTCAAGATCATGGTTCCAGCGACCCCATCGGATGCCAAGGGGTTGCTGCGTACCGCCGTCGACATGGATGATCCGGTGCTGTCCTTCGAGGCCTGCATTCTGTGGGGCCTCAAGGAAGAGGTCGACGAACAGGAATACCGGATCCCCTTCGGTGTAGCCCGCACGCACCGCGAGGGAACCGATGTCACCATCGTGGGCATTTCCACCGGTGTCCACGCAGCCCTGCAGGCCGCGCAGAAACTCGAGACAGAGGGCATCTCCGCCGCGGTGATCGATCCGCGAACGCTGGTACCTCTCGACTCGGAGACCATTCTCAGGTCGGTCGCCCGCACAGGCAGGCTCGTCATCGTCGATCCAGCGCACACCACCTGCAGCGCGGCGGCAGAAATCTCGGCAATCGTCGCAGAACAGGCCTTCGACTGTCTCAAGGCACCGATCATGCGCGTGACGACGCCCGACACGCAGATCCCCTTCAGTCCGGCCATCGAGAAGCAACTCTATCCCGATGCCGCCAAGACCATCGCCGCCGTACGGAAGACGATGGACGCACGCGCACGCGCCGCCTGAGACCAACCCCTCTGAACCAGCGAGAAGACACACATGGCACGTATCAAGGTTTTGCTCCCGCAATGGGGCATGGGCATGAGCGAGGGCAAGATCATCAAGTGGCACAAGGCGGTGGGCGACATGGTCAGCGAGGATGAGGCGCTGGCTGAGGTCGAGTCCGAAAAGTCGACCGACACTATCGAATCGCCGGGTGCCGGCAGGCTGAGCGAGATCCTCGTCCAGGAGGGCGAGACCGTCGCCGTTCGTACTGCCGTCGCCATCATTGTCAAGGAATAAACCGTCAAGCAAGGACCACAGACATGCCCTGGACCGACCCCCGAAGACTCATTGAGGACGCTCGAAAGGGCGGTTATGCCATCGGCGCATTCAATATGCACAATGTTGAAACCACCGAGGCACTCGTATGGGCCGCAGAGATCGCAAAGGCTCCGGTGTTCCTGCAGATCGGCCGCGCCATCGTTCCACACATGGGCGTTCGCAAGGCTTTCGAAATGACCAAGAGGGTTGCCGAAGAGTCAGATGCCCACTTCGTCGTTCATCTCGACCACGGCCCGTGGGACGAATGTCTTGAGGCTATCAAACTCGGCTTCAACTCAATCATGTATGATGGCGCGCATCTTCCCTTCGAAGACAACATAAAGACTACGCGTCGGATCGTGGAGATAGCGCATGACTTCGGCATTCCTGTCGAAGCTGAGCTCGGCAAGATCCCAGATGCCGGGGAAAAGGTGAATTGGGCGGACTATTACACCGATGTCGGAGAGGCCAAGCGTTTCGTCGAAGAAACCGGCGTCGACTATCTGGCCATCTCAGTTGGAATCGTGCATGGCGTCGTTCCGGGCCTTGCGCCGGAGCCGCTTGCCATCAGTCGGATCGAGGAGATCAGACAGGCGACAGGCATCCCGCTTGTGCTGCATGGGGCATCCGGCATTCCGACCGATGAGGTTCTCGCGGCGCGTGCGGCCGGCGTACACAAGTTCAATGCCGACACCGACCTCCGCCATGCGTTTCGTGCCGGTCTTGAGGCCGTATTCGCACAGGGTGACCGGCAACTCGAGGAGGCAATGGCCGAGGGCCGCAAGCGCATGGTGAGTGCAACGATCGAAAAGATGACGCTTTACGGCTGCGCCGGAAAGGCGCTGCGGCAGGCGTGAGCACGGTCTTCGGTGGTCCTGTGCAGCTGGAGCCGGACATCACGATGGACGTCCGATCGAGGCTGTCGCCTGCTGCCGACATGGAGCGGGTTTCCCGACAACTTTGCCTGATGCAGCCGGGGCATGTGGGAAGCATGCGGGTCTTCCGTCCGCTGCCGACCGCCGCCTTCGCGCCGCGTGACCTATCGCTCGCGGGCTACGCAGTGGCGACAAAGCGTTTATGCGAAGACGGTTTCACGCCCGTCGAACGCAGGACAGGCGGACAACTCGCCGTTTATGACGACACAGCTCTGATCATCGATCTCGTGGTGGCCCACCCGCAACCGCGCCTTGACGTCATTGAGCGGTTCAGGAGCTTCGCCGCGGCGATCTGCAGCGCTCTCGCGGGCTTCGGCATCGACGCCGGTGTCGGCCCGGTTCCAGGGGAATATTGCCCGGGCGAGTACAGCGTGAACGCCGGCGGCCTGCGGAAAATCGCCGGGCTGGCCCAGCGCATCGTTCGCTGCGGCTATCATCTCGGTGCGGTCATCGCGGTTGAACCCTCCCCGCGCGTGCAAGCGGCGGCGGCACGGGCGTATGACGCCCTGGGACTGCATCTGAACGCCGCAAGTTTTGGCGCAGCGGCGGACGCCGGGAAGACCGTAGGCTTTGTCGACTTGCGGGACGCCCTCGTGGGTGAGATGCTCCGCCGGATCGAAGTGATATGACAGAGATGGTGTCTGGAAGTGACGGGAGATGCTGCACTGCAATATCTCGTTTGCATTGCGAAAATTGTTTCCTGCTCATGGGTGGTGTTGACAGACCACGGATTCCCCCGCACTTTTGCAACACTCGGATAACAAATGCGCCATCCGGTGGCCGGCGCAAGGGACAAGGACCCGCATGAGTTCGAACACCGCCAGCCTGCTGCCTCGCGAGACTGCATCGCCGGAGAGCAAACGCGGCTGGCTGCAGAGCTGGCTGTCTTCCGAGCATCCCTTCCCATGGCTCTTTCCCGCCGCGGCGCTGATGGTGGTGTTCGGAATCTATCCGTTGCTCTACGCGCTCACACTTTCGCTCTACAAGAAAAACGCCGCCACCCGGAAAATGGTCTTCGACATCGACCACAACTGGACGAAGATACTGTTCGACGACCGCGTGTGGAACGCGATATTCAATACCTTCATCTACACGGGCGTCGCGCTGGTTTTCCAGCTTGTCCTTGGCATGCTCATCGCGCTGCTGCTTGACTCGGACCGCCGCGGCTACGGCGTGTTGCGCGCACTGATGACCCTGCCGCTGGTGATCCCACCCGCGGTGACGGCCATGATGTTCCTGCTGATGCTCAACGGCTCATTCGGAGTGCTGAGCCGCGGTATGATTGCCATGGGACTGTTGCCGGTCGGCTTTTCTGTCCTGGGCGATGCCTCGACTGCGATGGCCGGCGTGTTGCTGGCCGAGATATGGCAATGGACGCCCTTCATGGTGCTGATCATGCTGGCGGGGTTGCGCTCACTGCCGAAGGAACCCTTCGAGGCTGCCGCCATCGATGGCGCCAATGCCTTTCAGGCCTTCTTCAAATTGACACTGCCGATGATGTCGAAGGTGATCGCCATCGCGGTGCTGATCCGCGGCATCGATCTTTTCCGCGCCTTTGACTATGTGAAGGTGATGACCGACTCAGGTCCTGGCACGGCCACCGAGACGCTCACCTCCTACGCGGGCCGCATCTATTTCGGCAACGCCGACTTTCCCTATGCATCAACCGTGGCACTGCTGACGCTTATCATCGTGATTGTCTTGTCCTCGGCATTCATGAAGATCTTCAAGGTCAAGCTGTGACAGGAAAGTCCCGCATACTCGGTATCGTGCGCGACATCGCAGCCGTCGTTGTGACGGGCCTGTTCATTTTCCCGATCTTCTGGTGGGCACTGACATCGATCAAGCCGATCTCCGCGATCTTCGACAAGGACCGTGTGAATTTCTTCGATTTCACGCCCACTTTCATCAATTATGGTGTGACGTTGTTCGGCCAGTCGCGCTCGCAGATTGCCATCGACGAAGGGCTGGGCATGGGCGTCGCAGGCGCCGACGCCTATGACTCGCGCCAGTCGATACTCGAGTCGATCATCATCTCGCTGGGCGCCACGACGATTACAATGGCGGTATCCGTGTTCGCGGCCTATGCCATCTCTCGCATGGCCTTCCGAGGCCGCGGGCATTACCTCAACTGGGTTCTCGGCCAGCGCTTCATGCCACCGATTGCCATTCTGGTGCCGCTCGTCACCATCTATAAGACGGCAGGCCTTCGCGACACCGACAATCTCTACATGGGCTACCTCGGCCTTATGATGATCTACGCACTTATGAACCTGCCCATTGCGGTGCTGCTGATGAAATCCTTCCTCGATGATGTGCCGAAGGATGTTGACGAGGCAGCGATGATCGACGGTGCTACGCGCTGGCAGACCTTCCGCAAGGTTGTGCTGCCCATGGTCAAGGGCGGCGTCGCGGCGTCGGCCGTTCTCGTCTTCATTTTCTCATGGACAGAGTTCCTGCTGTCCCTCTTCCTGACCACCGATATCCGTACGGTCCCGGTCAAAATTCAGACATTCGTGACATCGACGGGCAATGAATGGGGTTTCATCGCAGCGCTGGGAACGGCGGCGATCATCCCGAGTTTCATATTCATTCTGCTCGTCCAAAAGCATCTGGTGCGCGGCCTGACTCTTGGCTCCTTGAAAGAGTAAGAACGTGCGCGAGAAAATGAGCTCTAACCCATGGGAGGACTTTCATGAGCTTTAAAGAGTACGACAGGAAAACCTACATCGCCGATCTGGCGAAGGATTTCGGCGCCCGCCGCATCAGCAAGCGCGATTTCTTGCGCAAAGCTGGCATGGCCGGAATCGGCTTCTCAGCCTTCAACACGATGCTGCTCGGCGGCACACGTCCATTCCGCGGCTCGGGCCTTCTGGGCGATGCCGCCTATGCCCAGGACGCTGACATGAACAAGTGGCTGAAGGATGTCTCGACACCCTTCAAGGGCACGAAGATCCGCTACACCTCGGAAGCAACTCCGCCGACGGTTGTGCTGGACAAGCTGAAGGGCGAGTTCACCGAACTCACCGGCATCGAAGTCGAAATCGAGATCGTGCCGCTCGAGCAGGTGCTTGCCAAGGCCACCCAGGACGTGCAGGGCCAGCTTGGTACCTATGATCTCTACTATCTCGATCAGTCGTGGGTTGCGACCTTCTCTCAGGATACGATCGATCCGGTGGCGTACTACGATCAGAAGCCCGATCTCGCCATGCCGGGCTTCGACTTCGAGGACTTCTCGAAGCCGCTGGTCAACGGTCTTGCCCTTTACGAAGGGAAGTGGGCTGGCATCCCCTTCGATATCCCGATCATGTGCACCATGTATCGCGCTGATATCCTGGAGAAGCACAAGATCGCTCCGCCGAACACCGTTGAAGAGTTTACCCGCGCCGTCCAGATGATCACCGAAGCCGAGAAGGCCAATGGCATGTACGGCACGGGCCTTCAGGCGAAGTCTGGTCACTACTCGCTGAACTGCGACTGGACCCAGATGGTTTGGAACGAGGGCGGCTCTATCTTCACCGCTGACAAGAAATTTGCTGGTAACGATGAAGCTGCCGTCCGCGGCGTGAAGCTTTACCAGGAGTGGCTGAAGAACTCCCCGCCCGAGTCGACCAATTCGACCTGGGACGGCCAGTGGCAGATGGGTGCGTCTGGCCAGGTCGCACTGATCAACTCCTGGGACGAATTCTTCCCCGGTTGGGATGCCGATGACTCCAAGGTCAAGGGCCTGTGGCAGATCAAGCGTCCGATACAGGGTGCGTATGGCCTTCGTGCGGTGGACAAGGCTGGCTTTGGTGAAATCCCGAACTGGGGCCACCAAGGCGGCTCGATCCTTGGCCTCTCCAAGTACTCCAAGAACATCGACGCGGCATGGCTGTTCATGCAGTGGGCTTGCTCGAAGGATATCATGGTGCGCTGCACCCTCGGTGGCGGCTTCGCCCCGATGCGTATCTCGTCCTTCGCGGATCCGCGCGTCAAGGCCAAGGAGGTCGTCGGCCCCGGTACGACGCGCCACCTGCCTGTCGTTTTGGAGACCATCAACAACGATATGGCCTCCGAGCCTGACATGCCGCTGTGGGCTGGTTTCTCGAACAACGAGATCCCCGTCAACCTCGGCAAGCTGCTGACCGGCCAGGACTTCAACGGCGACGCGAAGGCCTGCATGGACACGATTGCCGCCGCAATCGACGGCGCGGTCGCGGAAGCCGGCCTCTAAGCGCTACAATCAGCAGAGGCGGCCTTATTGGCCGCCTCTGTTTCCAATTTGCAAACACCGGGGGCGTGATTCATGCGGGACGATCTTGTGATCGGTCTCGATTCCTCGACGACGGCAACCAAGGCCATCGCCTTCGACCGCCGCGGCAGAATCGTCGCGGAGGGCCGCGCCCCCGTTCCCTTGTCAACGCCGCATCCAGGCTGGTTCGAGCAGGAGGTGTCGGACTGGACCGGCGCTGCCGCCACCGCCCTGAAGCAACTCACCCGCAAGATCGACGCCGGCCGGGTCGCCGGGCTCGCCATTTCAAATCAGCGCGAAAGCTTCGCGCAGTTCGACAACAAGGATCGCGCGCTCCGCCCGGGAACACTGTGGCTCGACGAGCGCGCCCAGACGGAAGTGAGCGATCTCTGCGCCGAGCTTGGCACCGACGCCATTCACCGAATATCCGGCAAGCCCCCCGATGTGACACCCTGCCTGTACCGTTGCCGCTGGTTCTCCACCCACATGCCGAAAATGTGGGCCAGAACCGCGAAGACCGCGGAGGTGCATGGCATCCTCACCCATTTCCTCACCGGCCAGTGGACGACCTCCATCGCCTCGGCAGACCCGATGGGCCTGATCGATGCGCGTGCCTATGACTGGTCGGATGTTCTTCTCAAGGCCGCCCGCCTCACGCGCGCCCAGTTGCCGAGCCTGCGGCGTCCGGGGGAGATCATGGGCGAAGTCTCGGACAGTGCGGCGAAAAAGACAGGTCTCCGGGCAGGCACGCCGGTCATTGCCGGAGGTGGTGACGGCCAGTGCGCCGGAACAGGCGCCAATATCTTTCTTGCCGGCCGCGCCTATGTGAATCTGGGAACGGCCGCTGTCTCCGGCAACTATGGAAAGACCTACGCCACCGACCGCGCCTTCCGCACCATGATGGCGGTCGGCGAGGAAGGATTTTCCTTCGAGACGGCGATCCGCACAGGCACCTTCCTCATCAATTGGACGGTGGAGCGTCTGTTCAACGTCAATCCTGCGCGGAACCCGGCAATCTTCAAGAAACTCGAGGCGGAGGCGGCCGCCTCCCCTATTGGCGCCAATGGCCTGGTGCTCGTGCCCTACTGGTCAGGCTGCATGACGCCCTACTGGGATTCGGGGGCGCGCGGCGTCATCGCCGGCCTGTCCGGCAATCACAGCCGCGGCGATGTCTACCGCGCACTGCTCGAGGGCGTGGCGCTGGAACAGGCGATGATGACCAACAAGGTGGCGGAGGCCACTGCGCCCATCACCCACTTCGCGGCGGTGGGCGGCGGCTCGCGCTCCGATCTCTGGTGCCAGATCCTCGCAGATGCGTCCGATCGCGAGGTAAAGCGCCTGGAAACGGCGGAGGCCTCGGCACTTGGCGCCGCCATGGCCGCCGCGCGCGGTGCCGGCTGGTTCAAGACGGTGGCTGCCGCCTCGACGGCCATGTCGGGCAAACCGTCGCGAACCTTCCGTCCGCGCAAGTCAGAAGCCCGCCGCTACCGTGAACTTCTCGCCATCTATTCAGAGCTCTGGCCGCAGCTTTCGGACTGGAACCGAAGGCTCGTGGCCTTTGTAAATGGCTCTGCCCGATGACCGAATGGAATGCACTGATCGCGGAGGTCGTGTCAGGCAACTGGAAGGATCCCGCCACCGGGAAGGCCGCCACCGTGCCTTTCGAGGCCATCCGCATCGAGGATGATCTCGATGGCGGCGAAGCCGATCTGCTGGCGCCGCTCGGGCTGGGCAGGCGCATCGCGGTAGTGTCGGACGTCAACACCCACGAGGCCATGGGGCGTCGCGTGGCCAAACATCTGAAGGGACTGGCCAGCGTCGACGAACTGGTGCTGCCCGGGAATGTCCATTGCGATGAACAGGCGGTGGCGGATCTGCGTGAGAGGACGCGCCATGCCGATGCCCTGGTGGCGGTGGGCTCGGGTTCGCTCTCTGACACCTGCAAATATGCGAGCTTCAAGGACGGGCGTCCCTATGCGGTGTTCGGCACCGCAGCCTCGATGAATGGCTATGCCGCGACGACCGCCTCGGTCACGCTCGGCAATGGCTACAAGACCTCGCTTGCCGCCCACGCACCACGTGGCATCTTCCTCGATCTCAAGGTCTCCGCCGCAGCACCGGTCTGGCTGTCCGCCGCAGGTCTGGGCGACTCCCTGTGCCGGCCCACCGCCCAGGTCGACTGGTGGGCCTCGCACCGTCTGTTCGGCACTTTCTACTCGGAAACACCCTATGCGCTGATCGCCGCCGATGAACCGGACATGCTGAAATCGGCCGCAGGCCTGCAAACCCACGACATCGCCGCCAACGGTCATCTGCAGCGTGTCCTGACGCTCTGTGGCCTCGGCGTGTGTTTCACCGGCACGTCGCACCATGGCTCGATGGGCGAACATCAGGTCTCGCACTGGATCGACATGTTTGCAGGCAAGGCACATCCGGGCACCACCCATGGCCAGCAGGTGGGCGTGGCCTCGCTGGCGATTGCCCGCCTTCATCATGAGCTTCTGGCGCTCGATCAGCCGCCACTCATCCGCGCCACGGCCGTCAACGAGCAGGATTTCACCGCGCGCTATGGTCCGGAACTGGGGGCCATCTGCCTTGCGGAGGCCCGCAAGAAGGCCTTCGACCGCGCCGGTGCCGAAGCCTTCAACCGCAGGCTGGCGGAACTCTGGCCCACCCTGCGCGCAGAACTCCGCCCGATGCTGATGGACCCTGACGCCATGGCGGCAGCTCTCCGGTCGGCAGGCGGCGCAACGACTGCAACCGAACTGGGGCTGGACCGCGCGGTCTGGCGCGCCGCCATGAAATACGGCCGCGACGTGCGCAACCGCTGGTCCTTCCTTGACCTGGCGGATGATGCCGGCCTGCTCGACGATTTCCTCGCCCGCGACGAACAATAGGATCTGTAATCACATGTCATCGGTGAACATCAAGAACGTCAGGAAGAACTACGGCAACCTTGAGGTCGTCCACGGTATCAACCTGGAGATCGAGGATGGCGCGTTCGTCGTGCTGCTTGGACCGTCGGGCTGCGGCAAGTCTACCCTGCTGCGCATGATTGCGGGACTCGAAAGCGTCACCGCCGGCGACATCGAGATTGCCGGCAAGCGCGTCAACCATGTGCATCCGAAGGATCGCAACATCGCCATGGTATTCCAGAACTACGCGCTCTATGCCCACATGAAGGTGCGCGACAACATGAGCTTCGCGCTCCAGCTGGCGAGGCGGCCACAGTCCGAGATCGACGAGAAGGTGGGCTGGGCTGCCAAGATCCTCAATCTCGAACCCTATCTCGACCGCTATCCGCGCGAGTTGTCCGGCGGCCAACGCCAGCGCGTGGCCATGGGCCGCGCCATCGTGCGCAATCCGGCGGTGTTCCTGTTCGACGAGCCACTCTCCAACCTCGATGCCAAGCTGCGCGTGCAGATGCGCACAGAGATCAAGGAATTGCATGAGCGCCTCAAGACCACCACGGTCTATGTGACCCATGACCAGATCGAAGCCATGACCATGGCCGACAAGATCGTTATCCTGCGCGATGGCCATATCGAGCAGGAGGGCACGCCGCTCGACGTCTATGACCGTCCTGCCAATCTCTTTGTCGCCGAGTTCATCGGATCGCCGTCGATGAACCTGCTGAGGGGCGATGTGACGGCGCATGGCGTTCAGCTCCGCGATGGCACGGTGCTGCCGTTGCCGGCCGCGCACCGGGCCGGGCAAGGGCAGAAGGTCGTCTATGGCATCCGGCCCGAGCATCTCATGCTGGGGGCTGGCGCTACGGCCAAGGTCAATGTCGTGGAACCCACCGGACCGGAAATGCACATATACGCCGAGTTGGGAGGCCAGGAGATCTGCGTTGTCACCCAGCAGCGCGTGGCGCCGGCCCGCGGCGCCGCCATCGAGGTCACGCCGCAGCTCGACCGCGTGCATCTGTTCGATGCGGAAAGCGGAAAGTCTCTGGCGTGAGCATCATCACCATCCTTGGCGCGGGCGTAATGGGCTCCGCGATGACGCTGCCGGCGCGCGATCGCGGCCATGAAGTCCACCTGGTGGGCACGCATCTCGACCGCGCGATCATCGACAGCATCAGATCGACGGGACGTCATCCCAAGCTCAACGTGAAGCTTCCTGACGGGATTGCCGCCTGTCATGCGGAGGAGCTGTCGGGGGCTCTCGAGACAGCTGATCTCGTCATCCTGGGGGTCAGTTCGGCCGGCATTGGCTGGGCAATCGAGCGCCTGTGCGAGACACTGACCCGCCCCATTCCCGTCGTCATGATCACCAAGGGCATGCATCCCGAGCCGGACCGGCTCATCTGCCTTCCCGACCATGTCACGGCCGAGGTCCGGCGCCGCTGCGGTCTTTCGCTCACCGTCGCCGCCATTGGCGGGCCCTGCATTGCAGGTGAACTCGCCGTGCGCCGCCAGACGGGGACCGTCATCACGGCGCGCGCGCCCGACTTCGCGCAGGCGCTCTGCGCCATGTTCGAGACCGATTACTATCACCCGCGCCCATCGCCTGATGTGGAGGGCGTCGAGATCTGCGCGGCCTTCAAGAATTTCTTTGCCATCGGCGTGGGCTGGGCTGCGGGGCACCTCGAGATGATGGCGGCGACCGAAAACCGTGCCTTCAACCACAATGCAGCGGCGATTCTCTTCGACCAGGCGATACGCGAGATGATGGTGCTGGCACAGGGACATGGCGGCACGGCGCAGAGCGTGTGGGGAATGCCGGGGGCAGGTGATCTCTATGTCACCTGCCAGGCCGGGCGCAATTCGCGGCTTGGCAACAATCTGGGCCGCGGCCTGACATACAGCGCAGTGCGCAACGGTCCGATGAAGGGCGACACCATCGAGGGTGCAGAACTCGGCGTGAGCGTGGCGGCAACCCTGCGGTCCATGATTGCGGCGGGCAAGCTCGAGGCGGCGGCATTGCCCCTCACCACCGCGCTGCTCGATGCCCTGACCCGCGATGCCGCCCTCGACATTCCCTGGGCAGCCTTCCACCGGAGTTGAGGGAGGCCGCGATGGACGAAGCAGACCCGCTATCGGCTCCGGCACATTCGTTCGGCGGCATTGCCGATATCGACCCTGAGGAACAACTCGCCACCCGCGCGGCCTGGCTCTATTTCGTAGCCGGGCTCACCCAGGCACAGATCGGCAAGAAACTCGGCATCAACCGGACACGGGTGAACAGGCTGCTCGCCGAGGCGCGGGATCAGGGTCTCGTGCAGATCAACATCACGGGGCGGCTGGCCTCCTGCGTCGCACTCGAGCAGAAGCTGCGCGAGCGTTACGGGCTCGAGGAGGCGGTGGTCGTGCCCACACCGCCTGATCAGGACATGATCCCTCAGGTGATCGCGACGGCCGCCGGAGCCGTTCTCAGTCACCGGCTCAAGGATGGCATGTCGGTGGGCGTGGGTTGGGGCCGCACCCTGCGGCTGTCCATACAATCCGTGCCACGCCGCCAGATGAACCGCCTGTCTGTCGTCTCCTTGCTGGGTGGCCTGACGCGCGGCTCCGCCATGAACCCGCATGAAACCGCCTCCCATCTCGCCGATCTGGTTGGCGCCCAGTGCTATTATGTCGCCGCACCGGCGCTGACCGACACGGAGTCAACCCGCAACCTGCTGATCGCCCAGCCCATGCTGCGCGAAATCTTCGAGCGCGGCGCGCGGGTCGATCTGGCCTTCCTGTCGGTCGGCGCCCTCACACACAACTGCACGATGTCACGCGTCGGGCTGATCACGCGCGGTGAGGTCGATGATCTGCTGCAGGCCGGTGCGGTCGGGGACATCTGCGCGCACTGGATCAATGTGGAGGGCAGCCTCGTGGATCATCCGCTCAATGCGCGCGCCATGGCCTTGCCGCCTGACAAGCTCAAGGATGTTCCCTGCGTCGCAATCGCGTCGGGGGGCCAGGCCAAGGCAGCTGTGCTGCGCGGCGTCCTCCGCGGCGGCATGTGCGACGTCCTCATCACCGACGAGCAGGCCGCGAAGGCCATTCTCGCGATGGACTGAGTCCGGTCATGGGACGGTTCCGCCGTCAGCGATAGTTGATGGCCTTGGCGTTGACCACCAGCGCCGGGCTCAGCTTTCCCGCGAAATGATCAAGCACGTTCTGTACGGAAGACACCGCCATGCGCGCGGCGCATTCAGCGGTAAGGCCGGCCGAGTGAGGGCTGAGCAGCACGCGATCATTGCTGAGCAACGGATGCCCGGCGGGCGGTGGTTCGCTCTCCAGCACATCCAGCCCCGCGCCACGCAGCTTGCCACTGCGCAAGGCCGCATCAAGTGCCGCCTCATCCACCAAGCCGCCGCGCGCCGCATTGACGAGGATGGCGCCCGGCTTCATCATCGCAAGTTCGCGGGCACCGATCAGAGCGCCCTTTGGCGAGCCGGGCATGTGCAGCGAGACGTAATCTGCAGTCCCCAGGGCAGCCAGAAGATCAGGCGCGGGCTCGACCCCAAGCTGGACCATCACATCGGCCGCCACGAAAGGATCATGGGCCATCACACTCATGCCAAAGGCCTGGGCGAGCGCGGCCACCCGGCGCCCGATGCGTCCGAAGCCCAACAGCAGCAGACGCCCGCCATCCAGTTCCACGGTCTCAAAACGGTTGCGAACATTCCATATACCCTGGCGCACGGCCTGGTCATGGGGGGCAGCGCGGCGCGCAACCGCAAGCATCAGCATCAGGGTGTGCTCTGCCACAGCGCGGGAGTTGACATCACCCACGATGCTGAGAGGTATGCGTCGTGCATCGAGTGCCTTTACATCGACCGCGTCATAACCGACGCCATGGCGCGACACGATGGCAAGCCTCGGCGCGGTGGCAATGGCTTCGGCAGTCAGCGGCTGGGTACGCAGCACCAGGGCATCTGCCGCAGGCAGATCGGGCAGATAGGACTCAAGCGAGATCTCGTCGATCAGCTTGAAACTGATGCCCGGCGTCGCCTCAAGCAGCGCCACGCCTGCGGGATGAAGTTTTCCGGCGACCAGAATATGTGACATGTCCGTCAATACCCGCTGTTCGTGGGGGCAGGCGCGCCTGCGACCTGTTCGCCCAACATCTTGCGCACGCCATCGACACTCGCCTTGGCCGCACCCGCCAGAAGGCGCACATCGTTGGACAGCGTCACGAGATCAAACCCCCAGCCCACGGCCTTTGCCGCATAGGCAGGCGTTCCGCAATGCAGGCAGGCACGGATGCCTGCCGCATGCGACTTGTCGAGGATCGTGCGGATCGCCTGCACCATCTCCGGCTCCTCGCGGTCGAACCCGACCGGATGCTTGCGGCCCGTGAGGCCCAGGGTGAGATCGGCAGGCCCGATGTAAACACCATCAAGGCCCGGCGTGGATACGATCTCGTCAAGGTTCTTCATGCCATCAGCCGTCTCGATCATCGCAAGACAGAGAACTTCGGAATCGGCCCAGGCGGAATACTCGCTGCCATGGGCAAAGACCGCGCGGGTCGGCCCCATGCTGCGCTGGCCGTTCGGAGGATAGCGCATGTAGGAGACAAACCGTTCAGCTTCGGCGCGGTTATTGATCATGGGGCAGATGATGCCCATGGCTCCGGCATCCAGAGCCTTCATGATGTCACCCGCGGCAAGCCACGGCACCCGTACCATGGGCGTCACCGGGCTGGCCCGGATTGCCTGCAGCATGGGTGCAAGGGCTTCATAGCCGAGAAACCCATGCTGCTGATCGATCGTGACGGCATCATAGCCCTGCTGTGCCATGATTTCCGCGGTGAAGGCATTTCCGATCGAAAGCCAGCCATTGACGGCCGGCTTGCCCTCGGCCCACAGGCGGCGGATGGGATTGCGTGTCATGATCTGCCTCCCTAGACAGCGACCTGGGTCAGCTTGACGTTCATGTAATCCAGAATGCCTTCGGTGCCACCCTCGCGACCCATGCCGCTGGCCTTGATGCCGCCGAAGGGCGCTTCGGCAGAGGCAAGCGCATAGGAATTGACGCCGACCATTCCAGATTCGAGCCGGGCGGCCGCCTCGCGCATGCGTGCCGGATCACGGGTGAAGACATAGGCCGCCAGGCCATGCTCGCTGCTGTTTGCGCGCTCGTAGACCTCTTCAGCGGTCCTGAAGGATGTGACGGCGGCAATGGGCCCGAAATTCTCCTCGGCCATGGCCAGCGCATCATCAGGCAGACCCGTGATGACGGTGGGTGCGAAGAAGAATCCCTTGTTCTGACCCTGCGGGCGCATGCCGCCGGTTTCAATGCGACCCCCGCGGGCCTTTGCATCAGCGATGATCTTTTCCATGGCATCCACACGGCGCTGGTTGATGAGCGGACCCATCTGGCTGGTTTCGTCGAGGCCATGTCCGAGCTTCAGCGCCCTCGCACGGGCCGTGAAGCCTTCGACGAAGGGCGCCACCAGTTTCTCATGCACGTAGAAGCGATCGGCCGTAACGCAGACCTGTCCGGCATTTGCGAACTTCACGGGGACGGAGAGATCGAGTGCCTGTTCCAGTTGCGCATCCTCGAAGACGAGGACCGGAGCATTGCCGCCAAGTTCCATCGAGACGCGCTTCAGTGTTCCCGCTGCGTCGCGGATCATCTGCTGGCCGATGGCCGTGGAGCCGGTGAGCGAAATCTTGCGCACGGCGGGCGATGCCATGATGGGGTCATAGGTGGTCGAGGTTGGTCCGATCACCAGGTTGACCGCTCCATCCGGAACCCCGGCCTGCTTCACGCAATCAACCAGAAGCATTGCGGTCCCGGGGACCTCGCGCGAGGGCCGGACGATGATGGAGCAACCCGCCGCCAGTGCGGGTGCTACCTTGCGGGCGATGAGGAAGGCGGGAAAGTTCCATGCGGTGAAGGCGGCGGCGATACCCACCGGCTCATGGCTCACCTCGATCCGGCCTCCCGGCGCCCGGCTCTCGACGATCCGGCCGTAGATCCGGCGCGCCTCCTCGGCATGCCAGCGGAACTGGTCGATGGAGAGGCCCCATTCACGCCGGGCCTGTGCGATCGGCTTGCCGGTTTCCAGCGTGATACGGCGCGCGGCCTCTTCCGTGCGGGCAGACATCAGATTGGCAATGCTGTGCAGAAGGTCGGCACGCGTCCAGGCCGGCGTCGCGCGCCACGCCTTCAGGCCGCTGGCTGCAGCAGCGATTGCCTCCTCGACATCAGCGGCAGAGGCGGCGGGCGCCGCCCCGATCACCTCGCCAGTCGCCGGATCGGTTACCTCGATCACCCCCGCGCCGCCCTTGGCGCGCCAGTGTCCACCGATCAGCAGGCCATAGGTCTCATACATTGCGAAATTCCATCCCCAGCGGCACTGTGCAACGCTTGTTGCAGTATCTTGCTTGCGGCAAGGGTTTTTTCTTGTCAAGGCTTTGCCGCCGTCTTATGGCAGACGGAACGTGCACAAGGCAGCAGACATGCCGGACGGCAAGACCAGGGCAAAACAGTCGACACCGCGCAGCTACGAAGGCGTGGTCGACCTGATCACACGGGAGTATCCCGGCCTGTCGGCGGGTTCGCAGCAGATTGCGCGCTTCTTTACCCAGAATCCGACCCTGATCGCGCTCGAATCCATCAATGCCATCGCCGAGAAATGTGGCGTTCACCCCTCAAGCCTCGTGCGCTTCGCCCAGACCCTGGGCTATGCCGGTTTCAAGGACCTCCAGGGCGTTTTCCAGACACGTCTGGCGACTGCGGCGCCGGGCTTTCGCGAACGGATCAGCGCGCTCGAGCAGGAACTCTCCCGTACCGCCGGTCAGGGAAGCAAGGGATTGATCCGCGATCTTGTGGTACGCGACATCGCGGCACTTCAGGGGCTGATGGACAGCGTGGGCGAGGCGGCGCTCGAGAGTGCCGCGCGGCTGCTGACGGCCGCCGACACCATCTACATCGCCGGCCAATTGCGCTCGGAACCACTGGCTGGTCTGCTGCGCTATCTGCTCACCATGCTGCACCGGCGGGTCGTGCTGCTGGATCCCGCTGGCGGCCTGGCGCCGGAGATGGCCCGTACCATGGGCCGGGGCGATGTGCTGGTGGCGATTGCCTTCCGGCATTATGCCAAGGAGGTGGTGAGTATCGCAGAACTGGCGCCCGAGACCGGAACGCCGCTCATTGCCATCACCGACAGTGCCCTCTCCCCCCTCGCCAAGAACGCACAGGTGCTGTTCACCGTGCCGGAGGACGAATACTCGTTCTCGCGGTCGCTGGCCGCTCCCATGTGCCTCATCCAGTGTCTTGCGACGGCCACGGCGGCCCACCTCCAGCCCGGAGGGACCATGCCGCACATTCCCAGCGTCACGGAAATCGCCCGCAACCAGAAAGCCCGCCTGCCCCGCCCTTCCACAGGCTCAAAAATGGAAGCAGCGTTCCAAGGCTTGAAAAAATAGATGAATTGTTCCAAAACGACACCCAAATCGGAGGCTTCCCCATGTCCACTGTCCGTCTGACCATGGCCCAGGCGCTCGTGCGCTATCTGTGCAATCAGTTCACCATCATCGACGGCAAGAAGGAACCGCTGTTTGCCGGGCTCTTCGGCATTTTCGGTCACGGTAACGTGACCTGCATCTCCGAAGCCCTCGAACGCGTGCAGGATCAGCTTCCCACCTGGCGCGGCCAGAACGAGCAGTCCATGGCTCTCGCCGCCGTCGCCTATGCCAAGGCCATGCGCCGCCGCCAGATCATGGTGGCACTCTCCTCGATTGGTCCTGGTGCGCTCAACATGGTGACGGCGGCGGGCTGTGCCCATGCCAATCGCTTGCCGATCCTGATCCTGGCGGGCGATATCTTCGCCAACCGACGGCCCGATCCCGTGCTGCAGCAGGTGGAGCACTTCGGCAATCCCACGATTTCGGTCAATGACGCCTTCAAGGCGGTGTCACGCTACTGGGACCGCATCACCCATCCCGAACAGATCATTTCCTCCCTGCCCCAGGCGGTGGCCTGCATGCTCGATCCCGGCGATTGCGGACCGGCATTCATTGGTCTCTGCCAGGACACGCAGGAAATCGCCTTCGATTATCCGGAGGCATTCTTCACCCCGACCATCCATGCCATTCCGCGGCCGCGCCCTGACCGTGATCGGCTGGCCGAGGCCGTGGCGCTCATCAAGTCGGCCAAGCGTCCGCTCATCATCTCGGGTGGTGGTGTGCGATATTCGGGCGCTGAGAAGGAAGTCGGCGACTTTGCACTGAAGCACGGTATCCCGATGGCCGAGACCATCGCCGGCAAGGGCGCGGTCACTCACGATCATCCCGCTCATGTCGGACCGATCGGTGTCATTGGCTCGACATCGGCCAATGAGATGGCGGGAGATGCCGATGTCATCATTGCCATCGGCACAAGACTGCAGGACTTCACCACGGGTTCGTGGACAGTGTTCGGCCATGATGCCCGGTTCGTGTCGATCAACGCGGCCCGCTATGATGCGGTGAAGCACCGCGCGCTTGCGGTGACTGGCGATGCCCGTGAGACGATCACGGAACTTGAAGCGGCACTCGGCGCCTGGAAGGCGGACGCCGCATGGACGCAAAAGGGGAAGACAGCCTTCAAGGGCTGGAATGAACTGCTCGATCATCACCAGAAGCCCAGCAACGCCGCCGTTCCGACCTATGCGCAGGTGGTTGGCGTCGTGAATGCGTGGGCCGCTCCCAATGACACGATGGTGACCGCCGCCGGCGGCCTGCCCGGCGAAACCGCCAAGGGCTGGCGCGTCAAGAACCCGAACACCTATGATCTGGAATTCGGCTTCTCGGCCATGGGCTATGAAGTGGCCGGTGGCTGGGGCCATGCCATGGCCAAGAAGGGCGACGGCGAAACCATCGTGATGGTCGGCGATGGCTCGTACATGATGCTCAACTCCGATGTCTATTCATCTGTTCTCACCGGCCACAAGATGATCATCGTGGTCTGCGACAATGGCGGCTATGCGGTGATCAACCGCCTGCAGAACTTCAAGGGCACGCCGTCCTTCAACAACCTCATCAAGGATAGCCGCGTGAAGCAGCCCTTTGCGGTCGACTTCGCAGGCCATGCTGCCTCCATGGGCGCGCTGACGCGCCATTGCGAGAGCCTCGCCGATCTCGAGGCCGCGCTCAAGTGGGCAAAGACGACCGACCGCACCACGGTGATCTCGATCGTGACGGATGCCTTTGCCTGGGTGCCGGGTGACGCCGACTGGGATGTCGGCGTGCCAGAAGTCTCGGACCGTCCAGAGGTCAAGAAGGCGCGGGCCCATCAAGACCAGATCCGCAAAAAGCAGCGCATTGGAGTGTAACGCCATGAAGGCAAAGCTTGGAATGTCCCCCATCGCCTGGTGGAATGACGATCTCACCGAACTCTCGGATGACGTTTCACTGGAGGAATGCCTCCGGCAATCGCGATCGGCGGGGTTCACCGGCATGGAACAGGGCCGCCGTTTTCCCTCCACCGCCGCGGAGATGCTGCCGGTTCTGAAGAAGGCCGATGTCACGCTGTGCGGCGGCTGGTTCTCCGGCACGCTGGTTGATGACTCGGTCGAGGCCAACCAGAAGCGCATCCAGCCCATGGTGGATCTGTTCAAGGCCGTGAACGCACCCTGCATCGTCTATGGTGAGATCGGACGATCCATCCAGGGCGACCGCTCCAAGCCGCTGGCCACCAAGCCGAAGCTCTCTGAAAATGAAATGCAGGCCTATGGAGCCAAGGTCTCGGAGCTTGGCAAATGGGTGGAAGCGCAGGGCATGCCCATCGTCTATCACCATCACATGGGAGCGGTGGTCGAGACCGAGCCGGAGCTTGATATGTTCATGGCCAATTCGACCATTTCCCTGCTGTTCGACGCAGGTCACATGGCCTTCGCGGGTGGCGATGTGTTGCGCTGCATCGACAAGCATCACAGGCGCATCCGCCACGTCCATACCAAGGATGTGCGCATGGACGTCATCAACAAGCTCGACCGCACGAAGGAGAGCTTCCTCGACGCCGTCATCAAGGGTGCCTTTACGGTTCCAGGAGATGGATCACTGGATTTCGGAGCCATCGTGAAGAAGCTGGCCTCCTATGGCTATGAAGGCTGGTTCGTGGTGGAGGCAGAGCAGGACCCGCGCAAGGCCCCGCCGCTGAAAATGGCGCAAATCGGCCACAGGGAGCTGATGCGGGTGATGACGGCCGCGGGATATGAGGTCGTGGCGTGAGCCGCGAACTGGGCATCGGCCTGATCGGTACCGGCTTCATGGGAAAGGCGCATGCCTTTGCCTATCGCGCAGCGCTGGCGGCCTTTCCCGACATTCCGGCGCCGCGACTCGAATTGATTGCCGACGTGGACGAAGCCCTCGCAGCGAAGGCGGCCCATCAGTATGGCTTCGCGCATTCGACCGGCAACTGGCGCAAGCTGGTGACCGACCCCCGCATCGATGTGGTGTCGATCACCACGCCCAACACGCTGCACAAGGAGATGGCACTTGCCGCCATAGCCGCCGGCAAGCATGTGCATTGCGAAAAGCCGCTCTCGCCCACGCTTGCCGACTCGCGACTCATGGTCGAGGCAGCTGAAAAGGCAGGTGTCGTCACACAGGTCGGCTTCAACTACATCAAGAACCCCCTGCTCAAGCTGGCACGCGACATGGTGGCGGCAGGCGAACTTGGCGAGATCACGGGATTTCGTGGCATTCATGCAGAAGACTACATGCATGATCCCGAGAGCCCCTACAGCTGGCGCATCGACCCGGTCGGCGGGCCGGGCGTCATTGCCGATCTGGGCTCGCACATCATCGGCATGGCGCGGTTTCTGCTCGGCCCGATCGCTGAAGTGAGCGCCGACGTCCGCACTGTCATCACGTCACGCCCCGTGAGCCGTGGGGCAAAGGAACGAAAGGACGTTCTTGTAGATGATGTAGCGCGCA
>Ga0129333_10001214_pt1 | contig 23059 bp, 25 predicted proteins | sample CPB6_08_DNA_FD_94474 | JGI IMG/M metagenome (GOLD analysis project Ga0129333, IMG submission 94474) | Freshwater to marine salinity gradient microbial communities from Chesapeake Bay, USA - CPBay_Sum_0.6_0.8_DNA | ecosystem: Environmental > Aquatic > Marine > Coastal | place: USA: Chesapeake...
AGCCCGACGAGTTCGGCGTGCGGGATGATCCCGGTGTGGCAGTGGAACTCGCCCCCCTCGGCGAGCGTCACCAGGTAGCGCCGGGCCTTGTGGTCGGTGAGCAGCACCTTGTCGCCCAAGACCAACGGTCCACGTCTCATCGTCGCACCATCACCGGGGTGGGGACCTCGACCGGTCCGGCCGGCGCGGCCGCACCGACCCTGGTCTGCAGCCGACAGAAGGCACACGTCCCTTCCGCCGTCGGCGCACCGCAGGACGTGCAGCGGCCGAGATCCTCGGCCCGCAGCGCAGCGCCGGCCCGGAGGAGTTCGGCCGCACGCTCGAGGAACCCGAAGTAGAACGCGTGCTTCGTCCCGGGTGAACGTCGCTCGGCCTGCTCGAGCAGGTCCTTGTAGCCGAGGTGTCGGTTGCCTGCGGCGAGCGGGCACTCCTCGACCTGGTAGTCGATCCCGGCGAGCACGCAGTACGCAGCCGTCTCACGTTCCGCCAGTCGGACGAGCGGCTTCACCTTGCGAGGGAAGCCGTTGCCTGCGGGCAGCACGGGGGCCTGACGAGCGAGATAGTCGGTGTCCCAGTGCAGGACGTTGCCGAAGAGCACCGCCGCCTCGTCGTCGAGGTTGTGCCCGGTGGCGACGACGTCGTAGCCGCCGTCGAGGGCCGCGCGGTCGAACAGGTGTCGCTTCGTCAGACCACACGACGAGCAGGGCACACGGCGGGTCACCGCAGCCGCGGTCGGGATGTCGAAACCGTGTTCCTCACGGACGTCGATCTCGATCAGTCGGTAGCCGCGCTCCGCTGCGAAGGTGCGCACGTGCGCACCCGAGACGTCGGAGTAGCCGACGTCCCCCGACGGCCGTCCCTTGGGACCGGACCCGATGCCGAGACCGATGTAGAGACCATCGGCCTCGTGACCGAGCTCGTGCAGCAACTGCCAGAGCGCGAGCGAGTCCTTGCCACCGGACACCGCGACGAGCACCCGCTCCCCCGGCGCGATCATGGCGAACTGCTCGATCGCCTTGCGCGTCTGGTCCCGGCAGAGCCGCAGGAAGTGCTCCGCGCAGAAGTTCGCGTTGTGCCGCGGCACGTCGATGACCGCAGGCCCGCGGCAAACCCGGCACTTCACGACGCACGCCCCGGCGCGCCCATGCCACCCGAGATGACGGGACGGATCTCGATCACGTCGTCGTCCGCGAGCATCTCGTCACCGGGGACCAGTGTCCCGTTCCGGATGACGAGCACGCTCGAACGCTCGATGGCGAGGTCGTTGAGGACCCCGGCGACCGACCGCGGCCCACGCACCTCGACCTCGCGACGCGGGTTGCGGAGGAGGATCTTCATGCCGTCACCGGCCGGCCTCGGCCCGCAGCGCCTCGGCGACCCGACGGCGGAGTCGGCGCGAACCGAGTCGACGCGGGAGCGCGTCCGACGTCGTGAGGTCGAGCCGTCGACCGCTGCGCAACGTCGTCCGGTAGACGAGCTCCTGCCGGCGTCGGCCGGCACCGGAGCGACGCAGCACTCGCCACGCCGTGCCGAGGACGAGGAGCGCGACCCTTCGGCGCGGGTCCTTGCGGAGCCGCCGCACGAGCGGTCGGGCGAGGAGGGACATGACACCCATCGATCAGAGACGACGGATCTCGACGACCGTCGAACGACGTCGACCGGCCCGTCGGCCGAGGACGTAGACCGCGACGAGCAGGACGACACCCGCGGCACCGCCCACGAGAGCGACCCGTTGCCGGGCACCCTCGACCGTGGCGGTCAGGTCGGCCTGCACCTCACGGAACTTCGCCTCGATGGCCGCACGGTCGATCCGCCCGGCGTCGGTTCCCTCGACCATGGTCATCTGCTCCCGAGGTTCTCGGAACGGCTCCGCGCCACGACGGCGCCGAGTGCCACGACGGCGCCGACCACGACGACGAGGACGATGAGGTAGGGCGCGAACGACCATGCACCGTCGAACGCCCCACCCGTGGCGTCCTGGAGGAGGCGGAGCAGGCCGACGACGAGGAACACTGCGCCGACCGCAACGAGCAGCGAGCCGACGAGGCCGAACGCCAGGTACCGGCCGAGGGCCCGCAACGGGTCGAGCGTCTCCTGCCGCGCGTAGGCGACGAGCAGGTCACGGAGATCCTTCAGCAGATCGCTCGGCGACGACTCGGCACGGGCCACACGTCCTCCTTCGGACCCCGCAAGCCTTGCCGACCCGGCCCCTGCGGGCAAACCTCAAGCCTCCTCGCCACCCGTGAGGCGATGGCGCAGGACCACTTCGAGGTCGGTGAGGGCGTCGTCGATCCGCGCGCAGCGCAACCCCACGGAGTCGGCCGCGAGCAGACGCTGGCGGTCGAAGGGCCCGATCGGTACGACTGCGGCCAGGGCCCAGACTCCCTCGTCGACGCCGTCGACGTCGGGCGGGAGCGGCGGCACCCGGAGACCCGCCTCGCTCGCCAGCGCGAGCACGTGGCCGAGCCGGGCCCGCAGACGGGCGCGGTCCGCCCCGATCGACCCGGGGTCCTCGGGCACGTCCTCGAAGGGCTCGACGACCGCCCGCGGGTACGGCTCGTCGCGCTCCCAGCGCACGACGCGCACCCGCTCGGTCCCCATCACGACGAGCCCCCAGCGACCGTCGGGGTACTCCTCGGCGTGTTCGATCCGGGCGACCGTCCCGACATCACTGCGCACGTCACCGCCGCCGACCTCGCTGCCCCGTTCGATCAGCGCGACCCCGAACCGCCCGTCCGCCGCCCGGACGTCCCGCACGAGCGCCCGGTAGCGCTCCTCGAAGACGTGGAGCGGCAGGATCTCACCGGGCAGGAGGACGGTCCCGAGCGGGAAGAAGGGCAGCGCCGCGGTCACGACTTCGGACCGATCGCCTCGGGCGGAGGTCCGGGGTCGTACGTTGCGATCGCAAGCGCGATCTGGTCCTCGAGGTACTTCGAGCCGTTGGCGTTGCCGCCGTTGGCGATGATCGCGAACCGGACGACGAAACCGGCCATCGAGTCGACGACCCCGGCGAGCGACGTGACCGACCCCATCGTGCCGGTCTTCGCGTGCACGAGCCCCTCGGCCGCCGTTCCCCAGAGTCGACGGCGCATCGTGCCCGACGAACCCGCGACGGCGAGACCCTCCACGAGCGGCGAGCGGCGACCGGAACGTTCGATGATCGCATCGAGCAGTCGACACGTCACGAGGGTCCCCTCGTCGAGGCCGGAGCCGTCGGTGACCGCCATGCCGTCGACCGCGAGGCCGTCGGCCCGCAGCCGCTCGACGAGCGCAGCGGCGCCCGCCGCCGTCGAACCGGAACCCGACCGGACGACCCCGAGCTCCTTCAGCAGCAGTTCGGCGACCGTGTTGTCGCTCGTCCGCAACATGTACCCGACGATGTCCCGCATGGTCGGCGACGACAGCGACGCGACGACACGCCGTCCGGCGGGCGCCGGTGCGGCCGCTCCCCCGCCGTCGACTGCGATGCCGCCGGCCGCGAGCACCTGGACGAGGCGGGCGGCACTCGCCGCAGCGGGGTCCTCGGAGCGGGCGGCCCAGGGTGACGGCGGAGCGCCCTCGGGCACGGCGAGGAAGCCGTGGTTGACGAGGAACGCCGACTGCGGCCCCGCGACGTCCTGCGCGACGAGACCCTCCGGCCAGTTCGGGTGGTACCTGACCGGGTCGTAGCGCGACTCGTCCGCGAGGAGACGGCCGGTGATCCGCTGGATGCCCGCCGAACGCAGCGCGTCGACGAGCGACTCGGCGGGCGTGCGGACCGCGGCGAGTTCTCCCGACGTGGCGGCGTAGTCCTCGGTGACGAGGACCGGGTCGCCCGACCCGATCGCCCACAGATCACCCTGCAGGACACCTCGCACGACCGGAGCAGTCGCCTCGAAGGTCGTCCGGTACCGGAAGTCGGGGCCGAGTGCCGGATCACCGAGGACGGCGTACGCCGTGAGGATCTTCATGTTGGACGCCGGCTGCAGGAGCGCCGAGGAGTTGCGGTCGACGAGGACCGCACCGCCCTCGGCGACCGCGAGGACGCAGGTCGTCTCGACCGGGACGTTCACCGCGAACTCGTCGAGTGCGGGGGCGAACTGCGCTCGTCGACCCGGTTCGACGATGACCGTCGGGAGACGTCGGGCCGACAGCACGGGGGTGACGGGACCGGGTTCCGCCGCAGGCACGGGTTCCGGGGGCGGGGCTCCCCCGGTGCGCCCGCCGAGGAGACCGACGAGGAGCACGAGCACGGCCCCGCCCGCGAGCACGGCCGGACCTCGTCGTGGGTTCATGCCTCGCGCAGGTGCTGCACGTGCCGCCACATGTGGTGCAGCGCCCGCACCGCCCGCTGTGGGGTCGGATAGCAGTACCGCCCCGACTCCCGAACCGCAGCGGGACCGGGATTCGCAGGGTCGGCAACCGCGAGCTCGCTGGCGACGAGGACCGGCTTGCCCGTCGCCACCGACACTTCGGCGGCCGTCCGGGCGTACCTGGCGTCCTGGCGTTCGTGGAAGTCGACGATCCGCTCGAGACCGTGGTCGGGGTAGAAGCGACCGGTCTTGTTGATCTTCGCCTGGTTCGACTGGATCCCCACACCGAGCAGGATCACGGCGTCGACCTCGGGGTGGGCGGCCACCATCTCGAGCACGTCCGGGATGGTGTCACGGGTCTCCGCACCGGCGAGGTCGACCGGGTTGGAGCGGCTCCATCGTGGTGGGAGCTTCGTGTCGATCGAGGCGCGCAGGTCGTCGGGGAGCGGCAGGAGCTCGAGGTCGGAGGTCGCGATGGCATCGGCGGTCACGACCCCCCAGCCACCCGCCGTCGTGACGACGACCACCCGCGGGCCCTTCGGCAGCGGCTGGGTCGCGAACGATGCTGCGGTGTCGAACGCCTCCTCGACGGTCGCCGCACGCGTGACGCCCGCCTGGCGGCAGGCACCGTCGAACACGCGGTCGTCGCTCGCGAGCGAACCGGTGTGACTGGCCGCCGCCCGCGCTCCGCCCGCGGTGGCCCCGCCCTTGAACACGACGACCGGCATCCGGGCCGTGATGGAACGCATGCGTTCGAACCAGCCGCGTCCGTCCTCGCCGACCCCTTCGAGATAGGCCAGGCCCACGCTCGTCTCGGGATCCTCGGCGAACCAGTCCAGGTAGTCGACGACCGACGCCATCGCGGCGTTCCCGGCCGAGATCCCCCGGGAGATGCCGACACCGGAGGAGGTGGCGAGGTTCATGAACGAGGAGACCAGGTTGCCCGACTGGCTGGCCGCACCGATCCGACCCCGGACCGGGTTCGGGCCCACGATCTGGGCGCACAACCGCGCCGGCGTGGACACGAGACCCTGCCCGTTCGGCCCGGCGACGAGGACACCGAGCTCCTGTGCGAGCGCCACGAGGGCGTCCTCGTCGGCCCGCCCCTCCGGACCGGACTCGCCGTACCCGGCCGTCGTGAAGAAGAACGCCTTCACGCCACGTGCGGCGCCGTCCCGCAGCACGTCGGCGGCAGCACCCTTCGGGGTGCAGACCATGCAGAGGTCGGCAGCGCCGTCCGGCAGGTCGGCGAGGGTCGGGATGGTCTCGATCCCGAGGATCGATCCGCCCTCCCGGTTCGTGGCGAACACGTTGCCCGCGTAGCCACCGGCGAGGACGTTGTGGAGGCTGACGAACCCGAACTTGCCCGGATGGCTCGACGCCCCGGCGACGACGACGCCACGCGGTTCGAAGAGGGCCCGGAACTGTTCGGCGGTCGGACGGGTCATGCGGGCTCCACCTCGACGAGCGCGTCGACGGCGACCGGGCGGCCGTCGACGACGATGAGCGGGTTCAGGTCGACCGAGCGGATCCCGGGGTCCAGGGCGACCCCGGACAGGGCGAGCAGCACCTCGACGAGCGCAGCGCGGTCGACGGCGGGCTCCCCACGGAAGGGGCCGAGCAACGCCTGGGTGCGCAGATCGTCGATCATCTGGTGTGCATCGCGCGCCGTCAGCGGTGCGAGCCGGATCGCGACGTCGGCGAGCGCCTCGGCCAGGATGCCGCCGACGCCGAGCACGACCGTCGGGCCGAACTGCGGGTCACGGGCGACACCGGCGATGAGTTCGCGGGTCCCCTGCACCATCTGCGCCACGAGGATCTCGACGTCCCCGTCCTCGGGCGTCGCCTTCGCGAGGAGTTCCGCCGCGGCGGCCTCGACGGCCGCCCGGTCGCCGAGCCGGAGCCGCACGAGGCCCCGTTCGGTCTTGTGGGCGATGCGGTCGCCGTTGAGCTTCACCACCACGGGGAACCCGATGCGTTCCGCTGCCGCTCCGGCCGCCGCGGGATCGGCTGCACGCTCCTCCGCTGCGAAGGGGATGCCGAACCGGCCGAGCAGGGCCTTGGAATCGGCTTCGGAGAGCGTCGTGGTCGTCGCCGTGTGCACGGGTCGGGAGCCTAAACGGTGCGCGGTCGACCGACGGTGACGGCGTTAGGGTCGGACCCGATGAGCAGCCTCCCGAACGTCTCGGACACCTTCGACCCGACCGCCTGGACCGAGGTCCCCGGTTTCGGGTTCACCGACATCACCTACCACCGTGCGAACGACCACGGCACGGTCCGCATCGCGTTCGACCGTCCGGAGGTGCGGAACGCATTCCGTCCGCACACGGTCGACGAGCTGTACCGGGCGCTCGACCACGCCCGGATGACGCCCGACGTCGGCTGCGTGCTCCTCACCGGCAACGGGCCCTCGCCACGCGACGGCGGCCACGCGTTCTGCTCCGGCGGCGACCAGCGCATCCGGGGTCGGGACGGGTACCGGTACGCGGACGGGACCACGGCCGACACCATCGACCCGGCCCGGGCCGGACGCCTCCACATCCTCGAGTGCCAGCGCCTCATCCGGTTCATGCCCAAGGTCGTGATCTGCGTGGTGAACGGCTGGGCGGCGGGTGGCGGCCACTCCCTCCACGTCACGAGCGACCTCACGCTCGCTTCGCGCGAGCACGCACGGTTCAAGCAGACCGACGCCGACGTCGGCAGTTTCGACGGGGGGTTCGGCTCCGCCTACCTGACCCGCATGGTCGGCCAGAAGTTCGCCCGGGAGATCTTCTTCCTCGCGGACGAGTACGACGCCGAGACCATGCACCGGATGGGCGCCGTGAACCGGGTCGTCCCGCACGCGGAGCTCGAGGCCACCGCGCTCGACTGGGGCCGCAGGATCAACGGCAAGTCGCCGACGGCGCAGCGGATGTTGAAGTACTCCTTCAACCTCATCGACGACGGGCTCGTCGGCCAGCAGCTCTTCGCCGGCGAGGCGACGCGTCTCGCCTACATGACCGACGAAGCGGTCGAGGGACGCGACGCGTTCCTCGAGAAGCGCAGTCCCGACTGGTCCCGCTTCCCCTGGTACTTCTGAACCCGGCGTCAGTCCGGGAGCAGGTGTCCCCGCTCGTCGCGGCGCTCCGGACCGTTCACCCGGGCCCGACCGTCGCCGAAGAGCGCGTCACGCTCGGCGAGGGTGGCTCGCAGACCCTTCTCCTTCACATTCGCCCGGAACTGCGCCATCGCCGTCGAGGCGAGGTGGCCGCGGGCGTCGTTCTCCGCTGCGATGCGCTGCAGGGTGCGGGCTCCCATCAGCTCCATGCCGAGGTTCACGATCCGCTTGTTCGCTGCGAGCAGGTCGGCGTCGATCATCGCGAGCCGGGCGGCGAGACCCTCGACCTCGGCCTCGAGATCGGCGAGCGGCACGGCCTTCATGGCGAGGCCGAGCTGCTGCGCCTCGGCGCCGGTGACCGTGTCACCGGTGAGCATGAGCCGCTTCGCCCACTGCGGCCCCACGTGGTAGAGCCAGAAGTTGTTCGGCAGGGCGCCCAGATCCCGTGCCGGCGGGAACCCGAACCGTGCGTCGTCCGCGGCGATCACCATGTCGCAGAGCAGCGCGATGTCGCAGCCCCCGGCGAGACACCAACCGTGCACCTGCGCGATGACGGGCTTGTGCATATCGAAGATCGCCATCCGCAGGCGCTGCGACCGCTCGAGCTGCCAGGTGTCGTCGTCGAAGGAACGCACACCGCGCCGCCCCTCCGCCATCGGCGGCGCGCCGAGCAGGTCGTACCCTGCGGAGAAGCACGTCCCCGCACCGCGGATGACGACCGAGTGGACCGCGGTGTCGTCGTCGGCGTCCCAGAGGGCCTGGTGCAGCTCCTCCTGCATGCGGAAGGTGATCGCGTTCCGCTTCTCAGGGCGGTCGAGGGTGATCCGCGCCGTACCACCCGCGACCTCGTACCGGATCTGCTCGTAGCCGTCCATGGGCGCCGACCCTAGACCGACCTCGGTAGCCTCGGCCCGTGCACATCCTCGCCGCGCTCTTCCTCGACGACGTCCAGATGCGACAGGCCCCGGGGCCGTCCACCCGCATCGACCTGCTCGGTGTTCAGTTCTCCGCCGCAGCGCCGCAACCGCTGCCGTACGTGTGGGCGGCACACCTCGTCGTCCTCGTCCACTGCCCGGCGGACCACCAGGGCTTCTCGGCGTTGACCGTGGAGTTCCTGCGTGACGGCGTCGAGGTCGCACGCAACGTGCAGCCCCTCCAGATCGAACCTGGTCGATTCGGCCGGCAGCTCGTCCGCCCGGAGATCACCTTCGAGACCTTCGGCACGATCGAGGCCCACTGCCGTATCGACGCCGGCCCGACGACGGTGGTGCCGTTCACCCTCCTCCCGCCGGTCGGGTGACCGCCGCCGCGCTGCGCTGGTCCGCGCACCCCGACCCCGCCGAAGCCGTCGGCGAGACGGTCGGGTCACTCGTCACCGGCGACGGTGCGACGCCGCAGGTGGCCGTCGTCGTCGTCGCACCCGAGCTCGCGCCGACCGCAGGCATCGTGGTCCGGGCGGCAGCCCGTCTCCTCGGCGCCGATCGCACCGTCGGCATCGTCGCGCCGATCGCGCCGCCGGCGGGTGTGTCCGCAGCGTCACCGACACTCCTGCTGTGGGTGGTGCAGGGCCGGACGACGCGCACCGTCGCCGACCGGCTGCGCATCGGGTTCTGCAGCGGGCCGACCGGCGCCGACGACGTGACCGGGGCAGACCTCACCGTCGTCCTGGACGGCGACCCCGACGACGTGCGGTCACCGCTGTGGACCCCTGACGGTGCGGTGACCGGTGGACGCCTCGACCTCGAGCTCCCGGCCGACGTGGTCGTGGGGACACCGACCGCCCGGGGTGGGCGGCGCAACGGCACGCCGGCGAGCGGCCCGTGCATCGGCTCGGCCTCGGGCGTCGAGCCATTCGTGCTCGTGACCGGTCGGCGCGGTGGGGCCACGGGTCTCGACGGCGTCGGCGTGCGGGTCGGCGACCTGCTGCTCCGCAGCCCGGACGGGCCCGGTCATCGCCACACCCCGGCATCCGTGGCATTGTTCCCCGAGCCCTCGGAGGAATCAGCGTGAACGTCCCTGCCCCCCTCGCCGTCGATCCCGCGCTCGAACGACTCGCCGTCGACGTCGTCCGTGGTCTGTCCATGGACGCCGTGCACGCGGCGAAATCGGGACACCAGGGCACGGCCATGGCGCTCTCCCCGCTCGCCCACGTGCTCTTCAGCCGGGTGATGTCCTACGACGCGACCGACCCGTCCTGGCCGGACCGCGACCGACTCGTCCTCTCGGGCGGACACGCCTCGATCCTGCTGTACAGCTACCTCTACCTCACCGGTCACGGCCTCGAACTCGACGACCTGCGAGCGTTCCGCCAGTGGGGTTCGCGCACGCCGGGTCACCCTGAGGCAGGGCACACCGCCGGGGTCGAGGTCACCACCGGCCCGCTCGGTCAGGGCATCGGGAACGCGGTGGGTATGGCCATCGCCGAGCGGTGGCTGCGGTCCACGTTCGGGGCAGAACTGTTCGACCACCGCATCTGGGTGATCGCGGGCGACGGCGACCTGATGGAGGGCATCAGCCACGAGGCCGCGTCGCTCGCCGGTCACCTCGGACTCGGCCGACTCGTCGTGGTCTTCGACGACAACCGGATCACGATCGACGGTTCGACCGATCTCGCGGTGAGCGACGACGCCGCAGCGCGGTTCCGGTCCTACGGCTGGCACGTCGTCGAACTCGGCGAGGCGGCGGAGGACCTCGACGCGATGGAAGCGGCGCTGCGGGCCGCTGCCGAGGTGGAGGATCGTCCGAGCCTCGTCGTCCTGCGCTCCCACATCGGGTACCCCTCGCCGAAGACCGACGACCACGCCGCCCACGGCTACGCCCTCCTCGACGACGACATCCGCGCGACGAAGACGACCCTCGGCCTGCCGCCGGAGGAGACCTTCCACGTGCCGAACGACGTGCTCGCCTACTACCGGCAGGTCGGCAGCCGTGGGAACGCAGCACGTCGGGCGTGGGAGGAGCGGTACGCCGCCCGTCGCGACCCGGTCCTCGACGCGTGCCTCGCCGGTACCGGGGTGCCCGGCTGGGCGTCGTCGCTGCCGACGTTCACGCCGGGCGAGCAGATCGCCACGCGTGTCGCGTTCGAGAAGTGTCTCGCTGCGGTCGCAGACGTCGTGCCGGGTCTCGTCGGCGGCGGCGCCGACCTCACGGGCAACACCGGAACCCGTCTGCCCGGGGCTTCCCGCCAGAGCGCCGCGACGCCGGCCGGACGTCAGATCGCATTCGGCGTCCGGGAGCACGCGATGGCATCCGCCTCCGTCGGCATGGCCCGCCACGGCGGCGTCATCCCCTTCGGTGGCACGTTCCTCGTGTTCGCGGACTACGCCCGCCCCGCCGTTCGGCTCGCCGCCCTGTCCGGCGCCAAGGTGCTCTTCGTGTGGAGCCACGACTCCGTCGGGGTCGGCGAGGACGGTCCCACGCACCAGCCGGTCGAACAGGTCGCGTCGCTCCGCATCATCCCCGACCTCGTCGTGCTCCGACCGGCCGACGCCACCGAGACCGCCGGCGCGCTCGAGGTCGCGATCCGTCGGGACGGTCCGACGGCCCTGATCCTCACGCGCCAGAACGTGCCGGTCCTCACCGCGACCGACGCCGCTGCGGTCGCAGGTGGCGGCTACGTCGTGCGGGAGTGCGCCGGGGCGCCCGACGTGGTCCTCGTCGCGACGGGGAGCGAGGTCCACCTGTGCGTGGACGCGGCGGAACTGCTCGCTGCGTCGGGGATCGAGGCCCGAGTCGTCTCCCTCCCCTCCTGGGAACTCTTCGCCGAACGCCCCGCCGCCGAACGGGCGGCGGTCCTGCCGACCGACGTCCCCCGTATCGCCGTCGAGGCGGGAACGTCCTTCGGGTGGGACCGGTTCGCCGACGAGGTCATCGGCATCGACCGCTTCGGTGCGAGTGCACCCGGCGGCGAGGTCCTCCGCCGGTTCGGGTTCAGCGCCGAGGCCGTTGCGGACCGGGTTCGGACGACGCTCGGCCGCTGAGCCGCCGCACGTCCCGAGCCGGGATCGCACCACCGCTAACCTCGGCCCGGTGAGCACGCGCCTGCACCAGTTGTACGACCAGTTCGGCCAGAGCCCCTGGCTCGACAACCTCCGCCGAGACTGGCTCGACGCCGGGACGATCGTGACGTGGGTCGAACGAGGCGTGCGTGGCATCACGTCGAACCCGTCGATCTTCGCCAAGGCGATCGGTGGCTCCGACGACTACGACGAGCAACTCGCTGCCTCGCTGCGCGCCGGTGCAACGGTGACCGACGCGTACTGGGACCTCGTGTGCACGGACGTCCTGCGGGCGCTCGACGTGCTCCGTCCCCTCCACGACACGTCCGGCGGCGAGGACGGCTTCGTCTCCGTCGAGGTCGACCCGGCGCTCGCGGACGACACCGCCGGGACGGTGGCCGCGGCCCGGGCGCTCGCCGCCCGCCTCGACCGACCGAACTTGTTCGTCAAGGTGCCGGCGACCCGGGCCGGGATCCCGGCGATCCGGACCCTGATCTCGGAGGGGATCAGCGTCAACGTCACGCTGATCTTCGCCATCGAGCGCTATCGGGAGGTCATGGAGGCCTACATCGCCGGGCTCGAGGCCGCCCAGGACCGGTTCGTCCCCCACGTGCGGTCGGTGGCGAGCTTCTTCGTGAGTCGGGTCGACGGCGAGGTCGACAAGGCACTCGACGCGATCGGTTCGCCCGAGGCGCTCGGGATCCGCGGCAAGGTCGCGGTCGCGAACGCACAGGTCGCCTACGACGAGTTCGTCGCCACCTTCGCCGGTGACCGGTGGGATGCGCTCGTACGACGCGGGGCGCACGTCCAGCGCCCGCTGTGGGCGTCGACGTCGACGAAGAACCCCGCCTACCCCGACACGTTGTACGTCGACGAGCTGATCGGGCCGGCCAGTGTGAACACCCTCCCCGACGACACCCTCGCTGCGTTCCTCGACCACGGGACGCCGGCGCGCACCATCGACCGTGACCCGGCCGCGGCTCGTGCGGTGCTCGCCGCCTGCCGGTCCGTCGGCGTCGACCTCGACGGGATCACGGACCGCCTCGAGGTCGACGGCGTCGCGTCGTTCCGCACGAGCTTCGACGACCTGATCACTGCGCTCGGCGCGAAGGCGGAGCGGCTCGGCGTCTCCTGAGCGGTTCCGGCGACGGCCCGGCCCGTCTCGTGCTAGGGTCCGTTCTGTGACAGAACTGACTCGGCAGGAGTTGGTGGGCCGGCCGCTCGACGAGCTGATGCAGCTCGCCGCCGAGCGGCGCGACGAGCGCACCGGACGACGGGTGACCTACTCACCCAAGGTCTTCATCCCGCTCACCCGCCTGTGCCGCGACAAGTGCCACTACTGCACGTTCGCCCAGCCGCCGAGCAAGGTGGACCAGCTCTTCCTCGAACCGGCCGACGTACTGCGCATCGCACGCGCCGGAGCCCGGCAGGGCTGCCACGAGGCACTGTTCACCCTCGGCGAGCGGCCCGAGCTGCGCTACCCCGTCGCTGCCGAGTGGCTTGCCGAACGGGGCTACGGCTCCACCGTCGAGTACCTCGCAGCCATGTGCCGACTCGTCCTCGACGAGGTCGGCATCCTCCCCCATGCGAACGCCGGAGCTCTCCACGCGGACGAACTCGCCCTGCTCCGCCCCGTCTCCCCCTCCCAGGGGATGATGCTCGAGTCCCTGAACCCGCACCTCGCCTGCCACGAGGGGTCGCCCGACAAGGAACCCCACCGTCGCCTCGCGACCCTCGAAGCCGCCGGCGAACTGCGCATCCCCTTCACGACGGGTCTGCTCGTCGGGATCGGCGAGTCCCTCGAGGACAGGGTCGACGCGATCGTCGCGATCGCCGAGTCGCACCGACGCCACGGCCACGTGCAGGAGGTGATCGTCCAGAACTTCCTGCCGAAGGACGGGACGCGCATGCGCCTGCGGGGTGCGTGCCCGCCCGACGAATACCTCGAGGCCATCGCCCTCGCCCGGCTGCTCCTCCCCCTCGACATCGCCGTGCAGGCACCGCCGAACCTGACCGACGACTTCGGTGTGCTCCTCGACGCCGGAACCGACGACTGGGGCGGGGTGTCCCCCGTGACGCCCGACCACGTCAACCCGGAACGCCCGTGGCCGGATCTCGACCGTCTCCGGGAGGTGACCGAGGCCCGGGGCTACACACTCGCCCCGCGTCTCACCGTGCACCCGAGCCACCTCGGTGACCTCGACCGGTGGATCGATCCCGAGCTCCACTTCGCGGTCCTCGACCACGCCGACGCGGAACTTCTCGCCCGTGACGACCCGGGGGCGTTCTTCCGCCAGCGCACCGAGTTCGTACGCGCCGCCGACGCGCACGACGGTGCGGACGTCGTCGTCATCGGTGACCGGTCGACCTCGTGGTACTCGGGCGCCACCGCCGACCCGCCCCGCCTGGTGCCGGGGCGCGCCTCGGCCGGCGGACCGGTCGGCGAGGTGCTCGCCGGTGTGCTCGCCGGCCAGGAACCCGGCATCGAGGAGATCGTCACGCTCTTCGGCGCCCGTGGACCCGAGGTCGTCTCGGTCTGCGAGGTCGCCGACGAACTGCGCCGCGACATCGTCGGTGACGTCGTCACCTGGGTGCACAACCGGAACATCAACTACACGAACGTGTGCACCTTCAAGTGCCGGTTCTGCGGGTTCTCGAAGGGTCCGCTCTCGCTCAACCTGCGCGGGACCCCGTACCTCCTCACCCTCGAGGACATCGCCGACCGGGTGCGCGAGGCCTGGGAACTCGGCGCGACCGAGGTGACCCTGCAGGGTGGCATCCATCCCGACTTCGACGGCGACTACTACATCGACGTCTGCCGGGCGGTGAAGGAGGCGGCCCCGGACATCCACGTGCACGGGTTCACGGCGCTCGAGGTGACCGAGGGTGCCCGTCGGCTCGGCGAGCCCCTCGACGTGTACCTGCGGCGGCTGATGGACGCAGGTCTGCGGAGCCTCCCGGGCACGGCCGCTGAGATCCTCGACGACGAGATCCGTGCCGTGCTCTGCCCCGACAAGATCACCACCGACGAGTGGCTCGACTGCCACCGCATCGCGCACGAGGTCGGGCTCCGGTCGAACGTGACGATCATGTTCGGTTCCGTCGAGGCACCGCTCCACTGGGCGCGCCACATCGTCCGCACCCGTGATCTGCAGAAGCGCACGGGGGGCTTCACCGAGTTCGTCCCCCTGCCCTACGTGCACATGGCCGCACCGCTGTACCTGCAGAACAGGTCGCGACGTGGGCCGACCTTCCGGGAGACCCTCCTCATGCACGCGGTCGGTCGGATCGCCTACCGCGGGGCCATCGACAACGTGCAGGCGAGTTGGGTGAAGATCGGCTTCGACGGCGTCACCCAGCTCCTCCGCTCCGGCGTGAACGACCTCGGCGGCACGCTCATGGACGAGAACATCTCGCGGGCCGCCGGCGCGTCACACGGCCAGGGCGCCGAACCGGAGGACTTCCGTCGCCTGGTCGAACCCCTCGGCCGCACCGTCGAGGAACGGACGACGCTCTACGGCCGGGTGGCGCGCACCGGCTGAGCGGGCACCCGCGCCCTTTCCTCAGTCGTCGTCCGCAGCGGAGCCGCGCAGCAACGATGCGGCGCGCTCCACCGAACGTCGGGCGCGGGTGATGCGGCGCTCGAGTTCGACCCGCGGGCCGCTGCCCGCCTCCATCGCCTCGCGCAGCGCTGCGATGGCCGCGTCGGCGAGCTCCTCGGCGACCGCGTCGAGACGTTCCGCGAGGGCGTCGAGATCCGACATCGGTCAGACCACCCCGCCGCCGAGGGCCTCGTCGACGAGTTGGACCGGATGACACACGTCCACGCCGGCCGCTGCGAGGTGCAGCGAACAGCCGGGGTTGGCGCTCGCCACGAGCGGCGCGCCGGACCGGTCGATCGAGGCGAGCTTGCGGGTCCGGATGTCGCGCGCGAGATCGGCCTGCAGCACCGCGTACGCACCACCCGCACCGCAGCAGAGACCCTCGTCGTCGAGCTCGACGAGATCGACGAAGGGGGCGAGGAGGGTCCGTACCGACGTGTGGACCTTCTGCACGTGTCGCAGATGACACGGGTCCTGCACGGCGACCCGGCGTCGGATGCGGTCTGCCCGTGCGAGAGGGGCGAGCACGTCGACCCGGGCGGCGAGCCACTCGTCGACGTCGACGACCCGGGCCGCGAACCGCGCCGCCTCGGGTGTACCGAGGAGATGGCCGAGATCCTTGAGCTGCGCACCACAACCCGCCGCGTCGACGAGGATCGGCGCATCGCCGGGGAAGGACCGCATGGTCGCCTCCGCCTGCACACGGGCGATGTCGGTGAGTCCGGCGTGTGTGCTCAACGCGCCGCAACAACCGCCACCACGCACCGGCTGCGGCAGCGCGACCGTCGTCCCCGTCGCCTCGATGACCCGGATCGCAGCCCGGTGCACGTCGCGCTGCCAGGCGTCCATGACACAGCCCGTATAGAGCCACACGTCGGTGCCCGATGCACGCAACGGAACGTCGCGGAGCGGGAGGCGGTCGGGCAGCCCCAGCCGACGCGAGGGGACGAGCCGGAGCCGCTGCCCGACGGCGAGGAGTCGGGACCCGACGACGACGAGCCGGTGCGCGCCGAGCAGGCGGTACCCGATGCGTCGCCACCACGGCTGGTAGCCGGGCGCCGCACCAGCGGCGAGGGTGGCCCGTGTCCCCTCCATCAGACGGCCGAAGGGGACGCCGGACGGACATGCCGTCTCGCAGCCGCGACACTGCACGCAGGTGTCCATCATGTCGACGAAGCTCCCGTCGACGGGCTTCGACCCGATGTGGACCTGCCGCATGGCCTCGATGCGACCGCGCGGCGAGTATCGCTCCTCCCCCGTGATCCGGAACGTCGGACAGTGCGGCAGGCAGAGGCCGCACCCGACGCAGGAGGCGAGGTCGTCGTCGTGGACTTCGAGCATCAGCGTCGCCTCGGGTCGCGGCCGGGGTTCAGGCGGCCGTGGGGATCGAACAGGTCGAAGAGTCGGTCGTGGAGTGCGTCCACGACCGGGTCGACGGTCGTCGGTGGTGCCGACCAGGTGGCGTGCACGACACCGACGCCGACCTCGGCGACGAAGGGACCCGCCGCACGAGCGGCGAGCCCTGCGAGGTCGCGGGGTCGGAACGAGAGCCGGTTGCCGGGAAGTTCGGGCGGACCGTCGACGGGTGCGAGACCGGCCGCGACACATGTCGCCGTCTCGGCGTCGACGTCGGCGCCGTAGCCCTCGAGCCGCACCCACGTCGTCGTCCCGTCCCACAGCAGCGAGGCCGGCCGGTGCAGGGCGTCGCGCAGGGCGAAGGGATCGGTCGGCCCGGCGAGCCACACGGAACGTTCCGGGAGAGGCCGGGTCCGCAGCAGCACGTCGGCGACGAGGCCCAGACGACCGAGCGAGCCGACGAGCAGGCGGGCGAGGTCGAAACCCGTGACGTTCTTGACGGTCGGGCCACCGGCCGTGACCAGCAGCCCCTCGGCAGTCACGATCCGGGCCTGCAGCAGCGTCTCGCGGATGTGACCCCGCCCGAGCCGGTCGATGCCACTGCGGCCGACCGCGAGCACACCGCCGACCGTCGACACACCGGGTGCAGGGTCGGGCAGCGCGACCGTCTGCCCCAGCGGGGCGAGCCGTTCGAGGAGCGCGGACACCGTCGTCCCGGCCCGGACCTGCACGATCATCTCCGCCGGGTTGAGGTCGACGACGCCCTCGGGTGCCCGCACGAGGCGGACGTCGTCCGCCGGCGGCCCGCCCACGTCCCACTGCGACCGACCACCCTCGACCGCGACCCGGTCGTCCGTGCGTGCACCGACAAGTTCGGCGAAGGCCAGGAGCACGGGATCGCGGACGATCCGGCCCTCGAGGGGTTCGAGCAGATCGGCGTCGCCGCTCACACCCACACCCCGGACTGGAGCAACCGCTCGCGGTCCGCCGCGTCGAGGTGTGCGATGTCACCGCAGCGCGAGCCCTCGGGAAGCAGTTTCGCCGGGTTCGCGACGCCGTCGGGGTCGAACGCGTCCCGGATGCGGGCCTGCGCATCGAGGTCCTGGCGGGTGAACTGCCAACCCATGAACGGCTTCTTCTCGAGACCGATGCCGTGCTCGCCGGAGAGCACGCCCCCGGCCTCGAGCGAGACGCGCACGATCTCCTCACCGGCTGCGTGGACCCGGTCGAGGACACCCGGCTCGCGGGCGTCGAAGACGAGGAGGGGGTGCAGGTTCCCGTCACCGGCGTGGAAGACGTTCATGACGATGAGGTCGTGCCGCTCGGCGATCTCGTAGACCTTCGTCAACACCTCGAGGAGGCGGGTCCGCGGGACGACGGTGTCGTGGAGGTAGTAGTTCGGGCGGATCCGCGCGACCGCGCCGAACGCGGTCTTGCGCCCCTTCCACAACAGCATCCGCTCTGCCTCGTCGACCGCCACGCGCACCGTGCGGGCCCCGTGCTCCCGGCAGACACGCTCGACGATGCCCCGCTCGGCGTCGACGCCGCCGGGCAGACCGTCGACCTCGACGAGGAGGATCGCCCCCGCATCGGTCGGGTACCCGGCGTGGACGAACGCCTCGGCGGCCTGCGTGATGCGCTGGTCCATCATCTCGATCGCCGCCGGCACCACGCCTGCGGCCACGATCGCCGAGACCGCGGCGACCGCGTCGAGCGGGTCGAGGAAGTCGGCGAGCAGGGTGAGCACGGCCGGCGGGTCGGGGGTGAGCCGGACGGCGACGCGGGTCGCGATGCCGAAGCACCCCTCACTGCCGACGAACACGCCGCGCAGGTCGAGCCCGTCCGGTTCGGCGTCGAGTCCACCGAGGACGACGACCTCGCCGTCGGGCAGGACGACCTCCACCGCAACGACGTGGGCCGAGGTGACCCCGTAAGCGAGGCAGTGCGGCCCACCCGAGTTGTTCGCGACGTTCCCGCCGATCGAGCAGGACTGCTGACTCGACGGGTCGGGGGCGAAGTGGAACCCGTGCCGCCTGAGCATCCGAGTGAGGTCGAGGTTCAGCATCCCTGGTTCGACCCACGCGATGCGGTCGACCAGATCGACCTCGACGAGGTCCGCCATCTTCGTCGTGACGATCAGGATCGGTCGGCCGAGCGGTACCGCACCGCCGGCGAGACCGGTGCCCGAGCCACGCACGGTGAACGGACGGTCGAACCGGCGCGCGATCCGCACGCAGGCCTGCACCTCCGCCGTCGTCCGCGGGAAGCACACCGCGACGGCGTCACCCCGGAGCAGCGAGGCGTCTCGCCCGTAGAGGGCGAGTTCGAGTTCGTCGGTGTGGACGCGATCGGCAGCGAGCGCCGTCCGCAGTGCGTCGACGACCTCCCCGTCCGACCGCTCAGCGGTCGTCGTCGTCCTCGAGATCGTCATCGTCGTAGGAATCCGGGTCACCGGACTCCGACTTCAGGCTCTCGAGCAGGCTGTCGAAATCGATGTCGGACGAGCGCTTCATGGCTCGTGCCTCTTCGAAGCGGCGATGACGACCCTTCTTCACGGGCCAGCTCCCCATGGTCAGCGACTGAAGGACGAATGTAGCACGGCGCAGGGCCCGATCGGGCACACCACGACGGGCTCGATACTTCTCGGTATTTCTCGTGTCATCGGGTTTCGTCTTCGTCATCGGCCGTGGAGCCGAAGGGGCGACCGGCGCGTTCCTCGAGCCGCAGACGTCCGGCGTCGAAGACGAGCGATGCCTCCCCGCGGAGCAGCGCCTCGACCTGCCGACCGACGAGGTCGGCCCGCCAACCCTCGAGCAGTCGCCCCGTCGGACGGTGCCGCAGCAGGTCCTCGAGGTCGTTCCGTGTGGCAAGGAGGGTCGGGTCGAGATGGAGATCACGGGCCAGCTGGCTCACCCACGACGACAGCAGGCCGAGCGCCCCACGGAACTCGGCGTCGACCGCGTTGGCGGCGGTGGACGGCGGCTCCGGCGGCGGCGCGTCGACGCCGCGACGGATCGCAGCGAGCAGGTCCTCGAGCACCGCCGGTCGGAGCGACCGCTCGTCGAGCCCACGGATCCCCCGGAGGTCCTCGGCCCTCGTCGGTGCGCGCTGCGCGAGACCGGCGACCGCGAGGTCGGAGAGGACGTGGCGGACGGGGATGTCGAGTGTGGCCGCCCGACGTTCGCGCCAGGCCGCGACCTCACGTGCGACTGCGAGACCCCGTCCCCGGAGCTGGCGGACCTCCTTCACCCGCAGGTAGGCCTCCTCGGGCCGCCGACCACCCCGGGCCCGGCCGAGCAGGATCGCGCACTCGTCGAGCGCCCAGGTGAGCCGACCACGCCGTTCGAGCTCGGCGGCGAGATCCCGCCACAGCGGCAGCAGGTCGGCCACGTCGGACGCTGCGTACCGCAGCTGTTCGGGACGCAGCGGCCGCTGCAACCAGTCGGTGAGACGGTCGCCCTTGGGAAGCGCCGTCCCGAGCCGGCGCTCGTGCAGATCGGAGAGCGACGGTGTGCTCATGCCGACGAACCCCGCGGCGATCTGCGTGTCGACGAGCCGCTCGGGCACCGTGCCGCAGGCGAGCTCGAGGACCTCGAGATCCTGCGACGCCGCGTGCAGGACGGCGACCGCCGGACCCCGCAGAACCCGGGCGAGGGGTGCGATGTCCACCGCCAACGGATCGACGACGGCCATGCCGCCGTCCCAAGCGAGCTGCAGGAGGGCGAGCTTCGGGAAGTAGGTGCGCTCGCGGTGGAACTCCGTGTCGAGGGCGTAGGCCTCCACACCGTCGAGCGCGTCGAGCACGGCGGCGAACTCCGCGTCGGTCGCGACGAGCGGCGGCGCCGTCACGTCGAGGACCGGCTTCGGGGCGCCGCGTCGCACCGGCTCAGGCGTCCGGACCGCTCGAGGTCGGCAGACCCGCCTCGACCCACGCCAAGGTCCCGCCCGCCACGTTCACGGCGTCGATCCCGACGGACCGCAGCGCCTCGCACGCCCGCATGCTGCGGGCACCGCTGCGACAGATCAGGTAGACGGTCTCGCCACGGGGGAACTCGTCCACACGCTCGCCGACCGAGCCGAGCGGGACGAGTCGAGCCGCCGCAGCGCGGACCTCGGCGAACTCGTCGGGCTCGCGCACGTCGACGAGTGCGCTCCCCGCTCCCACGGCTGCAGCCGCAGCCGTCACGTCGACCTCGGGCACCTGTGCGTCCACGTCACGACCTCCACCTCTTGCCACCGGGCCCGGTGGCACGGCGGCGAGCCTACCGAGGCGGTCCCGCAACGGTGGGATCCCCTCCGGGCAGCTGCCACGGCTCGTCCGCGTCGACGATGCGCCCCGGGTCGAGGCCGCCGACCGGGACCCAGATCGCCCCGTCGAACGCCCGCCGGACAGCGCGTTCGCCCCGGTCGAAGGCCGCCTCCAGCCGGTCGGCGACCCCGCGCCGGTAGGCGGCGGTGAGCAGTTGCGGACGCCCGTCGTCGGAGGGTGGTGCCGCCGCTGCTGCGTCGTCCCGGCGCGCCAGTGCACGGACCAGCGCCTGCACCTCGCCGGGTCCGATGTTCCACAGGTCGCACGCGAGGACCACGACGACGTCGATCGAAGGGTCGCCGTCGCGCAGAGCCGCGACGACGGCGCCGAGAGGACCCTCACCAGGTCGACGATCCGGCTCGACGGACAGACCACAAGCGGCGAGCCCGGTGGCGTCGCCCCCGATCGCCCGGATCGACGTGGCCCCCGCCGCGACCAGCGCGTCCGCGACGCGTCGGGCGAGCGGCACCCCGTCGAGCAGCAACGTCGCCTTGTCCCGGCCCATCCGGCGACTCTCGCCACCGCAGAGCACCACACCCTCGAACCGCGGCAGGTCGTGCCGGCGGGCGTCGGATACGGGTGCCACCCGGGCATCGTAGAGTCCGACCCGGACGGGCTCGCAGGACGGAGGCGGGGATGCGGGGACGGGAACGGATCGAGGCGTACTTCACGGCGTGCGGCACCGGTGACGCCGACCGGGTCGCCGAGCACTTCACCGAGGACGCCGTCATCTACGACACGAACCATCCACCGGTGCGCAGTGCCGCGGCGATCGGCACGTTCTGGAGCGGTGTGCAGGCCCGCTGGGGCGGCGCCACCTGGGTCGTGGACCGCTGCATCGGTGCGGGCGACGAGGCGGCCATCGAGTGGACCATGCGCGCCCCGCTCCCCCGTCCGTTCACCATGCGGGGCAGCGAGTGGTACCGCTTCGACGCCGACGGGCGTATCGCCGAGATCCGCCAGTACTGGACCTTCGACCGGACGCGCCTCGACACGGCGCTCGTGGACTACCCCTATCCGGACTGAGCGTCAGCTGAGGTCGGAAGGTGGCCAGTTCGGGTCGCACTGCCGCAGGAACAGCTCGCAACGCTCCGCCTCGTCGAGCTCGCCGATCGCGCGGGCCTCGACCGCGAGCCGGTGCAGCGCCCGCAGGAACCCCCGGTTCGTCGGTGCATCCCAGCGGACGTAACCGCTCCCCCGCCAACCGCTCTGCCGCAGCGTGTCGAGCCCCCGGTGGTAGCCGACCCGCGCCGCGGCGTAGCGCTCGACTGGGTCCCGTCCGAGCTCGGCGAGTCGCGCCCATGCGTCGAGGAACCGCGGCCACCGGGCGACCACGTCGGACACGGCTGCCCGCACCGCGGCGGTGTCGGTACCTGCGAGGGCTGCGACGAGGGCAGCATCGGCCTCGGCATCGAACGGCGGGAGCACGGTCTCGGGGAGACCGGTCGTGAGCCGCATCGGAGTCCCGTGATCGTCCGCCATGGCGGCGAGGCTAGGTCGGCCGGCCGCGCTCAGGAGACGTGGACCACGCGCAGGACGTCGGTCGCGCTCGATCTGGCGTCGGTGCCGGCGATCACGGTGACGACGTCACCGGCGTGGAGATGGCCCCTCGCCTTCGCCACGCCGATGGCCTCGTTCACCATGATCTCGTTGGGTGCGAACTCGCTCAACGGCAGCGGGATCGCACCCCAGGAGAGCGTGAGCTGGTTGATCGTCCGCTCGTCCGGACTGAAGGCGAGGATCTTCGCCTCGGGGCGGAACCGCGCCATCGCGCGAGCGGTGAAGCCCGAACGGGTGATGCACATGATCGCTGCGCAGCCGAGATCGTTGGAGACGCGACCTGCCGCCATCGTGAGCGCGTCGGTGAGGCGACGGTCGAGCGCGCTCGGTTCGTCCATCCGCAACGCGAGGAGGTTCTCGCTCCACCCGGCGTAGTCGAAGTTGTGGTCGGCGCGCGTGGCGATGCGGGACATCGCGTCGACCACGTTCACCGGGTCGTCACCGATTGCGGTCTCGCCGGACAGCATCACGGCCGACGAGCCGTCGAACACGGCGTTCGCGACGTCGGACGCCTCGGCGCGCGTCGGCGTCGCGGCGTAGACCATCGACTCGAGCATCTGCGTGGCAGTGATCGCCGGACGGCCGTGGGCGATGCACTGGCGGATGATGTGCTTCTGGAGGTGCGGGAGCTCCTCGATGGAGCACTCGTTGCCGAGGTCGCCGCGAGCGATCATGACCGCCCCGGCGGCCTCGATGATGCCGTCGAGGTTCTCCACCGCCGCCCGCGTCTCGATCTTCGCGATCACGAGCGGGCCACGGGGGTGCGGCTCGGTCCCGACCCGGCGCACGTCGTGCGCCGAGCGCACGAAGGACACGGCGACCATGTCGACGCCGACCTCGACGAA
>Ga0129333_10001215_pt1 | contig 23055 bp, 36 predicted proteins | sample CPB6_08_DNA_FD_94474 | JGI IMG/M metagenome (GOLD analysis project Ga0129333, IMG submission 94474) | Freshwater to marine salinity gradient microbial communities from Chesapeake Bay, USA - CPBay_Sum_0.6_0.8_DNA | ecosystem: Environmental > Aquatic > Marine > Coastal | place: USA: Chesapeake...
ACAAATGAATATGGTTCACAGATAAAAGATTATTTTAATAGTAAACTCTAATATTTATTATAGTATGAAACATTTATTAAACGACTTAAGTTCAGAGGAGAAAAACAGTATCCTTGAACAACATAATGGGGGCATCAAAATCGATACCTCAAAATTTAAAACTCTTTTGGAGTCTAAATTGGGTAATTCAAAGCCATTGGTCAACGAAGAAGAAGAATTAGTTGTGGTTGATGCATCTGAAATAAAACCTGAAGAAATGGAATGTTTCCGAGATTCAACAGAAGAAGAATTAAAGGCTGCAGGTCTTACTGATGGTAAAAGACCAAAAAAACCTAAGACTAAAATTAAACATAAAAAATGTCAAACAACTATCAGGACCAAAGGACCAACGCAGACTTGGAGAAGTACAAATTGGTAAACCTTGGACTTGATTACTTTATTTATATCAGTTAAAAACTATATTTAAACTATGACAAACGAGCAAAAAGCATATGAGTATGGACGACTGATGTTCGAACATACAAAATTACAAAACAAAATGGCAGAGATACAGGGATCTTCAATTGACTTGAACCCGCAGCAATTAAAAGAAATTGAGGAGATCAAAAGAAAAATGGCTCACCTATTCAATTTGGCGTCTCGACTTTAAGAAATCACCCACCCCATCAGGTGGGTTTTTTATTTATATTAGTATTTATCTTATATGAAAGTCATTATATCTGAATCTCAATATAAAAACATTTTTGAAGCTTACCCCGATAAAAATCGTAAATTCATCGTTGATATGATTGATAAGGATATGTCCATAGAGGACATACACGACTTGACCGGTATAGACCACCAAACAATTTATGAACTAATATATGATCACGATTTTGGTGAAGACATAAAATGTGACGTTGTGGGTTCGGTTATTGTAAATATAATTGAGAACACCGACTTAATTAAAACTAAAATAAAATACCATAGAACCACAATAGAACTTGAGGTAAGAGATTATGATACTTTAATTATAGATTTTTACTATAAAGATCCTGAGTATGTCGTTGAGGGATCGGCAACTCCATTTATGGATGGTTGTTCACTATCTATCGCTTTTTTTTATTTTGAATCCCTAGAATCTGGTGAGTATGATAATGAGAGTGATCTACCTGTAGTACACGTACCACTAAATTCATCTCGATATAAATTTAGAACAATTAAACAAATAGTTGACTTTATGAATGATGATTATTTTGATCTATTAATACCTGAGATCGATGCAAGTATTGAATACTATTTAGATATAATGAATACAAGAGAACAATGATTTCAGAAAAACACATACAAAGAATTAATAAGGCCATTAAAGACATGGTTTTTGATTTTCATGGTGAAGTAATATCACCAGGGTTGAGATCTGATTTCCAATACCAATTTCAAATTACTGGTCAAAGAAAAATGATTTCCGTTGGTGAATTGTATGATTATTTGACTGTTTCGGTTGAGATTGTAGATGGAGATGAAAGAACTACCAAAATTTTTTATGTTTTAAAACAATTAAGTACCAACATAGTGAAAGACTATAGGTTAAACAATTACTTAACCAGATCAATTAGTGAAGATCTTGAACCTTTTTTTAATGAGGGGCAAAATAGAGTTAATATTGAAAATATTAGTATTAGTGAAGAATACCAAAACAAAATAGATAGTTATCATGAAAATACAACAGATTAAAGACAAAGCGTTAAGAGACATACTATCCCAAATTGTATCGTCTTTGAATAACGAAATAGATATTGAAGATCTAGTCGATGACTATGAGAGAGAATTTAGTGAATCGTACCCTATAATTGAATCTGAACTTAGAAGTCTTGGGATTGACTCTGATATGGAAAGTATAACTTATGTAATCGCGTTATTAGTTAAGAACCCAAATTTTGAAAACTTGGATGAGTTATTAGTAAGACCGACACTTGAGTCCTATGAGGTGACACATGTTTATGAAAGAAGGCTAACAGTGGAAGTAACATACTTAACCGAATTTAAAAGTTATATACCTATAACGGCAGATATTGTTAGAGATTTAGAAAGTGAAAGTTTATATTATGGTGCTGATGGTGAAAAAATTGATGAAGAGGTTACAGATAGTGAGTGGATCGATGATTGGGTTGAATCTGTTGAGTAATTAAAAATAAAAAAAAACTTTTTGGTTTTTAATAATATTTATATATAAAAAAGTATGAACAACGTAGAAGACTATAGAAGAAGATTTTTTAATCTGTTAGAATCAGAAATGGGTAATGTAAAACCCTTGATTACTGAGGACGAGGATGAGTGGGTTGCCGCTTCACGAGAAATGGAAGGCGAAACTAATTTCGATGAGATGGATAAAGAAAAAGGTGCTGAAGAAATTAAATCAGTTTTATCTGATGAAGAATTACAATTTTTGAGTCAAGTCGTGAGTCAAGAAGGTGAAGGAGCGTTAGAAGATAAAATCGAAAATGCCATTGAGAGTAAAACAGAAATGAATGAAGAGGATTCTGAGTTTGAGTCTGAATATGGTATGTCTGAAGACGAATTTAAGATGAGAAGTATAGTTGATAAAATTATCGGAAATACTTCAGTGTTGTCTATGTTGGGTATTGTTCCGGCAGCGATGATGTCAGGTGGTGCTGCGGCCGTTGCTGCGGGTGTTACGGCACTTGTTACTTTTCTTTTAAAAGATGCTGCTTGGTATAACAAAAAAGATACCTCAAATCAAATGCCGGGTTCAGGTATTAGACAAGGTGGTATAAATTACAAAGCCGCCAACAAAGCAAGAAGTCAAAGATAATTTAAATTACTTTAAGATATGAAACCCTCCAAAAGAGGGTTTTTTTATTTATATATTTTTTTATTTTTAATAAATGAAAGTTGCCGAACATTTGTTATTAGATCTAATATACGGTGAATTAGTTCATTTGGAGGATAAAGAAGATGGTAAAGATGTTATCATACTTTATGATTCTGAATTGATGCCGAGAATCACTTATTTCATCGGATCAAGGAATTTGGTGATTAGATCAAAAGACATGAGGGAGTTTACCGAGATCATCCCCTCAGATAACCCAAGACTAGTAGAATCGTTTAATTCATGGTTTAATAAGGTACATCAGGATAAATTTACATTTAAAGGAATAAAATTATTGACTTTAAGGTAAAAACACAAAGTACGATATATTTATTAATAAAATTAAAATAATTAAAAGAAGAAATATGAAAAAAATTGTAAGATTAACAGAATCTGATTTAGCTCGTATCGTAAGAAGAGTTATTACTGAAGCGGAGGCTGGAGCTATGGCTGCTAGTCCTAAAAAAATAACAAAAGATTTTACGGTTACAGGTGATGATGCTTTGCATTTGAAAATTAGCCCTAAAGTTGGTGGTATGGCCAACAAATTAGCGGGTAATCCTAATGTTGTTGAGTTTGATGCGTTATTAAAATACAGTAAAGTACCTACCGCTGACGGTAGTTTTGACCAAAAAAATGCAGGTAGAGTAATTCCTGTTAAAGGTTATTTTGGATGTACTAGTGGTAAACTTACAGCTAAAGACCCATCTACAGGACAAACTGTACAATTTTTTGACAACTCAATGAATGTATCTATGATGGGGTTTGAAGATTTCTTAAGTCAGTCAGGTCTTTGTCCGAATCTTTAATAATTAAAATTATATTGAAATAAAAAAAAGGGAGTGAGAACTCCCTTTTTTTATTTGTTTTTAATTACGAGATAAAACCCATAATCTTTTTTGTTGTAAGACATACCTAATCCATATTTCTTTGTGGATTTATCTAAAAGAATCGACATCGCATCTTCCATACCAACGCAGTAATCAAAAAAAGAATCTGCAATTACTTTATTGATATCCATTTTTTTCGTATCGACCTTACTAAAACAAGGTACAGGAATTTTGTCCCAAAATTGTTTTGCTAATTTGTCATCATTGGTAAATTTAGGTTTAAATTGATTCATGTTGTTGGCATCGACAACACATAACTTTGTTAAATTAGCATCCAACTTAACGGGTGAAAGTCCGTAAGATTTTCTAAACTCGTTGAACGATTCTTGTAAGTATGATTGTACGATTTTCATATCAACTTGTCTCAAGTAATCTTCGTTGTAATCAAAAGAAGTGACATCTTTCGGTCCAATATAAACCAAGCCATCATACATTTTCGCAATCCAAATATCGGACTTCATCGGATAATTATCCAATGTATATTTACTTTGTGCATTAGATAGGGAAACAATTAGAAGTAAAAAAATTAAGATGACGTTTTTCATGACTATATTTATTTTAGGGGTTTGTGTACGATTACACTACAAAGATAATGCTTTTTTTGAATTATCGTATATTTATTAATAAAAAATTCAAGTATGAAAAGGATAGTTAGATTAACAGAATCACAATTACATAGTTTAGTTAAAAAAATTGTAATCGAATCTCAACACGAGATGGAAGAAATGGACGGGATGGAACAAAACCCTGAAATGGAAGAAGGTCTTGCGGATATGGTAAAAGGCGTAAAAAGATTTGCAACGGGATACGGATCTAAAGAAGAAAAAGAAGATAGAATGAACAAATTCTACGATGAGTTGGATAGAATCGAGGCTGAGTTCGAAGAAAATCCTGAAAACTTCTTTTTTTCTAACTGGGACGCTAAACGTGAGTCTTTAATCCAACAAGCAGAAGAAAATAATTTCTTAGGTGATATCGAACAAATTGGTACAAAAGATAAATTTGTTAGATACAGACCAGGTAGAAAAGGTTTTGAAAAAATGGCCTCAGGATATACTCAAGCTCAAGGTGAGACAATCTTTGAAAGAAGAAGACGATAGGAAATAAAATACAGATACTAAACCCCATTCTACAATGGGGTTTTTTATTGCTGTAATACTTTGTAATCAATCTCATTAAGACTACCAATACCTAACTCAAGGATTTTATCTAAAACATCGTCCTGAGTCAAATTTGACCCTAAAAACTTTAATAATACTTTTCTGAATTTTCCTTTTTTGAAAATGTCGTGAAGATTTTTTTGGTATAGGAATTCTTTGGTAAGAACTTGATATGAAACAAGCATTCCGTACTTACTGAATAATTTGTGAAAATCCATGTGACTATCAACATCCGAGAAAACAAATAGTGTTTCATTACTACTGTCACTCTCAATGAATGCGTAATTATCCTCACCAACGTAAGAAAGATAAAGTCTTAAGTACGTACCAATTTGTGATTTGCGTTTTGCTGGTGGTTGGGTAACCACAAATACTCCTACTTGTGTCATGATTATGTGTTTCTACAAACTTAAAACATTTGTTTGATACTACCAAAATAAAATAATCTTTTTTCATATTTATAGGAAAAAAATTATGGCAAAAGCAAGAAAAGAAGGAAAAAAGAAAAGAAGTCGAAAAAGTGTAGTAAAAACACTTAGAATGATTTCTAAAAATGAAGAGTTAATTAGAAAATATAAATTAGAATTAAAAAACTCTTAAAAACAAAAAACCAACCTTTCGGTTGGTTTTTCTTAATTTAGGGATACTAATTCGAGATCGAAAATTAGTTTCTTTCCAGCTAACGGATGATTACCATCTAAAACGACAACATCATCTTTCACTTCTAAAACTCTAAAGTTCATAGGTCCTTGTGGAGTCATGGTTTGTAACATAGCCCCGACCTCAATACCTTCAGGTACTCGGTCTTTAGTAACCTCATGAACTAATTCAGGAATAATTTGACCGTAAGCATTCTCACTCTCAATTTCTATAGTTTTTTTATCACCAACTTCCATTTCAATTAAACCATTCTCAAAACCAGGGATCAATGCACCTTGACCTAAAGTTGCGGTTATAGGTTCTCTCCCCTCATTTAAAGAAGAATCAAAAATCGACCCATCCTCAAGTCGACCTGTGTAATGTACGGTTACCGTACTCGTAGATTGTACTTTGCTCATATAATTTTTTTTTAAAGTTTAAGACTATTTTTTAACAATGTAAAACAATCACAATACTTTTTTTAAAGTATTTATTGGTATGAAGTATTATATAACTGAAAGTCAATTGAGGTTCCTCGTGGAAAATGAAGAAATAGATAGAATATTGGATAAAATAAATTCTGATGGGATTGATTCATTAAGTGTTTCTGAGAAAAAATATTTAGACTCGTACTCTAAACATCAAGGACATGAATCTGAATTTATAGATCCTGAGATGAGAATGGATATTGAACACGAGAAAAGAGGAAGTGAAATCACTTCAGAAATCCCTGAACTTGAAGGTGTGTCCTTTGTGTATGATGATAAATTAGATTTGGACGACAATGAATTTGAAGTTGCTGGTGATTTAATATTTGATGGTGAAAAATACTACGTAATGTTTCTAACAAACAAAGAAGGAGAACTATTGGATTACTCCGTTAGTCAAGATTATTTGGGTGATGGGACAGAAGAATTTAAAAATAGACTGAAAGAGAAATTTCCTCAAACAAACGAAGATAGAATTTACAGTATGTTCGAATATTTCTTAGAACAAGAAGTAATTCCAAATCTTCCTTAGTTTACTATTTAGCATTAAGTAATTTTTGTTTAGCATTATACGACAACTAACATTGTATTTTAACGTATTTATTGTATGAAACATTTATTACTTTTATTATTATTTCCCCTTTTTGTGTATTCACAATTTTGTCCTTCATTAGGACCTGATCAAATTCTTCCGTGTGGGGTCGGAACTACAACCTTAACAGCAGACCTTAGTCAATGTGGACCAGGTGGTGCAAACCCAAATCAAACCACAAACTATAATTGTGTAAACATACCGTATGTAAATCAAACTAATACGGGTAACCAATTATTCATGGGTGATGACACACAACAAGGACCTTTTAATATTGGTTTTACATTTTGTTATTTCGGTCAAACTTATAGTCAGTTTTGGGTTGGGTCAAACGGATGGATTTCCTTCTCACCAGGACAACCAACGACCTTTACATCAACACCAATACCAAACGCAGGATTTAATATCCCTAAAAACTGTATTATGGGTCCGTGGCAAGATTGGCATCCTGGCGTTGGAGGACAAATTAGATATCAAGTACAAGGAACTGCTCCGTGTAGAAAATTAGTAGTTAGTTGGTTGAACATGCCGATGTTTGGTTGCACTCAAACTTTAGGTACGTTTCATATTGTAATATATGAGTCGTCAAATTATATTGAAAATCATATTCAAACAAAACCATTTTGTGCGTGGGCTAATGGAACTGCAGTACAAGGTATTCATAATCAAGCTGGAACTGCAGCAATAACCGTTGTTGGTAGAAATTCAACTCAATGGACGGCAAATAACGACGCATTTAGATGGGTTCCATCAGGACCTGTTGTAAATCCTGTTTTAACTTGGTACCAAGTCGGTAATCCTAACCCAATTGGGACAGGACCTACCATAAATGTTACACCACCAGCTGCGGGTGCGAGTTATACTTGTCATTTTGTTTACCCAACTTGTAATGCGGGGTGGAATACTTGTAATCAACAACAAGGAGGATTTGGTCCAGACACAGTATTCGTTCAACCAGGACCCCCTAACCTACCTCCACCTAACATATTTTCGTTTAACCCAACTTGTAATGATGATTGTGATGGTTTAATTAACGTAGATCCTGTTGGCGGTACAGGTATAATCACCATTTCTTGGAATAATCAACCAAATAACTTCACTTTAACTAACTTATGTGAAGGTTCCTATAATTATACTATTGTTGATGCTGCAGGTTGTAACGTTTCAGGAGTGGTAAACTTAGTTGATCCACCAATTCCTGTTATAGGACCGATCATTTATAGTGATACGGTATGTTATCAATCGATTAGTGAGTTGTATTCAGTACCTCAACAACCAAATTATACATATCAATGGACTTCTTTAGGTAATATAATCAACGGACAAGGAACTAGTGACATAAATGTTGATTGGAGTTTACTAAATTCAGGGGTTTTAAACTCAGCGGTGGAGGTTATTGGTTATGATATAAACAATTGTCCGAGTAATCCTCTATCAATTGATCTAATAATCTACCAAGAACTCCCTGTTATCACCCCTGTTGGGCCATTTTGTTCGTATGATGAGTTCGTTACACTACAAGCAACCCCTATCAATGGTATTTTTAGTGGTAATGGGGTAATGGGTAACGACTTTTACCCAAATAATGCGGTCGGAACCAACGTAATTACTTATACTTATACCCAAAGTTCTTGTAATTTCGACACAACTACGTCAATTACCGTGTATCCACAACCAATATTAGACTCAATAACACCATATAACCCTTATTATGAGATATGTGAGGGTGATTCTACGGTTGTTACCTTTACTGCGGTAGCTGATATACCAGGATATAACGAATGGACCTTTGTTGGGACACAATATGTTACTGAAAATTTCACAACCGCGTTTAATAATGAAGGAATGTTCACTCTAAGTGTCGTTCATTACTCAAATGGGTGTGTTTCTAACCCGCAGGAGACGGTAATTACGGTAGATAATTGTCCTGAGGAGTTAATTTACATACCAAATACGTTTACACCCGATGGAAATGAACATAATCAGACGTTTTTACCTGTATTTACCTCAGGTTTTGATCCATACGACTATAATTTGTCAATATATAACCGTTGGGGTAACATTATTTTTGAATCTAACGATCATAAAGTGGGTTGGGATGGTACTTTTAACAACGGATACGCTCAAGATGGTACATATCATTGGATAATTCAGTATGGAGACCTACAAACCGACAAAAAAACAAAAATTACAGGCTTTATTACATTATTGAAGTAAATGATATTTATTTTTATATGAAAAGAGTAAAAAATCCTGAGTTAAAACCTGGTGATAGGATCATTTTGGTCCATATGGATGGAGAATCGTTAGAAACTGGTACAAAAGGTATTGTTTTGGGTATTGAAAATGTCCCATCATTCGGAAAACCGGTTGAAAGAATATCATACAAGGTAAAATGGTATGATGATGACGAAGAAAAAACAATAAGTGGTCTTAGTTTACTTCCTGGTGTTGATTCATGGTTGTTTGACCCTGATTTTGAACAAGAAAACATTACAGAATCAAGAATAGGTGACGAAGATAATGTAGAAGAGGAGTATAACTTCGTTTCTTTGTTCAAAAAGTCCGATTTAAAGGAATTATTAGACTATATTGAGTTAATTAGACAATCTGGACTAGTAAATATGATGGAATCGGCTCCATTTTTCGGTAGTGGGAGTGAATATATCCGAAAATTCGTTGATTTACACTATTATGGTAAAGAAATGGACGAAAATAAGGAAGAAATCGTCGAAAAAATGATAGAAAAGGCTGATTATATAAGAAATATCTTCATAAATGCGGGAATTAACGACGTAGAACGTCAAAATATGGAAATTACACCCCGAAATGTGGAAAGATCCATGAAAAAACTCATAAAAAGAGCGTTTTTACAGTTTGTTTTGTATAAAAGAGGGTATTTTACACGTTAAAAAGACCTTTTTTACCCCCTAAAAACCCCCTATTTACCCCTTTTTAACCTTAATTTTGGTCCTTTTTGGGCCTGTAGGTAGAAAGGCTTTATTCCACTTTATTTCGGTCTCATATGGAGTATTAGAGGATTTTGATCTATCATAGCGCCAAATAACCGTACAATCCTCGAAAACGGAGATTCTTTCAAACTTCTGTGGTTGTTCTTCTTTATTCATACCACAAAATTACAATAAATTTTTGATTATACAAATTATTTTTCTTCAGAAGTATCTTCTTTGAAGAAATTAGTAAGGAATTTACCCGCAACGCCCAAACCTATGGAAGTTATTATTAACGCTTTCAACTCTGTTGGGGTAAATATATCTTTTAATGAGTCATATTGCCAAACACCACCAATAGCAAGAACTGTAGCTGACGCTAAAAGAGCATCACCAAGTCTTCTCCATTTTTTTGGGGTAGGTTTCCAATATCGTTTCATCATTTCTTTCATCTTATCTTCCCTGTCCTTTATATTTTTTAGGTCTCTCCTCTTTAGGACCGAATTTCTTTTTTAATTTACCAATTCTTTTTTTACCAAAATTAATTTTGTTTGATTCTGAGGTTCCTCCTTTTTTTGCCATGGACTAAAAAATTAAATTCCTTTTATTAAGTTAATTGATTGTTTTAAGTATTCTTTTGCTCTTGAAGATGGTGTGTATTCATCTTCTTTTGTTTGTAAGTTAAGGACTCTCTCAATATCCTTAACTAATTCTGTACCGTGTTCGTTTTCTTTATACAACTCAATAATTTTATCCATTGCTCTATGACATCCACCAGTTGTTTCGTCATAATAGTTTTTGTTTCTAAATTTATTAAGGTTGTTCATCATCTCATATGCTAAATGTGTACCACCGTCTTTAATATCTTTTAATAAACGGATATTATTTAGTATTGCTAAAGTATCTACCATAGAATTAACGCCAGATAATCTTTTTGTAACACCAGGTGAGTACTTTGAGTATTCATCAGCTCTACCTACAATTTCGTCAAGCGAAATTACGTTTTCAGGAATACATCTCGGTTTTTTATCCTTCTTAGACTTTCCGTTTCCATCCTCTGATTCAGATAAAACTCTTTTAACTATCTTATTGATATGTGATTCTGATATTCTAACAACTTCTTTCATATAGGTTAATCTTTAACTATAAATATATCGTTTTTTATTACTTGACACTATTTATAGAATAATTGTAAAAGTATGGAACTTGAAAAAATAATTTCTAATGTGATACGTAAAACATTAGTTGAAAACTATGTTGAAACTGGTATGGAGTTGATTGGTGATGTTGAGATCAGTGATGGTTTAAAATATCACTTAAAGAAAGGTCTCTCATTATCTGAAAATCTTTATAGAACTTACTCAAAACCATATTTCGATTTGGTTAATGAAGTTAGAGAACTTTACTATAATGGACATATCAAACTTGATGATGACGATGCAATGTTGGTAGAATCAGATCTTGGTAAGTCAGTAATTTTGGAAAATGGTGAAAGAGTATTTTTAGATGCTCCTATGTTAGATGAAGAATTTTTAACTGAGGCTGAATATCAAGGAAGAAAAGTGAAACTTGGTAAGATCATGCAAGGAGACGTTAAAAAATTCAAGGTATATGTTAAAAATGACAAAGGTAAAGTTGTGAAAGTAAACTTTGGTTTTGGTGGTAAATCGGCTAAAGGTAAACGAATGACAATTAAGAAAAATAATCCGCAAAGAAGAAAATCCTTTAGAGCGAGACATAATTGTGATAATCCTGGACCAAGATGGAAACCAAGATATTGGGCTTGTAGAACTTGGTAATATATGTCTTTGTTAATTGAAAATATTGTTAAGAAAAATCTTAAACAACTTATCTATGAAGTTGAGGTTAGTCCATCTAAACTTGCCCAAGATAATATTTGTAAATCAAAACAATTTTGTGAAGCTCAAGGGAAAATTACCTTTGGTCAACTAAGAGAATTAGTTGAAAGAGGTACTATCAAACGAATCGGTGTCCATGTGGGTGAAGGGGCTTACAAAGCAATTTTAAGATTAGTCCCTTGGTTTATACCTCAATTAGTTTTGGCGGGATTTGCGGCAACTTGGGTTAGAGTTGCCAACAAATTATTAAGACCGGCTTTAGAAGAAACTACCAATTACAAAACATGGTGGGGTAAAACCATACTTAGAATTTTTAATTTGGTTGAGGGTGAGTTAAATGCTACAGATCCTCTATCAAAAATATTTTTTGTATCTGACGGGCTAATGACTTTAATGGATGATAAATTCAAAGTTAAATTTGCAAACTACATGGCTCAACTCGCTAGTGAAAAACCAGATGATGAGGTTGTTCCTGAATACTTTGTGGAAAACGAATTAAGAAGTTGGTTAAACAAAAAGTTTTTACTTGACCCACCTCTTCCACCTAAACAGGTTAAAGACGACGTGGATATAAATCAAGATGCTGATTCTTGATTTTCAATCATAGACATTATTCTTCTTTTTGCCTTTTCACCTAGAGGAATTGGATTACCCCCCTCATCGATTTGGACGAATGTGATGTTAGTCTTCAAAACTAAATCTTGTTTTCCTGAATACACATTATGAGCCCTTGCTTCCATATATAATGTCATAGAGGAATTACCAACTTTCTTTGGATGACCGTAAATCTTTAAAAGTTGGGACTCTTTTGCTGGCTTTTCAAAATTACATTGATCTATACTCACAGTAACCATTCTTGGTGTATCACAAAGTTGCATTGAGTAACCGGCAGCAGATGCGTCAATCCAAGATAATAGTTTTCCACCAAAAAGATTTCCATGAAAACCTAAGTCAGATTTTTTAATTGGGTGTGTGTTGAGAAGTTCCATTTATTTTTTAGTTAAAAATACATATTATAGAAAATACAATCAAGTTTTATATTTATAGATATGAGTAAAATTCTTAAGAAAAAGGAAGTTATTGTTGAAAATAGAAATCGACGTGAAATAATTAGAACATTAGTAAAAGACATCATAACTATCGTTAAAAATAACGGTGATGGTGAATACTATTTACCCATGGAGTTAACGGACGAGGATTTTTACTCTTTCCCAAAGTTTCCTCACAATTTGGTAATTGAACTTAATTTAGTTGAGGATGAAGATACTGACGGATATAAACTTAATGGTGAAATGTATCGAGAAGACGATCTAATGGTAATCGATATACAATACAATCCTGAAGAAAAACAAAAATTACTATATTCGATGATCGGTGAATTGAATGAGGTCATTGCTCATGAAATTAGACACTTTGACCAATATAGAACTAAGAAATTTGATTTTAGTGGTGAGGAAGAAGAAGATCCTGTAAAATATTATACCGACCCAAAAGAACTGGACGCTCAGGTCTATGGGTTTAATAGACTATCTAAATTATCAAAAAAACCGTTTGAGGAAGTGGTTAAAAATTGGTTTGATACTCACAAAGAATTTCACAATTTGGAACCTGATGAAGTAAAATATGTTATAGGAAAAATATTAGACTATAAATCTACTTACTAAATCTGTTAAGCATCTTTTCTATAATTTTTTGTAGAGTTGTAGAACTTGTAATTACCCCAACGTAACCCAATAAGGATTTCAAAATAAACTGAACCTTTGCTTCCGATACTCCACTTTGTGTCATTCCAACTAAGGTCGGAAGAATTGGGATTAAGAATGCGTAAGCCAACATATTACCTATTGATGAAGTTAGGGATCCTAAACTTCTCATAAACTCAAGAAATGCATCTTTCAAAACCTGAGCTTTATCAAGAGCATCATCAAATTCATTGACTAATCCGTTTTCTTTAATTAAATCCAAAAGACCACTTAATTTCTTTTTATTATTAAAGAAATAAGTCATAATAACACCCATAGTGATTAAAGAGATATCAGACGTACTTAGTTCAGGATATTTACCATTTATGTATTTTGAAACTGGACCAATAAATCCACCAAGTACTGCACCCCACGTTAATAGGAATGAAAAATCTAAATTGAATTTTTTCTTAAGGTCTTGTACTATAGATCTGGTAAGAGTCTCAGAACTCTCAATTTTCTCTTTAACTTCGTTTGAAACTGACTCACCTAATATTTTTATGTACTGACTTTCAGTTAGGATTATATTCATACTAATAAATACTTATTTCTTTATTAATTGTATATAGAAGTTATGATTTAGGTAAAAATGAAAATTAATTGATATTTATTATCAAAAAAAGATTATGTCAGTATTTTTTACAAACGTATCTCCTGAAGAGAGAGCAAACATTTTAGATCAACACAAACATATCTACGATGGATATGTAACCCAATATGGTCAAGGTAGTAATATGACACCTTTGATGGTACAAGACTTCGCCAATGATAAAGGTGGTATTACAGTATCAAATAAAGGTAATGTTAAAGCCTATACCAATATGGGTATCAATGAAGATATTGACAGAAGAGATCGTATTGGAGACGGTCCTATGGATTTACCAAATGGTACTGTAGACGTTGACTCATTATCTAATCCTGATCATGATATGATGCATGACGGATACCCGTCACCATCAGACGAAGATGATGATGATCTAACAGTAATTCTTTCTATGGATGAGTTAGATGAAGACAATGACGAGGGCATTCAAGTTTATGATGTTAATCAAAATCAATTCGATGCAGAACCCGTAACAGATTTCTCAGCGGTAATTGATGAGGAAATTTTACCTGAATTTATGGAAAAGCTCAATGAGTCTTTAGATATGTTCAGAAGATTTAACAAATACAACTAATATGGAATTACAGGAGTTAGTTTACTTTTATATACTTGAGGAGTCGAGAACTATTGAAGTTTCCTTTAGACTAACTACCGATAGTGAAGATGAAGTTAGAACTGACTTCATAGAATTAAGTGAAGCTGAAGACTTTGGGTATAATATAATTACCGAAGATTTGGATTTCATGAGTGATTACATAGACGAGGAAGATGAATTTGAAGACGATTGGTCCGATATAGTCAGTATCGATGAAGATAGTCTTATATCGTTCCTAAATGAATATTACGTAATCAATCCTGACAAATTACCAAAAGCCGAACTCATTTAAGGTCCGACTCTTGATAATACCATAGTTGTAACTTCTTTAGTACCTGAGTTTCCATTATCCCAACCACCAGAAGTTCGTAAAACCAAACCCTCAGCGGTGTCATCAATAATTTTCCAAACACGACGGGTCCCATCACAATCAAATTTAATGTATCCATAATCATATGCGGTGTATTGACCGTGAACGAAGTAGTAGTACTCATTCTGCCATTGAGTTTCCCCTGATGGATAGTCGATAGGATTAAATCGAATCATACTGTAATCCATGTGGATACGAGTAAAACCAACTTCGATTGAGTCCATTGGGAAAGTCTCATTTGGGTTCACATAAAGATCACCAGGATAGAATACTAAATTATTACCACCCTCAACTTCTTCATAAGTGATTTTATCAATACGATACTCACCACTTAGACTTAAAGTTTTTTTACCTGTGTATTTTACACAAGAAGTTAGGATTAAAAGGATTGCGAATAGTTTAAAGAGTGTCTTCATATGTTTATTTTTTACAAATATAGATATATTTTTTTAATCTGCAAAGGTATTTATCAATAATGGATATAGATGAAATAATTTCTTTACTAAAATTTTACACAAAATTTGAAACTTTTGAGGATCAGAAGTCTGAAATTGGTGAACAGGGTGAAACCGCAACCGATACAACGGCATCTTCAGGTGGTGGAGGAGGAGCTTACCCAACAGTGACGAAGTGGGAAACAGGTTTGACAAGAAGTGTTGCAAATCAAATTGATTACAAAGTAACTTGGAAATCCTTAAATAAACTTGTTAGAGGTAAAGCAAATACACTTCTATAATATTTATATATAATATGAAAATACTTGGGGTGTCACATGACGAAAAATATCTTTTTTTAGATGAAGGTTTCTATACCGTATCTAAAGAGGATAATTTTACACCAATTTTTACAAAATACGGACCAAAAAACATTCTTGAGATGTTGGAGATAAGAAGGGATAATGATTTATATCTCTATGAGAATGAACAAATGGATTTCTCATCTTATGTATCAGGACCAAGAAAATTATTAAGTAGTTTATTGGAGTTTGCAAATTTAAATTCAAACCTCAAGTCAAAATACCTAACTGAATGGGATAAGAAAAGCGATCAATCCATTTACCTTCTTAAAGAATCTTATGATCCTATATTATTGGAGGAAAAAATGAACCATGAATGGTTAAACCTTAGTTCGATGATGATCCAAGAAGGATTTTTTGGTGATGTTTGGTCTGGAATTAAAGGTGCCGCTAAATGGATCGGTAATAAAATTATTGGTCCGATTATCAATCAAGGTATTATACCATTCTTGAGATGGGTAAGAAGAAACGCAATGACTTATGCAGGAATAATCATTGAATTAATTTTAACTTTCACTCCTTTAGTAGGTGGAGTTAAACTTATATACTTATTGTTCATTGCTTTAGATATTTATGAACTTGTTACAGGAGACTTCGATCCTAAAGATCCTAACAGAGCTAAGATGCCGTATATATTCTTGTTTTTGGATATAATAGCATTTGCATTAAGTGGTGCCGTGGCTAAAACGGCTAAAGCACCGATTATTGCTGCAAAACAAACTGGAAAGGCAGTACCAAAATCACTATCATGGATCTTTAAAAAGATGAAAGGTATTGTTGGAGGCTTAGAAGGAGCTCTAAAAGGTGTTTTAGATTTCCTTAAAAAGTTGTTTCCTAAAAGTGGTGTTGTTGGTAAGATTGCTGGTGGATTTAGTAGTGTAATGAAAAAACTAGGTCAAGAGTTGGCACAATTATCAGGGGTTAAAGCTACCGCTCAGATGGCAAAACAAGCCCCGGGTGTATTGGCAAAAAAAGTAGCGTTAGGAGGTTTGACTGGTGTTGCTTTAGCTGAATTCTTTAAAGAACATAGATTGAAAATGGGTGATTCTGGTAAACCAGTTGTAAAAGTGCAAGAGTTTATCAATTATTTTGCAACGCAACCTCAAGGTCAAAAGTTAGGGGCGCAACAAGTAAAAGTTGATGGTAAATATGGATCTGATACTGCAAAACAAGTCTCAAACTTAAAAAAATGGATTAAATCAACTGGACAATATGATATCAACGACACTGATGGTACTTTTATACAACCTGAAATTGGACAAGCCTTAGGTGTTGAGTTACAACCAAGTGGATTCAATAAAACTGTTGATTTTATTTTTGGAAAAGGGGCTCTTGATAAGTTTGGTCAAAAAATGGCAAGTGCTGATCAGTGGGCTAAAAATACATTTGGGAAACCTAACCAATCTAACACTAAACAACCAGTAATGGCATAAGATTATGAATTTGAATAAATTATTAACAGAAGAAATACAAAGGTATCAAGAACTAATGGGTCAAAACTCAGAAATGATAAATGAGTTTGTTAATCCGATTAGATATGTTAAAGGACTTAGTAGATTTGGTAGTGGAGCCGCTAAAACAGTCATGGATAATATCGTTACTAATGAAATTAAAAGTGGTGTTAATAAGGCTTTTAAAAATACAACGTCCGCATTCTTTTCAGATATTGTTTCAGGGGTGAAAAATATTGATGCATTTGCTGCAAAAGTAAAACCCGATGAAGTAAGTAACAAAATAATCAAATCATTAAGAAAACAAGGTTATGTTCTGACTAATTTGGAGGAAATGGCATTAAGAAAAGAGGTACAAACATCAATTAACAAAACAGTTAAAGGATCTTCTTCTAAATTAAGAATGTATAAAAAATCATTCAATTCGGCGGAGTTGGCCGAGTTTAATAGATTAAAGGCGGGTAAAAACCTATCAAATGATCAATTATTAAAATTGGCTAGAAAGGCTAAAGGTGCTAAAACTAAACCAAGAATAACAACAACCCAAACTAGTACTACTGTCGATAATACAACAAGTGGTATTAGATCAAAATTTGATAAGGTAAAAGAGGCTTGGAAAAAAATCGGTGTTTGGTGGAATGGTCTTTCTAAAGCTCAAAGAAGATTTTACAGAGTTACTGGTTTGATTTTAGGTGTGAGTTTATTGGCTTGGTTATACTCAGTTCTATCTAAAGAAGGATATTGTAAATGTCTTTTGAATATGATGCAAGATTCTGATGCTGAATATATGGATAGTGTAAGTATGGAGGACGCTATGTTCTTAAGTGCTACAGGTAATTCTGATTTAGATAGTCAGGGTGGAGGTATATTTTACGGAGACGGCAAATTCAAAACTAAAAATGGTAGAATACAAGGAACGTATACTTGTAATAATTCAGGTGTATTCATAACTGCGGGTGGAGTTAGTTACGAATTACAATGTCTTGGTGGTAATGACGATTTACTACCAATTCCTGTTGATCCAGACGATATTATTAAGACAGGTAAAACAGACACTATCGTATATAAAGATTGTGAGGGACCTGAATATCAATTAGGTTGTACCGATAAAGGAGATATTATCGAAAGAGTACAAGCATGTTTAAAATTACCAGTTACAGGTAAGTTCGACAAAGACCTTGAAGCTGCATTATTAAAGAAAATAGGTAAAAAAACTTTTACTGAAGAAGATGTATTTATTATATGTGGTACTAAATCAATGACACAATTTACATTCGGATAAGATGAAAATAGGAAATATAATAAAAAACGCATTAGTTGAGAGAAAACTAATTTCAGAAGTTGAGGATGGTCAATCAACAAGATCTTATGATTTAAACAGTCCTGAGGATGTTATTAACGCCGCACAACAATATGAATGTTGGAAACAGTGGGGTTTAACTAAAAAACCGATCGATAGTATAACAAAGAAAGACTTTAGAATAAGTTACAGGAATCAAGAAAAAGTTATACCTGCCGGAACTAGATTTTTATATTCAGAACCTTTCTTATTTTTAGGTGAAAAAATTCAAGGTGAAACTGATAAAGACAACACATACTTTTATGGGTTTGACAAAAACAATTTATCTAATAACCTATTCAAAGGATTCAGATGGACATGTAAAAGTTTAAGAAATGTTGATCAAGCAGGTACCAGAAATTTAACACCAGCCCAACAAAAACTTCTTGACGATTTTTTAGCGACGTATGGAAGTGTGTATACAAAAGTCGGTGGTCAAGGAAAAGTTGCTAAAGATATTACTGAGTTAAAGTATAAAGATGGTAGAACCATATGGGATGAAAATGTTGGTGTACCACCAAAAGGTAATTTTGTGTATGTACAAGAAACATTATATAATAAAGAACCTGATCAATTACTTGCTGCTGAGGATTTTTTGAAAAAAGCTGGATACACATTAGAGGTACCACCTCTTGGAGACCCAAGATTAGGATACGGTTTAAAAGTAATAAATATATTCCCTCAGATTAAAGATAAGGTAGGTCCAGACGTGATGGTGTACCCCATAACTTCAACGCCATCAGTAACAAAAACGGGAACTGATAAAGTAGATAGACAACAATGTACAACGGCAATTAAGTATTTATCTAAATGTTCGAGAATTTTGAAAGGTGGTGATTGTGATGATGTAAAAACAAGAATTGCCAATATAAATACTGCGGCATTATGTTACATGCAATTAAGAAAAGAAAGAACAAAGGCTAAAAACCCAACAAAAATGTTAGGTGGAATTTTTGGCCCTGAAGATGAGTTAGAAAAGCTCGTAACTTTAGTTAATAACCCATTTGGTATTTCCAAAAGACTTAGAGAACTGGGAACTGTAAATGAATCAAGAAGAATTGATTCTACAATTAAAAAACACTTATTGGAAAGTATAAGAACTAAAAATTCACGTATATAATGGACTACACATCACTCACTAGAGAAATATTATTAGAAGTCGACAGATTAAAAGAGGAAGGTTTTAGTATTGAGTCTATACAGCAAGGTTTAGATGAAAGTGTTGCTGATTTTTTAAACATCGCTGGCGACGCTGCTATTAAGGGTATCAAGGATAAAGTAGCTGAAGGTATGATTAAGGCTTTAGGGTTTGACCCTAATTCATTTACCGCATTAGTTATTAGAAACGCATTTGCATTAGCTCCGATGTCAGACTACAAAAAAATTATTTCGGGTGATTGTGATACGATTACAGGATTGGTCGCTCAATCTTTAGTTAAAACATTTATTGACGAATTTACTCAAAAATATGTTGCAGATAATTTCATAACAAATAGTTTAAAATTTGGATTAATGGAATCTATTGAGCAAAGTAATATTGGTCAGTTCATTGAAAAAGAGATCAAACCTAAAATCTGTGCAATGATTAAAGGTGGTTGGTCCTCAATCACATCTTTTTTCTAAAAAAACACCATTTTTTATTTTATTTCTAAAATTTGATTATCTTTGTAGTATAAAAATAAAAGGATATGTCAAAACTACTTAATCAACTTATGGGATGGACCATTTTAGGTCTAATTGTTTTCGCACTTATTGGTCGACGCAACCAAGAAATGGTTCTCACCAAATTAGGTCAGTACTTCAAATCAGATGCGCAAGATGTCCAACAATTCATCAAAAATATGCGTGAAGATAATGGTAATAATGAGTCATTATTTCATTTCGACAAAACTAAATATTCTCAAGAAACTGTGGAATATTTTGATGAAATCGCTCTCGGGACTGAAGATGGTATGCGTTTGACTAACCCACACAGATACACAACTGATGTGAAAATTTTCATGGAAGGTCATAAACCACAATACATTGTAGATGAATTAAATCGAATTGTTTCTGAGTTGAATGATATTATCGAGTCTGTAAACATTGTTGTTGTTGATAACAAAGATGACGCGAACATGATCGTTTCAATCGGGTCTATGAAAAGGTTGAGAGAGGTTTACACCGTTTTTAAACAAGATAGGTATAGTAATTGCAACGCAGCATTTGCAGCAGGTACTAACTCCTCAACTATTATCTTAAACACCGATAATATCAAAACTGTAGATCAGGCTAAACACGTCTTACGTGAAGAAATTACACAAGCGATGGGTTTATTTAATGATTCTTACAAATACCCTGAAAGCATATTTTATCAAGGTCTTAACTTATCCACAGAATATGCACCAATCGATCGTGAACTTATTGACATCTTGTATAATAATTGATATATTTGAGTTATGTATGTAATAGTTAAACACGTAAAGACACAAACCAACAGATCATTACCTGTTATTATGTTAGACACTCAAGGTGAAGTGTGGGAATTTGATAACAAAGATAAAGCACAAGAAATGGTGAATATCCTCAATACAAATACCGACTCAGGTCACAAATACGAAGTTAAAAAGGTTTGACGATATGGTCCGCTAGCTCAACTGGACAGAGCATCGCCCTTCTAAGGCGAGGGTTTCAGGTTCGACTCCTGAGCGGATCACAAAACATAAGTTATGGAAGACATACACCAACAAATTCACGATGAGTTTATCAACTCAGAAGATTATCAAAAACTTTTATACGAATTACACCAATACGGTTTGAATTAAAGAAATTTTTGTATCTTTGTGTTATGAAAATGAAATTACCATACGAAATGACATCAACGGCAATTAAAGGATATTCAGAATCTGCAATTGCCAAATCAGAAGACAATGATTGTGTTGTTAGAGCATTTGCATCGGCATTTGAGATTCCATATGATAAAGCCCACAAATACGTTAAAGAAAAGTTTGGGAGAAAAGATCGTAAGGGAACCTTTGGAACGGTATTCAAACTTGTTAAAATGGCGGATAACAGGACTACTGTCAACTATAAAAAAGTCTACCTTGTTGGAAAACGTTACACAGATTCAATGTTTGGTTCACTATCTTATGACGTAAAAGTTAAAGGTGTAACCAAAAGAAGAAATATGACGGTGGGGACCTTCATTAAGAAAAACCCAAAAGGAACCTTCTTTGTACTTGTAAAGGGTCACGCATTCACGATTAAAGATGGTGTTGTGATCGGTAATTACGAAGATGCGGTTAAGACCAAAAAAATTATGAGATGTGCTTTTGAGATAAAATAATTTAAAAAAGTACTTGATTATTAAAATAAAATACCTACATTTGTAGAGAAATTAAAACTTTTAGGAAAAACACTATATTTATATCAAGATGAAAACAACTAAACAACATATGGTCATTTGTAAACCGAGCACACAGTGGTCGTTTAATAGCTATAGAACGCTACGTTCAGAGGTTAGGGCATTTTCATTTATGAGTTAATAAAGATTAACAAAATATAAAAAGGAATATAAGACCCGAACCAAAAAAGTTCGGGTTTTTTTATACCCAAAAAATCGGTCTCTTAGTATAGTAGGTAATATCCCGGCTTTGTAACCCGGAGTCATCAGTTCGAACCTGATAGAGACCTCAAAAGAAAAAGTTCTTTGACATATTGGCTTCATTATTGTTCCCTCGTCTAATGGCAGGACACGCGGTTTTGGTCCGTGGAATTGGGGTTCGAGTCCCTGGGGAACAACAATAATAAGGAGAGGTGGTAGAGTTGGTTTATTGCACCGGTCTTGAAAACCGGAGATCTTCACGGATCCGCGGGTTCGAATCCCGCTCTCTCCTCCATAACTAGGTGTAGCTCAGTTGGTAGAGCGGGTGGTTTGGGACCATCAGGCCGGAGGTTCGAGCCCTCTCACTTAGACTAAAATAAATAAACAATTAAAAACAAGTGTTATGGAAAGTGACAAGTACGACAAGAGTTTTCCCTTCGAAGCTCATGTGGACGGGCACTCCGCTTTTAACGGAGGGGTAGTAGGTTCGAGGCCTGCCGGGGGGACAAGTTAGATCTCGTAGCTCAGTTGGTTTTAGAGCACCTCACTTTTAATGAGGGAGTCGTGAGTTCGAGTCTCACCGGGATCACAAAAAAATTCAGAAAAAATGACTGAATATTAAAACAAAGTATTATCTTTGTAAAAACAAAAGCACTCTTAGCTCAGTTGGTAGTAGCGGTTGTCTTACATACAACAGGTCACAGGTTCGAATCCTGTAGGGTGTACAAAAAGGGAGAGTTGAGCAATTGGTTGGCTCAGCGGACTGTAAATCCGTCGTCGTATGACCTTGGGGGTTCGAGTCCCTCCTCTCCCACGAGTGGAAGATGTCGGTTCGAATCCGTCAGTAGTTTAATCGGTAAAACAACCCATGAAGGGTAAATGGGGGTTCGAGTCCTCCCTTAGTGTAATTAGGTAACACGTTCAAGTTATTTGGATCAGAAGCTTAAGTGGTATAAGCTACGGCCTGTTAAGCCGAGGATAGTAGGTTCGAGTCCTACCTGGTCCGCAACCGCTCATATAGCTCAATTGGTGAGAGCGCCGACCTGATACGTCGGAGGTTATAGGTTCGAGTCCTATTATGAGCACTACGGAAGATAAACCTTGATGGCGATAGGGTCCGCCTG
>Ga0129333_10001216_pt1 | contig 23054 bp, 7 predicted proteins | sample CPB6_08_DNA_FD_94474 | JGI IMG/M metagenome (GOLD analysis project Ga0129333, IMG submission 94474) | Freshwater to marine salinity gradient microbial communities from Chesapeake Bay, USA - CPBay_Sum_0.6_0.8_DNA | ecosystem: Environmental > Aquatic > Marine > Coastal | place: USA: Chesapeake Bay...
GCGTATAAATAAATCCTAGGATAAAAGCTTACACCGCAGGGTCAGATTAATCATGCCATTAACACGTCTGGATAACCTTATCAGCTCCAAAACTGGTAAGTATCTTTATGTTTCTCCTGATGACTTTAACGCCACAGATTCGTTATCAAACAGAGGTAACTCTCCTGTTACCCCATTTAAGAGCATCCAACGTGCGTTCTTAGAAATCGCAAGATATTCATATACCCCTGGTCCATCTAATGATAGATTTGACCAGTTTAGCATCATGCTGATGCCTGGTATTTACTATATTGATAACCGTCCTGGTCTTGTAGATACCAGTGGTATTGATGTATTTGATTTCAACCAAGCTCTAAATGCTTGGGGTGATGATCCTATTCTTGATATTTCTAATCCAGATAACATTCTGTGGCGCTTCAACAACACAGAAGGTGGTGCTATCATCCCCAGAGGTTCTTCACTTGTTGGTTATGACCTTCGTAGAACCACTGTACGTCCTCTCTACGTTCCAGATCCTGCATCTGTAACTGTTCCTCGTTCTGCAATCTTTAACGTAACTGGTGGTTGCTATTTCTGGCAATTTACTCTGAAGGACGGTCAGACAACTGCAGAATCACCTCTGTATAATCCTCAGACTGGAACTGGTGAGGTTTATTATGATCCAAACGATTTTACCAGAAAGACAGCACCTAACTTCTCGCACCACAAACTAACAGTATTTGAATATGCTGATAAGGAAGAGCTACAACTCTTCTATAGAAAGATTGCTAAGGCATTCTCTGCATATCAACCAACCATCGATGATGTATCTCCAGAAGGTATTCCTGAGTTTGATTACAACGTTCAGGAAAACAGAATCGTTGGTCCTCTATCTGACTCTCGTGTTATTGAGTCGCTGAAATTTACTGATGCAACAACCAATCCTGCAATTCCATCATCAACAACTGAGATTGAAGTAACAACCAAAGTTGATCACGGTTATTTTGCTGGTCAATTTGTTGCTATTTCTGGAACTGAAATTGATGATGAGATCGAAGGATTCTGGGGAATCTATGATATCTCAGATGATCCACGTAAATTTACTTACCGTGTTCCTTTTGTTGTATCTGGAATCGGTCAAGGTCTGTCTTCTGGAATTACTGTTAGTGTAGATACCACTCCAGCATTAGGTCAGAATGCACAAGTTCTCGCGGAAGTTGATTCTGTTGAGTCTGCATCACCATACGTTTTCAACGTTTCAATTCGTTCTGTCTGGGGTATTTGCGGTATCTGGGCAAATGGTTTGAAAGCCACTGGATTCAAATCCATGGTTATTGCTCAATATACTGGTGTTTCACTTCAAAGAGACGATAGAGCATTCATCCGTTACGACGAATATGCAAACACTTGGAATCAAGCATCACTAGTTGATGCATTCGCTAGTGTTCCTTACCACGCGAAGGGTGATTCTTACTGGAAGGATGATTGGAGAAACTTCCACGTTCGTGCTTCTGACGATGCATTCATTCAGAACGTTTCGATCTTCGCTGTTGGTTTCGCAGATCACTTCCTGATGGAATCGGGTGGTGATATGTCAATCACCAACTCAAACTCTAACTTTGGTAATACCTCTCTACATGCTATTGGTTTCAAAGGATTCTCTTTCAACCAGGATAAAGCAGGTTACATTACCGACATCATTCCTCCTCAGCAAGTTGTTGAGAGTGAGACAAATAGAAAGAGAGTTCTATATTACACTATTGATGTTCAAGGAACTATTCAGGATGGAGCAAATCGCACCAAACTATATCTTGGCGGAACTGATCTAGACAATCCATTGGATCGTCCTGCTGCTACTATTGGTGGATATAGAATTGGTGGCAAGTCTGGTGATAAACTTTATGTAAAACTAGACAAAAAGAATAATATTGATACTTTCCAAACAACACTAAGTCCAACTGGTTTTGTTAAGTATATTGCTAAGGGTTCTATTCTCAATCCAAGTAACTATACAATTAATAATGTAAATGTTGACGCTGCTAATCTAATCGAAAGCAACCGTCGCATGATTCAGGAGGAAGTCTTTGGTTATATTCTAGAAAAGTATCCAAGACTCCAGAACATTTCATATGTCAATCCATCACTTAACCCTGCTGCTGGTCGTTACCTTGATGCCAAGAATCTAATCATTGCTAATCGTCAAGAGATTGTTGATACAGCTTTCGACGAGATGGTTGAGGCATTTGGTATTGGTAACATTCAAGGCGTTGCTGATGGTAAGTGTAAGCGTGACATTGGTTTCATCGTCGATGCTATTGCAGAAGACCTTAGAGACGGTGGTAATGCTAATATCATTGCTGCAACTAGAGAGTATTTTGATGGCAATGGAGACGCAATTTCAAATGGTCTCGTTGGAGAAGAAGTTCCATCTGTATTTGCATTTAACAGAGCAAGAGATCTTTGTAAGAAAGCAATTGCTAATCTATTAACAGTTAAAGCATCTATCTATGATCCAGAGACTGATAACCTCCTAGCTCCTTATGGAGTTATCTCTGGAAGCACTGGATCTGCTGCTCTAGGACTAGACAGCGAAGGTGTAACTGTAGATAAGGCAAACAGACAAGATCCTGCTGGTCGCTATAAGGATGCTCGCAACAGAATTATTGCCAACCGTGATTTTATTCTTGACGCAGCACTCGCAGAAGTTGCTGTTTATCATGACGATTTCTATTTCCCAGGAACGGCACAGACCACTTCTAAGTCTCGTTTCTATGATGGATTTAGAATGATTCGTCGCAACAGCAAAGAGATTGCTGATAGAGCTCTTGCTAAGATTGCATTCGAACATCCTGATTTCTACTTCCCAGGAGATGCTCAGACAACTGCTGATTCAAGATTCTATGATTCATATCGTCTGATTCAGCAAAACAAAGATGAGATCCAAGATCGTGCATTAGCACAGATTGCAATCAATCATCCAGATTTCTACATTCCTGGTAGTGATCAGACAACAACACAATCAAGATTCTTTGATTCATATCGTTTGATTCAACAGAACAGAACTGATATCATCAATACAGCATGGAACAACATGGTTGCTGTATATCCTGGTGTTGCTGGTACTGAGACCAAGTGTAAGCGTGACCTAGGATACTTTGTTGATGCTATCTCCCTCGATATTTTCATGGGTGGTAACAAGTATGCCCGTAAGTTTGTCTCCATGTACTTTGCTAGTGGAGCACCTATTGGCAATGGTCTAGTTGGGGAAGAAGCGGAAAGCATCCGTGCATTCCAAGAGGCAAGAGACCTTATGGGTCAGGCAGTTGCTAACCAACTAGCAGTTAAGGATCTTTCACTGACTGCAGATCCTGCCACTGGTTCTAATATTGATCCTAACTCCTGCGCTAACGTTCAGTCTGCAATTGATTCCCTTACACTTATCGTAACTGATGTAATTGCTGCTGGTTCTCTTGTTGGTATGGCTGCAGAAACTCCCTACTCTATTGAGGCAGGTGAGCTTAAGTGCCGCAGAGACCTTGGATTCTTCATTGATGCTGTATCCCTTGACCTCTTTATTCGTGGCAATGAGTACTCATACAGATTTGCTGCTGAATACTTTGATGTCAATGGCGTAGCAATCAGCAATGGTCTAGTTGGCGAGACTGCAGAAAGCATCACTGCTTTCAACAAAGCAAGAGACATGATGAAACTTGCTATCACCAACTCCTTGTATGAGAAGGATCTAACTTTAACAGCAGATCCTGTAACTGGTGATAACCAAGACCAAGCATCCTGTGCTAACGTCCAGACAGCACTTGATACCCTAACAAGCATTGTCACAACCATCGTTGCTGATGGTAATTTATCATCTCTACCTGTTGAGATCAACAAGGGTTCTGCCCCTGCAGGCATGGAGAAGTGTGGTCGTGACATTGGATATTTCATTGATGCAATTGCTGTTGATCTCTTCACTGGTGGTAACAAGCACACTAGAACTTTCATTCAGCAATACTTTGATGGTAACACACCTATCAGCAATGGTTTGGCTGGTGAAGAATCCGAGAGCATCACTGCTTTTAATGAAGCTTCTTCATATATGCAGTTGGCAGTTACAAACGAACTATATTATAGAGATCTAACTGTTACCGCTGACCCTGCAACTGGAAGCAATCAAGATCCTAACTCCTGTGCTAACGTTCGTTCTGCTATCTCAACTCTAACAACATACGTTACCGATGCTCTGACCGCAGGCAACCTCAACACTCTACCAACAGAGAATGCTGGATCATTCCAGACTGGAGAACTCAAGTGCCGTAGAGACTTAGGATACGTTGTTGATGCCGTAGCACAAGATCTCTGGTTTGGCGGTAACGAATACACCATCGCAGCAACTAAGGAATACTTTAATGGTAACTCATTGATTGCTAACGGTGTTGATAACGAGATCGCACCTTCAATCACAGCATTCAAGAGAGCTGCTGATCTAATGAATCGTGCAGTCAATAATCAATACTATGATCGTGATCTCACTCTAACTCTAGATCAAATTGGTGATCCAGCATTTGTCGCTGACATTCATGCTGATGCATACAACCTCGTTCTTGATAACAAGGAGTTCATTGCTGCTGAGGCATATGAGCGTATGCTTTCTGCTTACCCATCATACCAACCATCTGCTGGCAACACCAAGCAGGATTGCCTAGATGACGTTTATGACGTTCTAGAAGAGGTAATGTGGGATGTCAAGTTTGGTGGCAACTCTAAGACCTATGATGCTGCTGAGATCTATGTAACTAACGTATTCAATGGCGAACCAATTGATACTTTCCTAGATGCTGAGCGTGATGAAGCTGCTAAGGTATTCCTTGAGGCAAAGAACATTGCTATTCAGTGCCTCAGAAATGAGACTGTAAATGTATCTCCTGGCAACACTCTAACTCAAGTCAAAGATCTAACAATTGTCAATGATTGGGATGATGATTTTGCTCCACTACCTCAGTGTGGTTCTGCTGCTGGTGCTGTAGATACTCTGTTTGGTATCATTCTGCAGGCAGTGGGTAACGATGGTGGTGTTGGTAACCTCAACGGAGTTACAAGAACTGCTCCTGCACAACCAACAACATATGCTCTAGGTAACTGTTCTGATGTTCTAGCAACAATCGATACTCTAATCGGTATTGTTTGTGACGCTCTCTATGCTGGTAGCCTTGATACACTGCCACCTCTAAGCAATGGTGAGTGGGATTGTGCTAACGTTCGTTCTTCAATCGAAAACCTCTTCGACATCATTACAGATGCCATTTCTAGCGGTTCTCTTGCTGGACTACCAGTTCTTAACCGTGGAGACTTTATCGTTAATGCAGAGTCTTCTAAGTGCTTTAGAGACGTTGCTTATATCGTTGATGCTATTGTCAATGACCTTAAGTATGGCGGTAACATTAACAGCGTACAGGCAGGTGAAGCATACTTTGTTGGAACACAACTAGAGTATATTGATGGTGAGAAAGCAGAAACAATTGATGCTTGGAACTACGTCGGTCAAATGGCAATCGCAGCAATGCGTAACTTTGATTTCCTTGCATATAACTGTGCTACAACCAATTCTTCTGCTCTTGTAACTATTCCTGATGCTGCTGGAACTGGAACCAGAGATGTTCCTGCCTCTGCAATCATTAATGTTGGAGACAACAGCGGTATTATCATTGGTATGAAGGTTGAGGAGTATCCATCTGGTTCTTATACCAATGGATTACTAAATGCTGGATCTACACCAGTTACCACAAACATCCCAGAAGGAACATATGTTAAGAGCTTGATTGGATCTGACAGCATCGAGTTGGGAACTTATGGTTCTCGCCTTGATAGTGGTGTAAATCAAAATTGTCAGCAACCACCAAGTTCAACAGTTTCCCTCTACTTCACCTACGAACAGGGCGCATGGGCGGATACACTACCTAAGACAGTTGTTGTTGGACCAGAAGCATCAGATCCAGATGTTATTCAGGACACTACAACCTCACCTTCTCAGCGTGAGTGTGCTTCCACTGCTTCTGCTATCCTTCAGCTAACAGAGAACATCACCACTATTATTAACACTGGTCTAACCAAAGTTGTTAATGGTGTCACTGTTCCTACAGTAGATCGTGTAGAACCAACTTTCAACACTGCTCTACTTGCATCTAGAGCAACTGTATTCACAATTGATACAACTGGTTACGGTTCAACAGATGCTCATGACTTTGAGACTGGAACTCCTGTTAGACTTGTTCCACGTCCTCGTTTTAATCCAGCAACTGGTAAGTATGTTGATGTTGATAAGCGTGTTATTAGACTGCCTAATGGATTTGATACTAATACAACTTACTATGTGATTGCTCCTGGTAGAGCAACACAACCAGTAGATTACAGCGGATCAACTCTCTTTGATGAGACTGCAGTTACTAGATTGATGCTCGCAACCTCTAAGGAGAATGCTGCTGCTGGTATTTACATCTACGCATCAGAAACAGAATCTATTGATCCAGATATTGAGATCGATCTCTATCAGTTTGTACTTGATGACAAGTATGATCTTCATACCTATTCATGTAATCTAGTCAATACCGTTGTTGGCGGTATTGAGACAGATATTGCTCACATTTTTGATATACCTTCTACTGCAACAACTCCTCAGAAAGTATTCTTTAGAGCAATTGAAGGAAGTGATCTCCCAGATCTTGCTACAAATTATGCTACAGATCCAAATGTTGCAATCACAACTGGCGTCAATGCTGGTAAGATTAACCCAAGTGTTGAATTTTATGTTCGTTATCAGACCAGCAAAGTCTTCACAATTCATAAGACTCTTGCTGATGCCTTAAACGATGTAAATCCAATCACTTTCAACAACGCCAACGGTCCATTTAGAGTATTTGCTAACAAGAAGCGCAGCCCAATGCGCTTTGATCCAGGATTTAATGGTTCTGACACCAACAATGGTAAGTGGTACTTACAGTGTCTGGATAGAGAAACTGAAGGAAACGCAGTTTTCTATAATGAAATCTTCTACAGAATCAATGAGTCTGATTATCAAAGCAAGCCTACTACAACTGACACTTGGTATGAGCGTGTTGATGATACTAGAGATGCTAATGAGAGAACTTATAAACTCCGTTATGTCATTCCTAAGTACATTGAGAACGCAAGAGATCCTATCAATGGATTTGTTATTAAGACAAGAACTGACGATACCCGTAAGTTAGTTCCTCAGAAACTACTACTCAAGCCTGTTGCTGGTAATGTTTATGGTGCTCGTTTTGAGAACCCACAACAACCAGGAGAATTCATTGGATTTACCAAGGAACAATTTGCTGCAGATGATACACTAAATGATCTTAATGCATATGATCCATACAGAAGACCTCTAACTGGTGAGGATCAGGATACTGATTATCGTGCAATTGCAAGATTTACATCTGGTGTTGCTGCTACAATTCAGTCTGGTCGTTATGTTGAGGATGTATTAGATGCATCTATTAAATACCTAGAACTTACCGTATTCGATCTTGGAATTGATACTAAGAACTTCCCTGGTCTAAGAAATGAGATCCTAACAACTGTCAAGATCTCTGCTCCTCAGGGTGGTGCTTTTATTCCTAATAAGACACAGAGTATCGCTAACAATGCAGTTTCATTTGCTGGTAACTCTTCAGGTACTGCTTATATTCACGGATACTTTAATGTTGGTGGCGACCACTACCTAATTATCAAGGGTATCAGTGGTGCCAAGGGAAGTGCTTCTCTGGAGTATAGTGAATTCCAAGGCACACGATTCACTCAGGGTGCTGTCTTTGCTGATATGCTGGATGACCAGGATATGGGCAAATCGTTACCTCTGAAGACACATATCCGAAAAAATTTCCCAGAGTATTTTTACAAGCAAAACGGCGCTAACGTTTATACCATTACTCCTGGTGATCGTATTCAAGATGACGCTGGTATTGAATACTATGTTTATAGTGTAGAAGATGCTGGTGTTATTGAAGATACTTTCTACATCTTCGATAGCGAAGAACTTCAGAAGCGTATTCCTGGACAGCAAGATGGTATCTACTATCTAACAGCTCTCCGTGGTAATATCTCTCCATATCCAACTGGCGCTGGCGCTGGTGGAAACTTCCGTAAGTTCAAGTTCTCCCAACCAGTTGGTAAGATCTATCCTCTAAATTATAGAAATGATCCTCTCTGGTTCCAGAAGTCTGGTACAACTAACGAAGAGAAGAACTACTACTCCCAGTTGATTGATCCACCTCAGGCATTCTCTGCTGCTGATAACTATATCCATGGCAAAGTCACTGTTAATGATACCAAGAACTCTGTAACCAAGGAACTTGTTATTGATCTTCTTAATCAACCTGCGTTTGTTGAGAATACTTATACCAATGAGAACGAGATTCAGGCACAATTAGGTAATGCAACTTCTGGATCAGAAGATCGTCGTATTCCTATCTCTGGTGACAGCACAGTTCTTACTGATCAGCGTTACTATGTTGAACTCCGCAGACCATCTATTGCTCGTGCTGGTAACCACACGTTTGAATACCTTGGTTTCGGTCCTGGTAACTACTCAACAGGTCTTCCTGCCCGCCAGGAGATCGTTCTAGAACCAGAGCAAGACTTCTACGCACAAGCTAAGAAGCAAGATGCTGGTATCGTATTCTACACTGGTATCAACTCCCAGGGTGATCTCTACATCGGTAACAGAAGAATTAACGCTATCACTGGCGAAGAAGACTTCATCGATAGAGCAGTTCTTGCTGATGATGGTGATGCTGACGACGTAATCGGACAACTCGTTACTACATTCGACACACCTGTAACGTTCAACCAGAATATTACAATTGTTGGTGGTCCAGATGGAGAACTTGTTAATAATATCAACTCCCCAATTCTTATCAATGTCCCAGATAATCAGTTAAGTAATCTTGGAGCACCTCTTGTTGTATATTCACTAGTAAGTTCAACTGATCCTATCAGTGGATATCCTCAAGATACTACTCTTGATAGAAATAGTTTCTTCCCAAATACATCTGGTGATATCAGACTTGGCAAGAATAGAGTTGATGCCGCAATCTTTGGATTCAATCCAAGAGGAGAAGGTCAGAATTATAAGATTCAAACCCATGCTCCTGGTGGAATAGCATCAAATATTTCTCCAAATCAAGATACTCTGATTTCTCAGGGTGGATCTAGAATTAATGCAAACCAATATATTACATATGGTGGCACTGTTCTTCCTTCCACTGGAGATATGGCACTCAAGGGTGGTGCGGTTAATAAGAATGGATCTCTTGGTTGGATCTTTGCTAACATTTACACAACAATTCCAAACAACGTAATTTCTTCCCTGAAAGTTGTTGTTGATCAGAGTGTTAATATCGCTAAATTCACATTTATCGATAGCAACAGCAATCCAGTTCCTGTTGGATCTCTTAACATTAAGTCTGGATCTGAAATCAGACTACAGAACATTAATTATAGTGGTGTTCTGAATGGAACATGGCCAGTTCTTTCTACTCAAGATTATCCATTCAATCCATTGGGTAACGTTGTATATTTCCAAGTTACTCCAAGAACTGGAACTCCAATTGGTGCATTTGATGAAACATGGAGCAGTGGAATTATCAACAATCCCACAAACCCATCTACAAATGCTATTGTTTCTTTCTCTGTATCAAACTGGAAAGAGTTTGGTGTCCTAGGTTCCGAAGCAATTAGAACTGAAACTGAAACCATTGGCGATTACAAGCTTGGTATTAACACTATCAACAGAGCAACACATGATGCATACAAGGATGCATTTGTTGAAGTTGCAAACACTGATCCTCGTGCTAACCTTGACGTTGTTGGTAACGCATACATCAGCGGTCGTAAGACTACTGATTGGTTGTCACATGATGACTTTGCTGACCGTGAAAAGAATAAGATCTCTGATGCACTCGTCGTTGGTGGAAATAGTTCCAACATTGATGAATATGCAACATTGCGTGTTTCCACTGAAGAGATTGCAATCACTGAATCTGGCAGAGGAAATAATGCTGGTAAGATCGGTGTCAATGTTACTGATGCTGAACTTGACAGAGCATTAGTTGTTAAGGGTAACGCAAGATTTACTGAAGACGTTCGCTTTGAGCGTGATATTGAGATTCATGGAGATGGTACTCTAACCGAGGTAAGAACTGATACTACAACTGGTACATTCAACTTCATCACTGATGCCAACTTCACTGGAACTCTAAACATTGCTAACTCTGCTAGCGTACTTAACTTTGTTAATAACGCTACTACAATTGAGTTTGGTAATGATGCTGCTACCAATACATTCTACTTTGGTAATGACGTAGCAGGAGATCAGTTCTTCTACTTCGGTAACACTGCAGATCACAGCAACTTCTTTATTGGTAACACAGAAGATAGTGCAATTGTTGCTGCTAATGGATCTATTGCAGTAACTGGTAATGGAATTAGCAGAATAATGATCGGTGGTGCATTTGGTAACAGCAACCAAGATCAGTCTTACACAAGAATTGGATCTCAAATTCTTAGAATTGATGGTGATGCCTGGTTAGGTTTCCGTCGTCAAGGTGGAACTGCTAGAATGAGATCACAGGCATCTGTGATTGATTTCTTCTCTAACTCTGGTGGTCCTTCGACAATTAATTTTGCTCTGAATGCATCTGAGATTAACATTGCTGGTCAGGGTGGCAAAACAACTATCAACAACCAGTTAGAGGTTGTTGCTTCTGCGAAGTTCAATTCAAATATCCTTCTTTGTGGTGGTCTTTCTTCCTTCTCCTTCTCTGGAAACAGAGCACAGATGGGATCAGTCATCTCAACACATGATGATGGAGTTAATCCAGATGGAACATTCATCAAAAACGTTGATATCCTGAATGTACTTGTTCTTGATCCACTGACAGATGGATATAATGCTGTTGATACTGCTGGTTCTGGAACATGGGGTGGATCATCTCACCAAGAAGCAGAAACATTTGATGGTTCTGCTGAACCAGTCGCAATTCCAGCTCTGAGTGGAGACGAGTATTACCTACCAATTAAATATTCTCCAAACAAAGCAAATGGAGATCCATATCTAACCACTGGTGATTACATCATTGTTAATAGTGCAATTGTTGGATCTACAAATCACCCAGAGATTGTTCAGATTCTTGAAGTTGTAAGAGCTGTTGCTCCATATTACCTAAGAGTTAAGCGTCGTCCATTTGGTGCATTTGGCGGTGTTCTGACAAATCATGCAGATACAACTGCAATCTATAAGGTTAATGTACAGTTTGATGCTACATGGATCGAACAACCAGTAGATGGTGCAGGAGCACAAGATAACTTCTATCTTGCTGAGTTTGGTGGAGATCTCACCACTAATGATTACATCCTTCTCAGTAGAGATGATGCTACTGGAACACCAGAATATGTAAAAGTTGTAACTCCGCTATCACAAGAAGTTCAGAAGTTCCGAATTGCTGATGGTACTGACTGTGATAATACCGATGGAGATGTATTTGTTGTTGATTCTAAGACTGGAGAGACTTACATCGGTGGATCTGTCACAGTTGATTCTTCCATCGTTCAAAATGGTGGTTGCTTCCTGACATCTTCCCTGGTAACAGGTGATTTAGTACCAGAAACTGAGATTAATTTAACGTATAACATTACTAATATTAGCGATGAAGATATTGCTAATATTGATCTTGGTGACACTGTTAAGTTAAAAACTGGCACTGCTTCTTCCGAATTCTTCTATCCTTGGTCTAAAGTTGTTGAGATTGAGAATAAAGGTGGCGATCAGAACAGTGTCAAGTTGTCTGTAGCAGCTGTGAATTTTAGCACAGAAGAAAATCTACAGTTTGAGTTTGGTAAGAATGAGGTATTCGCAATTAATAATGGACATGACCAATCAACATTACACTTTGACAGTTGCTCTGGAACACTTGAAATTGGTAATCAATATAGAAGATTTGAAATTAAGAGAATTTTACCAGATGTTGAAACTGTATCAGAAACAGTTGCAAGATATGATGGCGATGTCTTCAAAACAATTAGAGTATATGGTTATCAGCAAGATCCAAAATCTATTCAAGAAAATGGACCAAAAACTACTTTAAGTTCTGGTGCATCGACAGGATTAATTCCTAATTCTGTTTATCTAACTTGTGCTTCTATTGGAACTGGAGATGGTGCTTTTGCTGTTGGTGACTTGGTTATGGTCGGTGATACAGCAGATATTGATTCCAAGGGAATTAATGGAAATCAGTGGGAGATAATGAAAATTGCCTCTATTGATGCAGTTAATAATATATTGAGATGTCTTCCAGGACAAGAAGGAACAACAGCAAGAGCTCTTACTGATTATCCTGCGATTTCAACAACAGTAATGAGACTCATTAAGCATCCAGAGACTTCGCTAATCTATGATATTCAACAGAGAACGAGATCGAGTGTCGGTTTTGTTTCTCTAATTCTTGAGAAAGGATATATTTCTCAAACAATCATGGATTATGCTCAGTATTTCAGATTCTATGATACTACTGGAGTTTTGGATGATGAGTGGTTCTATGTTCCAACTTGCCTAAGAGGAAAGCGTCACGAAACTGTGATGAATGAACAAGTTTATTCTGGTCAGTTTGGTGAGTATTCGCAGAGAATCGGTAATCTGGTTCTTAACAATGATCTTGAGATGATCGGTGGTCAAATTCTCATGTATGATTCCACGAGAAAGACCAAAATTCTAAACTTTATTAATGATGGAGGACACTCTGATCACCAAGGAGAACTATATTTCGATGCTAAGGTGACAGGAAGAGGAACAATCACAATGTATGGATTGGGATGTCCAGAAGAGGTTTATTCCACATGTGATCCAACCTTTGCTGTGAATCAGGACGGTGACGTGACAGCATTGAGAACTTTCTCAATCACTGGTATTGCTTCCACAAATCCACCAACATCACCAATATTGACGGTCAAGAACCTTGGCGTTCAGGGTGGATCTGAATTTACAGTAAATCATGATTGTTCTATTGATGCCTTTGGATACGACAAATTCTATACTAGAACTGGTGGTAGACATGCGAGATACCTAGCATCTGGTACTGACACCGAAAATCTATACCTGAAACCAAATATTAATTACTTTGTAAATGTAAGTGATGGAGATAATTTTGTTGTTTATCTACCAGAGGCTCCAATTTCTGGAGATACTGTTACTATTATTGATGTTGGTGGAAATCTAACATACAACACTTCATTGGTTGTTAGAGCACAGGGAACTGGAGTTAAAGTACAGGGAGATAGCACAGGAACAACCCTTGGTGGTCTTGCTTCTGCATATCCATCTGGTGAACTTGTTGTACAAACAGCACATGCCGCATTCACACTAATCTATCTTGGTGGTACTGATACTACTGGAGCAATTGTTTCTTCTAGTGTCAATGGATGGTGGCTCAAGGAGGTCTAATAAATGGGAAGCTATAACCGAATAAAAGCAAGTAAAAATTTTCCGATTGGAACTATTATGCCATGGTCTGGTGGATCTAGACGAGGTGATGAAGCTGATCGAGTACCAGCTGGGTGGATAATATGTAATCAAGCAAATAGTTTATTATTTGCCGCTGATTATCCTATTCTTGCAAAAATTATAGGAAACACATATGGTCCAATACCAGAAACGGCTGATCAAGAAATTGGCGTAAATTATGGGATTGTAAATCAGTATCCATATAATCCACCAGATACTAGTCCAGACCACAATCCTAACTTACATGTTGATGTTTTTTCTCTGCCAAATTTAAATCAACTTGCTCTCGTTGATCTAGAGGGATCTAGATTATCAACAACGGATCTTTTGCAAGTCGGACAATATATTAGCACTAATGGAACTGAAGAAGGAAAACAAGCTCTAACCCTGATTAGATCTGATGTTGATATTCAATTTGACCTTGAACCATCAAATACACTTGCTGGAAAAATTACTGGTATAGCAATGTCTGATCCAGTTTATTTTGATACGCTTTATGTGCTCCCAAGAAAGTTGGGCATTGATCATATGCCGAACCATAATCACCAACCCCAGAGTGCTGATGAGTTTGATCAATTTATTACTGCTGTTCCTTCTGGAACTAGTGTATTAGAATTTCAACCAGGAATTCCACTAAAGAATGATGCTGCAAAAACAACTGCTGTAACACCAGTTGGCAGAAAGGGAACAAGTTCTTCGGCACATACATTTAAACCAGGAAAAGCAGAAATTACTTGGTATGATCCAAATGATGGTGGTATTTCTTTGGTTACAACGGATCAAAAAGTAAATATAGCTAGTAATTTGAATTTGATTCCGCAAGTGCAATCTAGAGTTATTCCAGAACAATTTGGTATTGAATTTTCATATACTGATCCTGGAACTTCAATTGCAAATGTTCAAGCAGATGCTCATACTGGAGCATTTCCACCAGCAGGATATTATCAAGGAAAAAGAAATTATTATCAAAGTGTAGATATTCCAGCAGAACATAGGGGTGCTGATATGCCAGCATCTAATATTGCTGATATGATTTATGATCCAGCTCAGGAAAAACAACCAATCAACACAAGTGTAACAAATACATTTGCAACAACTCTAAACCATCCTAATGAGGAATGGGCATCTACTGGATTAAAATCTCATGATCACGATTCCATGGAATTAACAATGAATAGGGGTGGATTGGGAATTACAACAACATTACTTGTTAATGATGTTTCTACTGGTACAACTTCTCCACTATCTATTGAAACCGCTCTTAGTGTGGCAATCAATCCCAATACGCCCTCACTAACGATGATATATATTATGAGAGCTTTCTAAAAATGGCAGTATTCTACAACAGAGAGAAAGCAAGGCATGGTGGATTGACAGGAACTATTATATCGGTTCCTGTTCAGATTGCTTCTAATGATCCAGCTTCATCGATACAAAAGGCACAATTTCCTGCTGGATATTTAAGATGTGATGGAGGCATCTATACAGCAGATGATTATCCTTTGCTTGCTGAGGTTCTTGGAGTTGGGGATAATTGTAAATTTAAGAAAGATAATCAACCATTAAATGAAACTCAGTTTCAGTTGCCAGATCTTAGAAGTAAGCATATAAGAGCAACTACTTCATCCAACATTGGATTTTATAATGACCTAGTAGTTCAAACTCAAGATGGCGATGATGTTGTAAAATCTGGTGTTGGGTTGGAAGTACTTCAGAATATTGAGAGTCCATATGAATTAACTTATAATGGATCATTCTATATTCCACCCCAGTCTCAACCGTTGAAGGGAGAACCAGCTTTTAGTATTGATAGCGGAACCTACACATTTGAAAGAGAAGTTGCAGAAAATGGTTTCCAACCACATATGCACAGATCAACAACATCTCGTGCTAGACAGGTTGATAAAAATGGAAATTATTTTTCAAATACTCAAGTAAATTCTATAAAGACTAGGTTATCTCTTAATACCTGTGAATGGTGGAAAAATACAAGGCAAGATCTTTGTTACTGGCAATTAACAACAGCTGCTGCCATTGATAATCCTGGAAAAACTGAAAACGCAACTTCATATTATGAACAATATGGTTTATGCTGGAATGCTTGTAGTGGATTTACTACAGCTGGATATTGCTTGTGGCCTAGTACCACTGCTTGCCCTGGTTTGAATAATTCAAAAAACATGTGTATTGTTTTGGATGTCGCAAGTGATTGCAACACCCTCAAAGGAAATATCTGTGAAGGAACAACATTTGGCAATATTACATATGATCCAACATTCACACAAAATTGTGTTTGTACTCTTCCGATTCTTGGTGAATGTCCTGGTGCATTGAATGGTGGTGATTTAAGTCTCCCACAAAGTACATCTCAGTTGGTCAATTATGATGATCCAAACATGCCAGTCAGTAGTTTGGATGACAGCTATTCTACTGGATATGCTGCTGTAAGTAATTACACAATGCTTACTGGATTCAAAGGGGACGATGCTATTCATAAACATACGTTGAATTTTAGTGCAGATGAACCTCATACTTATGTTATGAAGACTAGAGCTGGTAGTGCATCTGCTGCATCTGGACTAGTTTCTAAGATAACAATACAAAAAAACAACGAACCAAAGGCGGATAAATATATTCAACCATACATTGTCACCGAATATTTAATTAAGGTATAAATGGCAAGTTATAGACCTACGTTTGAGAACTTTTATTCGGATAAAGGTGGTTTCTATTCAACAATAGGAGCTATCATGCCCGTATTGGTGAATAGTTATACTGACAGCTCCAATACTGTTACTGGTGGCAATCCAGATCACTATGCACATAGGGGATTTTTATATTGTGATGGATCGGAATATTTTATTAGAGATTATCCTCTATTGTACAGAGTCGTTGGCAATAACTATGTTAAGTCAGCAGACAAAGTAAATAATAATTCTCATTTTTTTCAAAGTGCTGGTGAAGACGGTTCTATATACAGAACTTTTGTTGATAATGGAAACTTGTATGCTGAGATATACAAGTATGATTATACGTTTGATAATGCTAACGTTGTTAAATACAGATCAACTCCAAATGGTGCAACTTTAAGGTTTGTTGGCAGCCTGGGATCTTTTCCTGATGGTGGTCTATTTTCAGCAGACGTTGATTACCTTTTGGAATACAGTGATGCTTATCAAAATCTAGCACAAGATAGCAATACTACAGTTCATAGATTTATAGTAGATGGTGCTACTATATCTACTCCTGTTGTCTGGTCAGTAAATATGCCAGATCTTGTTCTAAATTTTGAGGGAGATCTTGTTCTTCCCATTCAATACTTTGGAACTGTTCCAGAATATGAACAAGATCCAGCAACTGGACAATATTCAACTTCTCAAACTGGATATGATAGTTATGTATTAGATGGAGCATTAAATACAAGTCCAGCAGTTTCTTGGGGATCTCCATCTGGACTTCCTGATGGAGTTGTTGTGGATGAATATGAGATTTATTTGGAGAATCTTTCTCTGGAAAATTTTGTTTGTTGGCACCTTTCCAACATCCCAGCAACAACAACATTTTTGGTTCCAAATGCCGAACCACCAAATGGTTCTACAGTTCAAACAAATAATGCGAATTCTGTCTTACAAAATGCTGATGGCACAAAACCTTGGATAAGAAGTAATGGTTATTCTGGACCACAACCAGAAAAAGGTGATACAAACATCTACAAGATGAATGTAATTGCATATCTATCTAACGGACAGACATTAGTTGTATCAAAAGAATTTATTGCTGGAGATGGACCTATTGTTCCAGTTTATTTAACTGGATCTGCATATACAGATAATCTCATTGTTGGTGGGTCTGGAAGTTCTATAAGTGGTAGCGATTTTAATATTTTATGGTCTAATCTTGCTACTCATCCCTCTGTGAGAATAAGGAAAGCATTTAGTTTAAGTGATTCTCCCTATCAATTAGGAAAATTTAGAGTTCCCGATTATCGTGATAGAAAATTAATCGGATACGGAGAAGGTGTTGAGGGAACAGGAACTCCATTGGTTGAAGACAGAATTAGCATCAAAGTTGGCGACATTGGTGGAAAATGGTTTATTCCAACCAGTGCAATTAAAGATCCACTTGAATTCTTTTCTATTAGTGATGTATCTACAACTGGTTATTCCAATGTTCAAACCCAAATTCAGGCATATCTTACTGGATCAAAGAAATATGTAGTTGGACCAATTGATGATTATATTTTCTCAAAGCCACCAAGTCATCAACACCAACTTTTAACTTCAAGACTAAATGAAAGCAACGAAGTTAGTCTCGCTGGTGTAGATACATTTGCTATTCAATACTTAGAAAGTAAAGGAACTATATTAGAATTTACTCCTGGCGGAGAATTTACTGATGATTCTCCGTTTGGGCATTCGCATGGATTATTGGGAAGTAAGCCAATCAACAAAGTTATGGCTACTTATGGTAATATAGATGGTATTGGTGTAAAGTATGAAGATACACAAAACTCTGGATGTTACACATATGGAGTTACAGAATCTCCGCCATTACTAACAACATCTGTCAGCAGTGATGGTACTTATATTACGGTTGTTACTTCTAATTCCCATGGATTATCACCAAATGATTGGGTCACTATTACTAATGCGGGAAGTTTAAATGGAAGCTATAAAATCATAGCAACTGGAATAACATCTACTAGTTTTAATCTTCAGCCAAATCCAGCACCAGCAGTAACAACTGAAAATTCTGCTGTTGTGAAGCAAGCTAGTGGAATTTTTGAAGAGGTGACAAGCACACCAGATCCAGATTGTTGGGTTGTCAATAATAACACTGTTATTGGTGGAAAAGAAACGATTGCAATTCCTGCTGGAAATTATAAAATTTCTTATGACGATGAACTTACATCGTCAGGCAATCTTCTTAAGACTGCTGCTGATGGTGGAGCAAATGTATTAAGATATAGAATTGATATGTATGCTCCTGGCGGCGGTGGTGCTGGAACATCTGGTAATGGTGGAAATGCTGGAAGTGCATCAGTAACTTTTACCGTTAGTGGAGTACAATATACAGTTACTGCTAGTGGTGGATCTGGAGGCACAGCAGGGACATCTGGAGGCGCTGGTGGAAGTGGAGGTACGGTTAGTATTCCAACAGCTTTAGTTAGTGAACCTAAAGTTGAAATTAGTTCTACGACAGAAAACAAGGATGGAAGTACTGGAGGACAATCAAACAGCGCACAGCCACCTGGGGGATTGTTGAACGGTGGTCCAGATGCACTAGCTGGAAATGGTGGAAAGGGCGGATATACCACAACATTGGTAACTGGCAGTCTTAGTAAAACCTTTACTGCAGATGGTAGTTATGATTCGACAACAGATGGTGATTTACCAACAATTGGTGGAAACACAGCAACTGTTGATAGTGTGAGTATTGATATCTCTGGTGGTGCGGGTGGAGATGGAAACAACAATGCAGTAGCTGGGTGTAGTACAATTGGTGGCAGTGGATCTAAAGGCAGAAGAGTTACTGGAACCACAACTTCAATTAAATCTTTTAATTTCGAAATTGGTACGAAGGGCGGAAATGGATTTAATAACCAATCTGGCAATGTACAAGAAGTAACCAACACTTCTGTAGGAACTGGTGCAGCAAATGGTGGTAATGGCGGACTAGGTTCATGGGCTAATGGTGGAACTGGTGGCGCTGGCGGTGGTGCTACTGGTGTTTCTGGCAACATTGGATATATTCTTGGTGCTGGCGGTGGCGGTGGCGCTGGAGGATCTGGTGGTAATGCATCTCAGGGTGATGGGTGTTCTTATGGAAACAATGGTAAAGGTCCAGAAGGTGGTATAGTAGGAACTACTTCTATTGGTCCTTACACTGGTGGTGCAGGCGGATCAACTGGATGCACAGGCGGTGGTGGCGGCGGCGGTGGTGGTGGATTCTACATCGCTGGTTCTGGTGGTGGTGCTGGTACTGCTGATGGTGGTGCCGCAGGTGTTGCTCACCCGCAGTATGGAACTACTGGAGGTGGAGGTGGTGGTTATTCTGGATATTCTGCATATAATTCAAATTATTTTAGTACTGCCACTGAAAGTGATGGATCTAGTGGTAATGGATATGCGAAATTTACAGTAAATTATTCTGGCACACAGATCAATCAATCTGGTGGTGGTGGAGGTGGCGGCGCTGCAGCAACTATCATTATTAGTGGAACTCTCGATGATTTGGGTCAATTTGCAACAGCAATTAGCGCAACTTTGGGCACTCCTGGTGGTGCTGGTTCTGGAAATGGATCTTCTGGAAGTAATGGATATATCAGAGTTAGAGCGTATTATATCGAACAGGGAGATGCCCAAGTGGTTGATATTTCAACTCCTGGTGGTAGAGTGTGGGAAACTGCTGGATTTCCAACTAATAAACCATCTGGATCTGGAGCTTCTGTTGGTGGAGCCATTTGGCATTCCTCCAGTACGGGAGTGAATGTTAAGCAAGCATCTACTGGAACATTTCCTGTTGCTACCACATTAACTGGTGGTATTTCTGATAGATACATTGAATTTGCTGGTTCTGGTAGCCGTTATCTCCAACTCGGACCATTGAATCTGAGTGCCGCAGAACAACTAGTTTTTACAGTGATTAAAGGAAACGGCACCAACGGTGGGGATGCACCAGAAGAGCCATTGGATTTGTATTATAAAACTTCTGTAGATTCTCCAACAGAAACTCTATTACAGTCTATTGCAACTGCTACTGTAACTGCCAGTGGATATGCTGATTACACAATTGACGTTGATGATTCTTCCCCGATAAAATTTAATGGTGTATATCTGGTCATAAGACAAACTAGAGGATCAACTTCTGGTGATAATTCTGCTGTTAATGAAGCACAATTAGATTATTGGGGATTGGGTATGTTCTCTGTTGTTTATGGGGAGGTTACACAAACTGTATTTACTCCATCATTAAACTCATCAATCCCTGGAAATGAAGGAACATGTGGTCCTGACAGTGGAATTGATGTTGTTCGCAGGACTGTTCCCGCAAATAAAACTAATATTACATTTACTGACGGAACTTTCCAATTATCGACATCTACTCCAATTTCTATAACGTCATCTGCATATGTTGTGAATACTATTCCACTGATCACCAAATATCATAGATCAAAATATTTGATTAAAGCATTCTAAAATAAATAAGTCATACCATAAAGAGCGTCATGGCAACCAGAGTATCCAGTAACGTCGAATTTTATATGAACACCATTGAACGTGTCATTCAATATAAAGGCGTTCAAAAACAAATTAACGATGATTATTGGGAGTCTTCTATTGCCCCACTTCTCTATCCATTTTGGGACAATCCAAAGGATAGACTAGAGTTGTTTGTTTATAACAAGGATGATTCTTTTGTTGTCACCAGAAGTAAATATAAGAGAGATTGGAAAACGAACACTTCATCTTGGGTTTCTTATTCTTTTGATCCATCAACAGCAGAACCAACTTCTGTTTTAAATTTTAAAAATCAATTAGTTGAAAAATTTATTGAGTTTAAAGATCTTTCTGACAAGACATATGAAGACTTCATCACTCAAGAGTATTCCAGAACAAATAGCCTGACGTGGAAAAAAATTCATCTAGTCAGGAAGTTTTTACTTCAAGATTCTGATTTTATTTTCAATCAAGATTATGAAATTAGTGATGAGAAAAAAGCGTTGTGGAAACAATATAGAACTTATATTAGAGATATTCCAGAAATTCAAAAGGGGACAGAAACTCCATTTGATGTTGTGTTTCCCATCACCCCTGATGAATATTTGAAGAGAAAGGAATTATATGTTGAACCACTAGTTACTGAGATGGTTGGAGATCAGGGAATCAATGATGATTATTTGACTAGTTCTTATCATTTCTGGAAATTGAGTGCTCCAAATCTTGCTATGTTTGCACAGAGATTTAGTTTCTACATTGCTGCTAGAGCAATAACTTCTGATCTTGAACCAAACTATCGTATAATGGTAAGTAATTTTATCACTAAATTTACTTCAAACCCAGAAGTTCAGGCTTCAAGAATTAATTCTGAAAATTCGAGTCTTGCATCTGATAGTTTTATTGATGATCTGTTAAATAAAATTGAAATTGGAGAGTTGTAATGCTAATCTCAATGGAACCAAAGCGACTATATGATATAGTTGCTTCACATGCAAAATCAACTGGCAAATATGTTTTAGTTGTTAATTACGAAAACATATTTTCTCACACTGAAGAACAGAAGGCATCTCTGAAGGAATTTTATTCAGATGCAATCCCAGAAGAAGAGATAGATGAGATTTTTGGATCTCAATATAATTTCTATGAGTTCAACGCACAGTCATCTGCTGTTGAAACAGCTACGGATTGGTTTCCACGAACCATCGATTTAGATGACATGACGTATTTTGTTGAATGTTATGTCATAACCCCAGCTGGTGGAATTCCTCATACAAATAAAGTAGCACCAAGGCCATTGACAGAATCTGAAGAGTGATCTATACTTGATTCTCTATTTCCAAATAGCGAATGAAAGTTCCCACACAATATGAACTGACGCATCTGCAACTGCAAGCGATGCTCCGTGATCATAATATTCCAGAAAGCGAAGTGAAGTATCTGGGTGAATTTGAATACACTACTGAATATCAGGCACATCCAGAACTCCATGGTTATATGATGCATTGGTATCGTATTGCTAATGAACATGAGGTGCCTGTATGTGACATTGCATCCATTGATCGGGTCGATGAGGACGATTGAAGAACTGTCACAGGGGGTCTCGTGCCCCCTTTCTCATGCCCTATACTATTCTCATCAACAGCGCACCACATGACCCTGACCCTTCGCCCTCACCAGCAGCGTATGCTCGATGCTCTGCAGCGTGCTGATCGTGGTCGCCTGACCTGCCCTACGGGCGGCGGCAAGACCCTTGTGATGATTCTGGACACTCTGCGTCGCCTGCAGGCAGCAGAGACCCCTCAGACGATCGTGGTGGTCTCTCCTCGCATCCTGCTGTCGGTTCAGTTGTATGAAGAGTTCTTTGCTGAACTGAATGGCAAGGTGAATGTGGAAGTTCTCCATGTTCATAGCGGTGAGGTTGATGGCATGAGCACCACCAAGATCGATATGATCCAGTGCCATGACGTTGTGTGTGAGACTGCTGGTGTTCATCAACTGATCTTCACCACCTACAATTCTCTTCGCCGTGTCAATGAGGCAGGCATCGATGTAGATACTATCTACTATGATGAAGCGCACAATTCTGTCCGCCGTGACTTCTTCAAAGAAGTTGCTGCTGCTACTCTGACTGCCAAGAATGCTTACTATCTGACTGCCACTCCTAAGTTTCGTGGTGGTGTGATCAGCATGAACAACACTGATGTGTATGGTTCTGAGTTGATCTCTGTGCCTGCTCCTGAGTTGATCAACAACGGTAGCATCATTCCTCCTACTGTGCAAGC
>Ga0129333_10001217_pt1 | contig 23053 bp, 10 predicted proteins | sample CPB6_08_DNA_FD_94474 | JGI IMG/M metagenome (GOLD analysis project Ga0129333, IMG submission 94474) | Freshwater to marine salinity gradient microbial communities from Chesapeake Bay, USA - CPBay_Sum_0.6_0.8_DNA | ecosystem: Environmental > Aquatic > Marine > Coastal | place: USA: Chesapeake...
AGTGACGATGGCTGAGAGTGTCGGATAGTAGCAGGATGGAAGAGCCGCGGCGGAGAATAGATTACACAGATTTGAATGTCTGGAAGAAGGCCGTTGCCTTCGCCGAGCAAGTTGGCGCGGAAACCGGCGGGACGGCGTTCGCGAGACATCTCGACTTACGAAGTCAGCTGGATCGGTCAGCGACTTCGATTTCTTCCAATATTGCCGAAGGGGAAGGCCAGTCGACGAACCGCGGCACGCTGAAGTTCTACTTCATTGCCCGAGGGTCACTTTATGAGGCGAGGACCCAACTTGTTTTAGCCAAAAATCGCGGCTGCCTGAGCGAAGTTAAGTTTAACCAACTTAACTCCTTGGCTGATGATGTTGCCCGGCTCATCGCAGGCGTCATCCGCGCACGCCGCCTACGAGAACAGAATCGTTCCGACCCTTGAGCCCTATTTCCTGCGAATCTTACTCCGCTAACACCGCTAGTACCGCTCACCCCGCTAACACCGCTAATCTCAGACTATCCCCGCTTGGTAGACGTCGTGGATGCGGATGAGGCCGAGGCAGCGGTTGGAGACGGCATCGGTCACGGGCAGGATGGAGATTTGGGAGGGACGATCCTCCATCAAGCGGGCGGCGTCGCCGAGCGAGTGGGTCGGATGCGCACGCACGGGCTTCGCGGTGGCGAACTCGGTGACGGGCCGGGAGAGGATATCGCCATCTTTTGTCAGAGCGCGACGCAGGTCACCATCAGTGATGATCCCGGCGAGCGACCCATCGGCAGCCACGATGAGTGCGGCGCCGAGTGGGAACTTGGTCATGGCGATGACGGTCTCGCGCAGCGTCGCGGAAGGCTTGACCGTCGCACACTTCTCGAGCGGACGCATCACCTCGCCGACCGAGAGCAGCAGGTTGCGGCCCAACTGGCCGGCGGGATGGAAACGGGCGAAGTCCTCCTTCTTGAAGTCGCGCTTGGCCATGAGCGCGATGGCGAGTGCATCGCCCATCGCAAGCGTGAGCAGGGCGCTCGTGGTCGGCACCAGACCCAAGGGGTCGGCCTCGGGGTGGGCACCGATGTCGAGCACGAGGTCGGACTGCACCGCGAGGGGCGAGTTCACGTTGCCGACCAAGGCGATGAGCGGGGAGCCGAAGCCGCGCAGGATGGGCAGGAGGCCGACGAGCTCGGCAGTTGTGCCGGAGCGGGAGAGCAGGAGGACGGGGTCCCCAGGTTGCAGGATGCCGAGGTCGCCATGGACCGCGTCGGTCGCGTGCAGGAAGACGGAAGGCGTGCCAGTGCTGCAGAGCGTAGCGGCAATCTTCTGGCCGATAAGGGCGGACTTGCCGACACCGGTGACGGTGACCTTGCCCTTGTTGCCGGCGATGAGATCGACGGCGCGCTCGAAGGAGGCGTCGAGGCGGCGCTCGAGGTCCGCTAGGGCGGAGGATTCGGCGCGGAGCAGCGCTCTTGCCGCATCTATTGATTTCATAGTCATTGGAATAAATTTCCGGTGACCGGTGACCGGTGACCGCTGGTAGATGATGCCTCTTTGTTCGCCGCTACGCGGCAGGTTCGGAGTCGGGTCTAAGGTGAATGAGCTGAGTTAAGGACCCTAGCTGGCACCTACTTGTTGTGGGAAAATCAAGGGCTAGTATGCCGCATGGAACCGAAAAAGCCTTACGAAAAGCTCGCTGTCATCAGCAAGGCCGAGGCTTTGTGCGATCTAACCTATTCGCTGAGCAAGACAGATGGGATGCGTCAGGATTCGAGCCTGTGTGACCAAATGCGACGTGCGGCGCTGTCGATTGGATCCAACATCACCGAAGGCGAGTGGCGCTGGCAGACACGTGATGGCATTCGCTTTTTCCAGATTGCGATGGGCTCGGCCGCCGAACTGCGCTTTCAAGCGGGTGTCTGCGGGCGAAATCATCTGATAGCCAAGGAGGATGCGGACAAGATCGTCGATCTGAGCGACCATATCATCGCGATGCTACATAAGCTAATCCAAGCCCGCATACGCCATCTGGAGTCTGAACATGAATGACCGGCTGCCTAATCTAAGAGACAACGAGCCTTGGCGAGTTCAACCAGCGGTCACCGGTCACCGGTCACCGGAGCAATCATCCTCCGCGCGGCCTCGAGGTCGGCGGGGGTGTCGATGGCGACGACGGCGTGGTCCGTCTCGACGGTCTGGAAGCGGAAGCCGTGGGCGACGAAGCGGAGCTGCTCGAGCGACTCGCAGGCCTCGAGCTCGGTCGGAGCGAGCTTGGGGTAGGCCGTGAGCGCGGCGCGGTCGTAGCCGTAGATGCCGATGTGACCCCAGTAGACGCGGCGGGTTGTCCACTCGGCCTGGGGCACGCCCCGCAGGTGCGGGACGACGCTGCGTGAGAAGTAGAGCGCCTCGCCGTTCTCGGCGCGGACGACTTTGACGACGCTGTCGGCGAGCAGGCGCGCGGTGTCGGTCAGGCGCGTGACGGCAGTGACCAGCGAGCAGCGCGTTGCGGCGTGGCGCGCGGCGAGCGCGTCGATGAGCGCGGGATCGATGAAGGGCTCGTCGCCCTGGACGTTGATGAAGAAGTCGCCGGGGAGCTGATCGAGCACGCTCGCGAGCCGCGCCGTGCCCGAGGGGCAATCGGGCGAGGTCATCACGACCTTGGCGCCGAAACCGCGGGCGACGGTCGCGACCTCCTCGCTGTCGGTCAGCAGCACGACATCACCGGCGCACTTGGCGCGGCGGGCGCGCTCCCAGACGTGCTGCACGACCGGCTTGCCGCCGAGGTCGAGCAGCACCTTGCGCGGAAGCCGCGTCGAGGCGAGGCGAGCGGGGATGATGATCGTAATCTTAGAGGACAAAGGAAAAGAGGGTAAGAGGAAGAGGTGGCAACAAGACGTCAGTGCTTAGGACGAAAAACAAGGAAGTGCGTTGAGGTTATGTGGTTCGCGTTCGCTCACGAGCAAGTCGGACCCTGATAAGGCCATTTAGCATCCTGCTAATTTCCGCACATCGGTCGTCCATAGAGCGACGTAGCTGCGAAGAAATTTTTTGGCGTCCTTCGGCAATATCGAGCTGCGTGCGAAGCTCTGCCAGCGAACCACGGGCGATATATAAAAAGCGGATAGCATCCCTGTTGCTGCCCCGGTCATTGCCTTCTGCAATATTTGAGGGGACAGAGACTGACGACCTTTGCATCTGGTCAGCCAGCGCATGGCTCCAACAGAGCGGATCTGCATCGCAGAGATTACCTATATCAACGGCAAGGTCTCGGGACTGTCTCCACACCTTCAGATCGCGAAAGTCTTTGGCTGTCGGCGGGTTTTCCATGCCGACATTCTGCCAGCATCTCTTGGACGTACATTACTGTCTTTCTGGGCATCTTTACCCACTCCCTCCGCCCTATGCCTCTATTCCTCTTTTCCTCTGTCTTCTATTCTACGCGCGCAGGCTGCCGCCCGTGACGGCGGGGTGGCGGTCGCGCTCAGGACGTTTGGACTGTGGGGACCATTGGCATCGCCAAGGGTTGGGCGGGTGCGCGCGGAGCGCCCCACCCTCTCGCCGTCAGGACGACGGCGGTCGCAGGAGGAGAAGCGGCAGCAGCTCGAGAGCGCGGTCGTTCCAGTGCGAAAGTCGGGAGAGCCGCTCGGCCACGTGCGGCGGCACGGAGGCGGCGGCAGCCTGCTCCTGCATGCGCTTGAGATCCGGCGAGGCGGCCTCGAGCGCGGGTTGCACGCGGTTGCGGAGCAAGGTGGCGAGGGATCCGGCGAGCGACGGCGAGACCGACCAGAGATCGGCGCGCACGCGCGGCTGGCGCTGCGACTCGACCATGCCATGGTCCTTGAGGAAGCGCAGTCCTTCGCTGACCGATCCCTTGCTCAACGCCAGGCGGCGCTCAATCTCGGGGAAGCTGACCGCCTCCGGGCAGACATAGAGGAAACCGTAGATCTCCGCGACCGACTTGGGCACGCCGAGCAGGTCCGCCATGTGGACAAAGAAATCAATCGAGCTGCGCTCATGCGGGGCGAACTGAATCTGGGCGCGGCGGGCCTTGCGCTTGCCCAGGGAAGCTTTCGCTGAGGCACTGGATTTCATCGGAGGCCCAGGGGAGAACTGGGACTGTTCATTAAAATTCGAAAATCGCTGGGCGGCAAGGTTAAGTTGCTCCGGTGACCGGTGACGGGTGACCGGTGGTAGTGGGCCTTCGGCCCTCCGCTGGTAGGGACGTCGCTCCGCGGCGTCCTCGGCCCGCGCGGAGCGCGGGCCTACCTGGAAACGAGCACAGCGAGTTCTCGCAGCGGACACCGGTGACCGGTCACCGAAGGATCTGTGGCCTTTAGTCATTAGTCTTTAGTCTCAAAGAAGGCCTTGCAGCCTTCTTTGGATACAGTTTCCTGTATTACTGTATGAAAGCCACCCTGGAGATACCGGACGACCTGTATGCGATGGTGAAGGCGCGCGCGGCCTTGGAGGGGCGCACGCTGCGATCGGTCGCGATTGAATTGTTCAGCGAATGGGCCCGTGGCGAGACCGTCGGCTCGGCCAAGGTCGAGGAGGCGAAGCCGGGGTATGGTGAGCCAGAGGCGAAGCAGCCGGAGACGGCGAAGAAGCCCTATCCTTGGGACGTGCTGCGGACGAAGTGGGAACGGAAGCACAACTACAACGCTCCGATGGATAAGATCGCCGGCGTGCTGAAGGGCGGACCCCCTCTCGATATGGTCAAGGCCCGCGAGATGTATATGCAGGACATAGCCGACGAATGGCGGAGGAAGGGCGTGTGAGCCTGGACGGCCCTATCCTCGACACCAACGTCGTCCTGCGCTTCCTGCGCAAGGACGAGGTGCAGCATGCGGCGGCGCGGACGCTGTTTGAGCAGGCGGCGGCGAGCGGCCAGAGGCTCGTACTGCTGGATGTGGTCGTCGCCGAAATCATCTTCGTGCTGCGTTCGTTTTACAAGTGCACGAGATCTGAAGCAGCAGAGTCGATGCTTGGCCTGCTCGACCATCAGGCTGTCGGCACGGCGACGCCAGGGATCCTGCGCGATGCCTTGGCGCGCTATGCGGCGACCAACCTGCACTTTGTCGACTGCTACCTGGCGGCGATGGGCAAGGCGGCTGATCGCGAGGTCTGCACCTTCGACCAGGGCTTGGCGAAGTTCGGGGATGTGAGGGTGATTGGCGGGGACAAGGGCGAAGCCTGAAGCCTAAAGGGGGAGACACGTCCGGACGCCGCGGAGCGACGTCCCCACCCAAGGCCGCGGCCAGCTCGGAGAGCCGGCCCTATCCAAGGCACACCCGTTCAGCCGCTCCTTCGGCGCTGACTAGCCGGTTAGCTCGCTGGCTGGTTAGCTTTTCAGCCGCGCTGCCTCCGCGGCGAACGCCATCCGATGGCTCTCCAACGAGACCTCGAGCGAGGTGCGCATGCCGGCGGCATCGGGACGCGTGAGGTCCTCGTGCAGGGTCGACATCAGACCCCAGTCCCCTCCCCCATGCCCGGCATAGCCGTGCTTGGGCTCCTCGAGGGTGATGCGGCGCGGCTCTCTGGCCCATCCGTGCGGCTGGACGATGAGGTCGCAGCCGAGCTGCTTCTTGACGAAGCTGCCGCCGCGTAGCCAGCCCTCGGTACCGAAGATCTCGATCTGCCGTCCCTCGTCGAAGGCCGTCATGGTGAAGGTCGCGGTGACACCATTCTTGAAGCGCGCGGCGAGGACCTGGTGGTCGACGACGTCGTTGTCGCAGCGGTAGACGCAACGGCCCCAGGGGCTCGTCTTGGTCCACTCAAGTATCTCGGCGTCGGTCGCCTCCTTGGCGCGATCGTGCACCATGGCTAGCCAGCGACGCCCATCGGGCTTACAGTAGAGCGCGGCGTTGTAGCGACAGCTGTCGCCGACGGGGCAACCATCCGAGCAGCGCGCGGGCGCGCCGGCAGGGGCGTTCTCGGGGCGGAAGTGGGTGAGCGCGCCGTACGACGAAAGATGCGTGTGAGGTGAATCGATGAGCCAGGCGAGGATGTCCATGTCGTGGCAGGACTTCGCGAGGATCATCGGCGAGGACTTCGCCTTGACCGACCAATGGCCGCGCACGAAGGAGTGCGCCTGATGCCAGGGCTGCACGCCCTCGATGGCGTTGAGCGAGATGACCTTGCCGATCTCGCCTGACTCCAGGATGCGCTTCACCTCGGAGTAGAACGGCGTGTAACGGAGGACATGGCAGACAACCACCCGGCGGCCGAGACGCTTGGCGGCCTCGGCGACAGCGAGGGTATCCTCGAGCGTCGGGGCGATGGGCTTCTCGAGCAGGAGGTCATAGCCGAGCTCCATCGCGCGGATGGCATGGGCGCGATGCAGGGCGTCCTGGGTGCCGATGACGCAGACATCGCCGAGTTTGCCCGCGGCGAAGAGCGCGTCGGCGCCGGCGAAGCCGCGGAAGTCGCCCGCGGCCTGCTTGCGGACGGACTCAAGCCGCTCCGCGACAGGATCGGCACCGGCCACGACGACATAGCGGTCGGGCATCTGCGCGGCGATGGCCGCATAGGTGCGCGCGCGCGATCCGCAGCCACAGAAGACGAGGGGGAGTCGGGGCATGGGGGGAGGGAAGAGACTATGGACTAAGGACTAAAGACTAAAGGGGAGATGCTCCGGTGAGAAGAGATACTCCGGTGACCGGTGACAGGTGACCGGTCGCAGTGGACCTTTGGCCCGCCGCCAATAGAGCCCCTGCGGGGCTATGGTGGTAACGAGCGGGCCGAGTTGTGCCAGCGCTCACCGGTGACCGGTCACCGGAAGCATCTATCCTTTGGGCTTTAGGCTTGGGGCTTTAGGCTTCGCTCAGGCTTGACTGAGTGACCCCTGGGTCTATGTTGCCCCTTCCTTCGGACGCCCTCTTCGTCTAGCCCGGTCAGGACACATGGTTTTCATCCATGCAACTGGGGTTCGAATCCCCAAGAGGGCGCCACCGAAGGACAACTTTACGGAAGGAACCCGGCCCTGAAGGCCGGGTTCCTTTGTTTCAAGCACCTGCTTGGACGGGAATCAGAACCGCTTGCGGTAGCCGATTTCCCAGCTCGTCGCATTGCCCTCGGAAGCCTGGTCGAAGCGGATGCCAAGGGTGCAGGTGGAGTCGGGGTCGGGGCCGAAGCTGAAGCTGGGGGCAATCGAGATGCCCGAGCCGGGCAGGACGCGCCGCTCGGCCGAGTAGAGCGCGAGACCTTCGTCGGGGATGCCCGAGGTGAGCTTGAGCGTGTCGCCGGAGAGCTGCGCGGTGTAGGCGAGGTCGAGCGAGAGTCGGTAGCGCCAGCCACCGCGGCCATCGGTCCAGCTGCTCTGGATGCCGAGACCGACGCTGAGGTTGGACTCGGTGAGCTTGGCGTCCTCGACAGTGAGAGCGTCGTCCTGGCCCGACTCGCTGAGGTTGCTCAGCTTGGTCGAGGAGGCGGCGAGTTGCGCGAAGGGCGTCATCGACCAGGTGCCATCGAGGGCGACGGCGCCGGAGACGCGCAGCCAGCCCGCGAGGCTACTGGCATCGGGCGAGCCGCCGTTGTTGGTGCCGAAGACGGAGGGATGATTCAGATCGCCGGAGAGCGAGCTGTAACTGAGGCCAGCGTCGAAGGCCAAGGTGCGGTCATCGGTCATGAAGCCGCCAAAGCCGCCGATGCGGATGCCAGTGGTGTCAACCGAGGCCGAGCCTTGGGAGCCCTTGGATTTATCGACTCCGAGGTTGAAGCCGATGTAGCCGTCGAAACCGATGTCGCTGAGCAAGCCAGCGGAGGCACCGGCGATGGAGGCGCTGGGACCCGCGTCGACCGTGGTGCGGCCGCCGAGCGCATCGACGAACCACTCGCTGGTCTTCACGGATGTGCCAGCCATGTCGAAGCGGCGCTGCTCGAGGCGGCGGGCGATGGCGACTTGGTCGGCACGGACGCCGGCAAGGGCGATGGTCGCGAGAGCGCCCTGTCCGAGCGGGGCAAGGTTGTCGAGCGCGGCGCAGAGGGGATCCTCGGCTAGCGTGGCGAGTCGGGCGCCGAGCGAGGTGAAGCCTGCGCCGAGCGTCGAGACCCAGATGCCGCTGCCCGGTGCGGTCTCGGTCGAGACCACCTCGGTGATATCCTGGACCCAGCTGAGCACGTTGGCGGGCGCGTCGGGGCAGGTGTACTCGGCGCGGCTGCGCACTTGGTAGACGGCGACCTCGCCGGCGACGGCAAGCGAGCGCAGCGGGTCGGTGGCGTCGTCGGCATTGCCGAGGATGCCGTCGACGCCGCCCTGGAGCTGGGTCGGGTAGACGAGCAGGTAGCGCAGCGAGGTCGTGCTGGTGCCCAGCGAGGCGACGGTGGCGAAGCGGGGATCCTCGGCGGCGGCGGAGACATAGCTGCCGGCACCAGGGGAGACCGTGTCCTTCAGGATGACGTGCCGGACACCGTAGGAGTCGCCAGCACCGTAGCGCACGAGCTCGAGGCGCCCGGTGCCATTGCGATTCAAAATGGCCGTGTCGGTGAAGGCGATCTGATCCTCGGTGGTGGCGGAGAGCTCCATCTGGAGCGTGCCGCTGTTGTCGAGGGCGGTCTGGGTCACATGGGCCGGCGAGAAACCAGGGGCGAGCAGGCCTGCGTTGGACAGCGTTCCGGCGAGCGTCCACGCACCCGTGAGGGTGGCGGCGGCATCGACCGTGATGCTGCCGCCAACGGTGATGGGGGTGCCGGCTTGTCCGAGGGTCAGGGTGCCGTCGACGATGACATCGCCGGTGACGTCGGCGGTGGAGGCCGAGCCGAGGAAGGTCGCGGTGACAGCCGTGTCGACCGAGAGGTCGCCGATGACGCGGCCGCTGACGGTATAGTTGGCCGTGCCCGTCAGCTCGAGGCCGGAGTCGCCGTTGGCCGCGCCCGGTGTGGCGGCGGGAGTGGCGAGGTTAAGGGTGATCGCGCCGCTGCCGTTCGCGACGAGCAAACCGCCGTCAAGCTGGATGGATTTCCCGGCGAGCACGGACCCGGTGGTGAAGGACGCGGTCAGGATGGAGCCGCCCTGGAGCGTGATGCGGTTGACCGCGGACGAACCGAGCGTGGTGGTCGCGGCATTGCCGCCGACAAGCAGGTTGATGTCGACGCCATCCTCGAGGATGACGTTGCCCGAGCCGGTGATACCTCCGGTGTAGTTGCTGGCGCCACCGCGGAGCGAGAGCGTGCCGCCATTGGCGAGCGCGATCGACTTGGTGTTCGAGAGGTCGAGGGCGAGCGTGCCGCCATCGACGGTGATGGTGCCGAGGTAACCCGTCAGGCTACCACTGTTGGCGGTGTAGGTGAGGGTGGAGCTGCCCTTGAGCGTGAGGTTCGCGGTGCCCACAAGGGTGCCGGCGAAGGTGGCGTCAACCGGCTGGGTGATGGTCAGGGAGGTGATCGACGAGAGATCCAGGCTCGAGCCGGCCTCGGCGGCGATGCCACCCAGGCTGGTGAAGCCGTTGCCGAGCAGCAGGGTCACGCCGTCGCGCACGGTGGTCAGCCCCGTGTAGCCGGTCCCGCCGCTGCCGTTGGGCGCGAGGGTGATGGTCGGCGTGTCGGTGGCGGTGCGACCGAAGGTGACACCTCCGGAGCCGCTGAAGTTCGTGACGCCGAAGGACGCGTCGTTGGTCGCCCGGTACTCGAAGGTGGCGCCGTTGGCGAGGGTGACGACCGGGGCGCGTCCCGCGCCGAGGGCGGATTCGGAGACAATCAGCGTGCCGGCGGCGACATCAATGCTGGTGCTCGCGGCGGTCAGGGTCGAAGCGGAGAGGTCGACGGAGCCGGCGCCGGACTTGGCGATGGAGCCGGTTCCGGTGATGGTGATGGCGTAACTGTCGGTCGCGCCGGTGTCGGCGAAGAAGCGCAGAGTCGCGCCCGCGGCGATGTCGACGGACGCGCCGCCGAGACCAGCCTGCGAGGCCTCGAGCTCACCGGCCTGGATGGTGACGGTGGAGAGGACGTTCGGTGTCGCCGAAGGACGGTCGAGGTAGAGCTTGCCCGCGCCCGTCTTGATCAGGTCGGGTGAGCCGAGGATACGACCGAGGAACGTGGTCGTGGGACCCGCGGGGGCGTTGATGGTCAGGTCGGTTCCCGGGGTATCGACGCTGATGGTGCCGCCAGCCGTCGATGTGATGTTGCCGAGGGACTGGGCGGAGCCGTCGGCGAGCACGAGGGTGGCGCCGTCGCGGAGCTGAATCTGCGCGGCCGAGCCGAAGGCGTTCGCCGCGACGAGGGTGAGCGAGCCGGCGTCGACGATGAGCGTGCCGGCGAAGGACTGGGCGTTCTCGACCCGCAGGTCGCCGAGGCCGGTCTTGGTGAACTGTCCCGTGCCGGTGATATTGCCATCGAAGGTGTCGTCGAGGGCGGTCAGCGGGTTGTCGGCGACATTGTCGACGAAGGTCGTTCCAGCGGCGAGGTTGAGATCGCCCGCGGTCATGGCCTGGACCACGAGGCCGCCTTGCTGCACATCGGTGAGGCCGTCGTGGAAGATCGTGCCCGTGGTGAGGGTGAGGACGCCGGCGCCGGTCTTGATGAAGGTACCCGTGCCGTAGACCTCGCCGCTCCAGTCGAGATTGGAGGCGACCTTGGCGATGAAGGTGGTGCCCGCCGCGAGGCTGACATCGCCCTGGTTCGTGACGGTGCCGCCGGTGACAGTCGGGGAGAAGGTCACCGCGAGCGTGCCACCGACCACGTCGTAGGTTCCGTTGAAGGCGGAGGCGGTCGAGTCGAGGTCGAGGCGGCCGGCGCCGATTTTCTGGAAGGTGCCGCTGCCGGAGAGGGGGACGGTGTAGGCGCGCGTGGTGGCGACATCGATGGCGAAGGTGCCGTCGGCGCCGACCTGCACACCGGAGGTGCCGACCAGCGTGTCAATGCCCACCTCGAGGATGCCGGCCTGGACATCCGTCAGCCCCTTGTAATTGGCGGTGCCGGAAAGGATGAGGCGCTCGGCGCCGACCTTGGTCAGGCCGCCGTTGCCGAGGTTGAGCGTGCCGGCGAAGCCGAGCAGCGCGCGGTGGACCTGGACCTCGGCCTCGTCGACGTCACCGTCGACCGTCACGGTGTCGAGATAGGCAAGCGCCTCGACCGCGTCGGTCACGCCATCGACCGTCACGGTGTCGTTGAGGTTGTACTGCTGGACAAGCAAGGTGAGCGTCGTGACCGGACTGAAGCCCACGACCGAGTCGGTGGTCTCAGTCGCCAGGTAATAGGCGGGCGAGATGGGATCGACGGTCACGGGCAGGCTGAGCAGCTCGGTGTTGAGGCGGCCGCGGAGCTCGTCGGAGACGCCGACCGTGAGGTTGCCGCTGATATTGACGGTGGTGCCGGCCCGGCCGAAGAGCGAACCGACGGACTGGGCCCCCGTGCCGCCGAAGATGGTGTCGGCCGCGGTGAGAATCAGGCCGGAGGTGTTGCGGGCGCCGTTGGCAGCCGAAACGTTGAGGCGGCCCTGGCGGACAATGGTCGCGCCGAAATAGGTGTTCTCGCCGGCAAGCGTGAACGTCTGCGCGCCCTGCTTGGCGAGGTTGCCCACGCCCTCGATGCCACCGGAGTAGGTCGAGGCCACGCTGACGCCGAGGGTGATGTTGCCGCGGCCGAGGTAGATGCGCGAGGTCGCGTCGCCCGAGAGGTTGTTGACGAGCTGGTTGGTGTCGTTGAAGCGGATGGAGGTCTCGCGGCCGCTGGCGCCAGCGTTGAGCAGGATGGCGCTGGCATTGACGAATGCGTCGTTGTTGCCCGCCGAGAAGACGATGGCGTTGCCGTCCTCGACCGAGACGCGACCGTAGAAGAAGGGCTGGGCGACGACGATGTCGGCCACGCCGGCATCGGCGTTGCCGAGGTTGGTCGCGGTGGTCGAACCGCGGTAATAGATGACGTCCGCGGGCTTGAACGAGAGCGTCGCGAGCGTGTCGTTGGTCGCGGTGCGGATGACAGCGCGCAGGGCGCCGGCATCGTTCTGCACGATGCTGAGCTCGCCGGAGTTGCCGATCACGACCTCGCCCGCGCCCAGGCTCTGGACGTTGGAGATGAGTCGTCCGGCCTCGATCTCGAGGAGGCTCATGTTGTTGCCCACCGAGAAGAGCGCGAGGGAGCCAGCGCCGGTCTTGCGCACGGTGCCGAGCGCGGCGCCGCGCTCGCCCGTGAGGGCGTCGACCGCCCCGACGAACGAGCCAGTGAAGTAGCCGTCGTAGCCGGTCTCCTGCTGGATGGTCAGGATGTCGCCCGCGTTGGCGACCTCGACGAGATTGCCGGCGCCGGTGCCGGGATTGACGACCGAGGTGAAGCCGGTGTCACCATAGAGGGACTGGAAGTTGCGGATGCGCTGGTCGCCGACCACGACCAACGTGGTCTGCTGCCCGGCGGGCGCATACCCGGGCTTCCAATGGATGTCCGAGTTGAAGGCGATGTTGGAACCCTGGCCGCCCGAGGCCAGGTTGACGGATTGGGCGGACCAGAGCGTGTCACCCGAACCTGCGGCGAGGATGAGCTCGCCGCCCGCGGAAACGAACTCTCCGGTGAAGGTCGAGGCATTCGTGATGCGGAGGGCGTCCGCGCCCGTCTTGTAGACGCGCCCCTTGCCCTCGAGGATGCCCAGCGTTGTCTCGGTGACACCGACGATACCCGCGGCGGCGAGATCGCTGTGCAGGACGAGGATGTAGTTGTCGTCCGGTCCGGTCTCCACGCGGGAGGTGGTGACGCCGATGACGTTGTTGAGGTAGTTCAGGCGACCCACCAGCGGGGTCGAGGGGTTATTATGCGCGGTGTCTCCGAGCGCCGCAGCCGCTCCGACGATGTTGAGGCGCGTGTTGCGGAAGGAAAGCTTGGCTCCGCCCTCCACGTAGGTGGCGGCGGCACCGAGCATCGTGGTGCCCACGCCGAAGCCAGCATTGTAAGGTCCGTATTCGGCCCACTGGTTGATGTAGCCCGAGACCTGCAGCTGTCCTTGCTCGACAATGATCACACCCGCGAAGGCCTGTCCGGCGCCATTGTCGACCAAGGCATTGCCGGCGAGCGGTCGGAGGTCGGTCGGAATGGGGTTGCCGAGGGCGGCGTCAAACGAGCTGTTGTTGAGATAGGCGAGGTTGGAGAAGCCGTCGTACTGGAGCGTGCCGCCACCGGCCTTGACCAGTGTGCCGGTGCGATCGAGGCCGACGAGGAGCGCGCCGCCCGCATCAAACGATCCATCCCTGAAGGCTCCGGTGAACGTGCCGTCGATCGGCGCACCGAGGGTGTTGCGCAGGTCGATGACGAGTATGGCGTTGTTGCCGATGGCGAACGAGTTGCCGTTGAGCTCGGCGAGCGTGTTCACCGTTAGGTCGGCATCGACCGTGATATTGGTCGCGGAAGCCGTGGCGGAGAGGCCGGCGGCGAGCAGGAGGAAGGAGCGGCTGAGGCGCATCGGAAGGTGTGTTGGGTGGGGAGGTCTCGCGGCTTAGAAGCGTCGACGGTAGGTGAGGTTGATCGAGGTTGCGTCACCGCCGCCGAGGCGGCGGAACTCGGTCGACACCGAGTAGGTGGTGTCGTTGTCGGGCCCGAAGGTGAACGCAGGTGAGAAGATCAGGCCTCCACGGTCGAGCGGATCGGCCGCGGCGGTGATGTCGCCACCGGCGCCGAGCAAGCCGCCGTTCTGGGCCGTGGTGGTCAGCTCCTCGCCGGAGAGCGAGGCGACATAGGCGACGTCGAGCGAGAGACGGTAGCGCCAATCGCCGCGGTCAGAGTCCCAAGCCTGGGCGAGCGAGAAGCCGGCGCGACTGCGGACGGCGGTCTGGCGCAGGACGTCGACCGTGAGCGCGGTGTCGACATCACCCGTCTCGGTCACGCCACCCTGCTTGGCATAGGAGATGTCGAGTTGAACGAAGGGCGAGAACGAGGTGCGCGGGGCAAGCAGGAGACCGCTGCCCAACCGGGTCCAGGCCGTGGCAGTGAAGGCCGACGGGCTGGAGGTGGCGCCAAGGGAGGCGCCGGTGCGCACCGCATCCATGCTGGCATAGCCAACCGAGGCACCCGCTTCGACATAGGCGGTCTCGTCGGCGATCATCGTGCTGAAGTAACCCATCACGCGGGCGTGGGTGGAGTCGATCGAGCCACCACCGGCGAGGTCGGCCTTGGAGCGGTCGAGCGCGAGGGCCCAGCCGATGACGGAGTCAGGGCCGAGGTCGCGATCGTAGCCCGCGAGCGCGCCAGTCCGGTTGATATCGTAATTGGGGGCGTGGGACTCGCTACCGGCCTTCCAGTTGCCGGAGGTCGCGGTGACGAAGAACTCGCGGGGCTTGACCGACATGTAGCCGCGGTCAAAGCGACGCTGCTCGAGGCGGCGGGCAATCTCCTCAGCGTCGCCGGCAGCCGTGAAGTGGGCCATGCCCAGACCGGCGAGGTAACTCAGGCCGGTGAGCGAACGAATGGTCCCAGGAGCATCGGTCGGCGAGAGAATGGCGAGGCGCTGACCAAAGGCGCCTGAGGTCAGGTCGGTGACAACGCCGGTGCCATCGACCTCGACGCGCGCCAGCTCGGAGAGACGGGCGATGAACGCGGGGTCGATGCCGGTGACGCCGCCAGGGGCGAGGGACGCCGCGGTGAGCGCGCCCGCCTGGGTCGCGCGGGTGACGTAGACGTTGATCTCGTTGGCGCGCCCGAGCGTGTCGCCGGGATAGGCAACGAGGTAGCCGAGCGACTGGGGCGAGGCGGTGCCGTACGCGGTCGTCGTGAGGTTGGTGAAGCGCTGCGCAGGATTGACGGTGGCCGTGCCGCTGGCGACCACGATGGCGTGGCGATCCCCAGGCGTGCCGCCCTCGACGACGGAGGCCGTGGCAGGGTTGTCCCAGCCGGTGACATAGAGGGTCGCGCCGGGGGCGATGGAAAGGCTTCCGCTGACCAGCGTGGTGTCCGACGCGGAGTCGGAGACCTCGACCGCGTAGGTCGAGGCGGCGCCGAAACTGAGGGCGCCGGCGACGGTGACCGTGCCGGGCGAGTAGCCCGGTGCGAAGGTGCCAGTGACCGTCAATCCGCCCTGGATGGTGCCCGAGCCGGTGAGCGAGGCACCGCTGTTGACGGTGACGTCGCCGGCGACCTGGCAACCGCTCGCGGCGCTGGATCCAAGCTGCAGCACGCCGTTGGCGACGGTGATATCAGCCTCGGTGGTGATGCCGGCGACGAGCACGAGCGTGCCGGCGCCGGTCTTGGTGAGAGAGCCGCCCGTGCCGTTGGCAATGGCGGCGGTGATGGCGTCCGTGATGGTCGCGGTGCCGCTGGCCACGCTGAGCTCGAGGGAGCCCGTGCCGGAGACTGCGAGCTTGTTCACGCCGAGGATACCGCCGGCGGTGATGGCGACGCGGGCCATGCCCTCCTCGACGCGGAGGCGCTCGAAGGTGCCGGCGCCGGTGACATTCGGCAGGCCGGCTGTGAGGTCGAGCGTGCCCTCGCCGAGCTTGACCAGTTCGGAGGAGCTGTTGGCGATGACGATGGCGCCGTCGTAACTGTCGTCGGCGCCGAGGTCGGCGAAGATCTGCAGTGTGCCGCCGTCAGTGAGCGTGATGGACTTGGTGTTGCCGAGCCCGACCTGGAGGATGCCGCCGTCGACAACGACGGTGCCGCCGAAGGTCGAGAGGTTGCCGTTGTTGGCGGTGTAACAGAAGGCGGCGGTGCCCTGGACCACGAGGTTGGCGTTGCCACCGGTGACCGAGAACTGGCCGGCGAAGTCCGCGGCGGTGCTCTGGATGACGGTCAGGGTGGTGCCGGCGACGAGCTCGACGACATTGTCGGTCGCATCGGCCGCCAAACCGTAGAGCACGGGCGCGGCGATGCCGGCGTCGAAGATGAGGTCGGCATCGTTGCGTAGGCGGGTCAGGCCCGTGTACGTGGGCTGATTGAGCACCGTGAGCAAGTGGCCCCCGTTGACGCTGAAACCGCCCGCACCGGTGATCTGGTTGGTGAGGCTGCGGTCGGCGGTGAGGAGAAGCTCGAACGTCGCGCCGGAACTGACCGCGACGGTCGGGATGGTGCTGCCGACGCGGCGGTCGTCGACGATGAGGGTGCCTTCGAGGACGCTGATGTCGCCCGAGGGGAGCGCACCATCGCCGCTGAGGAGAATGTCACCCGTGCCGGACTTGGAGAGCTTGCCGGTGCCGGTGATATCAGCGGTGTAGGTGATCTCGGCCGGCGCGGGCTGGGTGCGGTCCTCCCAGGTGGTCGTGCTCTCGAACTCGAGCGTGCCGTTGGCGTTGATCGTGACCGAGTTGGCGTTGCCGAGGCCGGCGAGGGTGGCGATGAGACGCCCGGCGTTGACGGTGAAGTCATTGATCTCGTTGTCGATGGGGTCGCCGAGGTCATCGAGCGGCGTGAGACGGAGCGTGCCCGCGCCCTCCTTGACGAGGTCGCCGAATCCGGTGAAGCGGCCGACGAAACTGTCGATGCCGCTGGCAACAGTCAGTGTCAGCGTGGTGCCGCCCGGAGGCTCAAGCAGGTCGATGACGGTGCCGCGCTCGCCCGTCAGCCCGGCGAAGGCATAGGCACCTGCACCGAGCTGGAGCGTGGTGGTGTCGCCCAGGGTGTCGCTCTGCACGAGGTGGAGGCTGGCGTTCGGGAGGGAGCCGGGCAGTTCGAGCTCAGTGATGCCACCGCGGAGCTCGAGCGTGCCGGTGAAGGCGGCGCTGGCCGCGAGCGGCGCGGGATCGGGATCCTGGGAAATGAGCAGGAAGCCAGTGCCACGGCGGCTGAATGTGCCCGAGCCGGTGATTTCGGCAGCAAGGACCTCATCCGAGAGGTCGCCAAGCGTGAGCCTGAACTCGGCATCCGCATCGATCTGCAGGGTCTGGAAGAAGCCGAAGTTGGGAAGCGAGTCGACCGCGAGCACGCCTTCTTGGACGCGGATCGTGCCACCGACCATGATGCGGGGCGTGATGAAGCCGGCGCCATCGTCGACACCGTTGACCACGAGGGTGCCAAGGCCCGCCTTGGTGAAATTGCCGAGGTCGTCGACGCCGATGCCGATGACGCCCTCGGGCGCGACGTAGGCGATGGAGCTCGCGGCGGTGAAGCTGGCCGGCGTGCGCAGGAGGAGGGTCGCGCCATCGGCGACCGCGACGTCGCCGAGCGTGGCGTTGGCGGGATTCGCGACCGACGCGAGAAGCGTGAGGTCGAGCGTGCCCTCGGCGACGATGGTCGAGCCGGTGTACTGGGCGGCGGTGGGATCCAGGACGAGGGTTCCGGCACCGGTCTTGGCGAAGTTGCCATCACCGACGATGACGTTGGACCAGGTCGCGGTGCCCGCGGACACGTTGACGCCGAGCGTGCCGTCGGCGACGCGGTCGAGATCGTCGAAGAAGCCGTCCTCGTTGAGGTCGACACCGAACACGGTGTTGCCCTCGCCGTCGTCGAGCGCAACCGCCTCGGTGACGCCGTCTCCATCGAGGTCGATGGTGCTGGAGTTGGCCAGCACGACAATCGATCCCGCGGTGTCGAGCGCGTTGGGCGTGACCTCGAGGGTACCCTGGCGGACGACGATGGCGCCGCCGCCGAACTGGTTGCCGCTCGTGCCGGTATTGTCATTAAGCAGGCGCAGCGTCTCCCAACCTGTCTTGCTCAACGAGACACGGACCTGGGCGGCGGTGCCGCCGAAGGCCACGGACTGGTTGGCGCCCGAGGCAACAATCTGGCCAGAGAAGCCAAGGGTGGCGGCGCTGGCGGCGGCAAGGTCGGCCTCGGCGGTGGAGACGGTGCCGTCGCCATCGCGGTCAAGCCGGTAGGCCACGCGCTCGAGGTAGAGGCGGGTCTGGTCGGCCATACCCAGCGTACCGTCGAGGAAGTCGAGTTCGGTCGGGACGCCGCCGAAGACGGGGTCGTCGAGCCGCAGCGGCGCGCGATCGAGGTCGAAAGCCGTGAGCGTGCGGTTGCCGCCGCCGAGCGGGGCATCGAAGCGCAGGAGGTCGTAGGCGGCCTCGGTCGTGCCGAGATAGTTGTGGGAGAGGGTGAGCTGGAGGCCGAAGGAGGTCTCGAGCTGCTGGCGGAGGTCAGCCTGGCGGGCGGGCGTCACGCCGACGGTGAGCGTGGCCGCACCGAGGTTGAAGGTGCTGCCGGCCTCGCCGAAGAGCGCGGCGATGCGCTGGCTGCGTCCGCCAGTGGTGACGGACGTTCCGGAGAGGAGGACGACGCCGGAGACATTGCGGAGGGCGTTGGCGGAGCCGAGCGAGACGCTCCCCTGCTGGACGGCGAGGGCACCGGTGAAGTCGCTCGCGTTGACCCCGAGGTCGTCCACGCCGCGGAAGTTGAAGTTGCCTGAGCCGCGCTTGAGCACGCTGCCGACGCCGGTGATTGTGCCGAGGAAGGTGCGGGCGGAGGACTCCTGCACGAGCGTCATGGTACCGCGCCCAAGCTCGATACGGGAGAGCGCATCGCCCGACAGGTTGCGGACGAGCTGGTCGGTGTCGTTGAAGCGGAGCGTCGAGCCGCGGCCGGAGGTGCCGCCGTCGAGGGTGATGGCCGAGGCGTTGATCAGGGTGTCGGTGACGGAAAGACCGACCGCGGAGAGGGAGACGTCGACGCCGTCGTTGACGATGAGCTCGCCGCGGAAGCCGCGCTGCTGGATACCGAAGTTGAGCGTGCCGACGGAGTCGTCGGAGTTGATCTCGATCGGCGTGCCGGAGCCGTTGTCGACCTCGGCGGACGCGACCACCCGGATGACGCCGGCACCGAGGAGCGAGGCCTCGAGCGTGGCGGTGTCGGCCTGGAAGATGCGAAGTTCGCCGCTCGAGACGTTGATGCGGGAGGTGCCGAGGCCCTGGGCGTTGACGATGAGCGAGCCATTGCGCGCCTCCGTCTCGGCGAAGGTGCCCTCGGAGAGAATGAGCGCGAGCTTGGCGGCGTCGTCGGTGGCATCGAGCACGACGCGACCGGAGCGGAGGTTGGCCGTGGCATCAACGCTGCCGCCGGTGCCGACTTGGATGCGCCAGCCCAGCGCAGAGCCGAGCTCGGCGGTCGCATCGGTGACGGTGACAGTCGACTCGGCCACGCCGAGGGCGGAAGCCACGTTGGCGCGAATCTCGGCGGCCGAGGAGATGTCGGTGGCGTCGGTCAGGCGGCTGATACCATTGGCATCGGTAACCGTCATCTGGAACGTGCCGAAGTCAGGGGTCTGGTCGAAGGAGACGGTGTAGGTGCCGGGCGCCTCGGTGGCGAGGTCGGCGGTGAAATCGAAGCCGCCGAGAATGCTGCCCTCGAAGAAGCCATCGCGACCGGCGTCCTGCTGGATGGTCAGAGTATGGCCGCCGAGGATGACCGAGGCACCAACGCCGGTACCCGCGATGACGAGCTCGCCGCGGTTGGTGACATCAGCAGCTCGCTGGATGGCGGAGGCGGCGGTGCGGGTGGTGGCGTCAGGCGCGGCGGAGAGAGCGAAGTCGGCCTGGAAGTTGCGGATGGTCTGGTCGCCGCGGATCTCGAGTTCCGCACCCGAGAGGGTCTCGGTCCAGTTGCCGTCGACGTCGCGGGTCAACGTGCGTGTGCCCGGCTCGGGCGCGTAGGCGGGCTTGTAGAGCGCATCGGGCACGCCGTCGCCATTGACGTCGATATCCTCCTGCTCGAGGTAACGCACGTGTGCGCCGCGACGCGAGGCGGTCGAGGCGACCGAGGTGATGGAGCCGGCCCGATCGGACGGGTCGACCTGGCCGGCGAGATTGACGCTGGAGGCAGACGCAAGGGCCCGGCCATCGGCGGAGTCGAGGATGACGCGTCCACCGGAGACAGTGAAGCTACCCGTGAGCCGCGACTCGTTGAGGATGATGAAGTCGCCGGCACCCGACTTCACGACATTGCCGGCTCCGGCGAGGATACCGATGGAGCCAACGGTGTCCTGCTCGATATGGATGAGCGCGCGGTACTCGGAAGTGGTGCCAACCACGAGCTCGGTCTGGAGCTGGTCGTTGGCGAGGCCCGCCTGGAGGTTGCGCAGGTACTGCACGCGGAGAGCCGAGCCCTGGCCGACACTCGTCGAGGCACCAGTGGGGATGTTCAGCGGCGCGTTGGTCAACTCGAGCACGGAGGAACCGTTGAGCACGATGGCGGAGACACCGGTCATGCGCGGCGCGAGGAGTCGCGCGGCATCGGCGTTCTCGACCGTGTACCGCGGGGGCGGCGGCACAATTGGGCCGAAGGGATCAATGGTGTCGTTGTCGCCCTGGTCGTGCCAGACATTGAGGTATCCGGCGAGACGGACGGTGCCCTGGTCGACAGTGAATGAGCCCTGGAGTCCGTTGAGTCGTGTGGCGTTGCGACCGTCCGGATCATCCGTGATCGAGGGCTGCAAATCGGAGACGCTATCCGCGCCGACGAAATGCGAGTTAATCGTCATCTGGTAGGCGTACCCAAGGGTGCCATCGGTATCCATCCACCAGATACTGCCTGCGCGCTGCGTGCCCCTCAGTGTGGTCCAGGAGTTGATCTGGAGGACGCCGCCGCCGCGCTTGATGACATTGCCACCCGTGGGGAGCCCGGTGAGGGCGTCCACTTTGTAAACGGAGCCGCCGACGCCCACGAGATTCGCCGCGTCCGTGTCGCCAAGCTCAAGGAAGGCCGCGTCCACCGTGGTCGCGTATTCGCTGAAAAGCACCAAGTTGACCCCGGGCGTGATGGCGATGGTGCCACCCCCGGCCGGATTGAAGATTGTGGTGTCGACCGTGATCTCCTCAGCGGGCCCCAGGACGGTCACTGGCTGGACCTGGGCGTAAGCCGTCTGTGAGGTCAGCGCGCAGGCGGCAGCGACCAAGGCAATTTTTGAGAATCGCATGGAATCCGGGAGGGGGAAGTTAAGTCTTTTCGCGCCTCAAGAGGTGTCAACGGGATAGAGGGCAAAATCGGGGCTTAAACGCCTTAGCTCCTAAATGACTACAATCCCGCAAATGTCTTATTAATAGGTACTTATAACTATTTTACCATGCTCTCGGCAGCCGGTGGTCGCCCAATCCGTCCACGGCGGCCGCCGTTCTCAACCGTGACCCATGCGCCCCAAAGGGCGGTCAATGTCATGATGACCAAAATCAAGCGGGTCCAAAACGTCCTGGATCGGTCATCCATGTCTTCCGACTAAGGGACACGGGGGCGCTTTTACAATTTGATTTACACTTGTCCGCCCACGGCGGCGGCGGTTATCAAAGGATTACCCCACAGTCTGAACGCCGTTACCCCCGCGGCCTGCATGAACCCCAAGCAGAAACCCATGGTCGTCATCATCGAGGATGACCGCAGCCTTGCGTCCCTGATTGCCGAGCAACTCAGCGACGCCGGGTTCGACACGCATGTCTTTCACAAAGGCGGCAGCGCGTTGCGACACCTCGAGTCGAATCACGCACACCTCGCGTTGCTCGACCTGTCGCTGCCGGACATGGACGGACTGGAAGTGCTCGCGCGCCTACAGCGCCTGCGCAGCCCGGTGCCTGTCGTCTTCCTGTCGGCAACCGACGGCGAGGCCCAGGTGGCGCGCGCGCTCGATGCCGGCGCCGACGACTACGTCCGCAAGCCATTCGGACCGGCGGAGCTCTGCGCCCGGCTGCGCGCCGTGCTGCGGCGCACGGAAACCGCGCGCGACCTGCGCCTGACGCGCAACGCCGACCTCGCCACCGCCGTCTTCAACTTCGGCCCAGCCCTAGTGCATCCAGAGCGCCTCGAGCTCGACTTCGGCGGCGGCAAGCGCTGCAAGGTCGGGCGCAAGGAGCTCGGCATCCTCTACCACCTCCACGCAAACCCCGGGGTCATCGTCAGCCGCCACGCCCTCATCCATGCGGTCTGGGGCGTGCACGCCGACATCCGTAGCCGATCGCTCGACCAATATGTCGTGAAAATCCGCGAGCTCTATGCACGCCACGGCGCGAACCTGAGCTGCTTCCGGACCATCCACGGCATCGGCTACTGGTACGAGCCGGAGGGGGCGTAGCCGCCTGCAAGGCGGCTGAGAGCTAACTGGCTAACTCGCTAACCAGCTAGCTTGGCGATTCTCTGGTGACCGGTGACCGGTGCGAGTGGGCCCACGGCCCTCCGCCATAAAGCCCCTGCGGGGCTAAAGTGGAAACGAGCTTTAGCGAGTTCTCTCAGCGGTCACCGGTCACCGGTGTCCGGAGTCTCTCATCCCTTCGCAAACTCCGCGAGCGCCGCGGCCACCGCGCCGCGCTGGGCCTCGGTGAGCTCGGGGAAGATGGGCACGCTGAGCACCTCCTCGGAAAGTCGGTGCGCGTTGTCGAGCCCCTCGGTGCCGCGACCCACGCCGCGGAAACATTCCTGGCGGTCGAGCGTGAGGGGGTAGTAAACCTCGGAGCCGATCTTGCGGTCGGCGAGAAACGCCTTGAGCGCATCGCGGCGGCCACCAGTCACGCGCAGCGTGAACTGGTTCCAGATACCCTCACCCGAGCGGTCGACAGGGAGCAGGATGCGCGCGTCGGTTGGCGCGCCCGGCGCGTTCTCGGCGATGCCTGGTGCCCCCAGGAGCGTACGACGGTAAAAGGCGGCGTTGCCGGCGCGCGCGCAGTTGTATTCAGGCAGGTGCGGCAGCTTCGCGCGCAGCATCGCGGCCTGGAGCGGATCCATGCGGAAGTTGGCACCGATCAGCTTGTGGTAATACTTTGGCTGCATGCCATGCACACGAAGGATGCGGGCGCGCTCGCCAAGGGTGTCATCGGAGGTCGTGACCAAGCCCGAGTCGCCGAAGCCGCCGAGGTTCTTGGACGGGAAGAAGCTCGTCGCGCCGAACTCGCCCCAGGCCATGGTCGGCTTGCCCTGCCAACGCGCGCCCATCGACTGCGCGGCATCCTCGATCACGCGCAGGTTATGCGCACGCGCGAACGCCATGACCGCGGACATGTCCATGGACTGGCCGAAGAGGTGCACCGGCATGATCGCCTTGCAGCGCGGGCCGACCTTGCGAGCGGCGTCAGCGAGGTCGAGGTTGTAGGTGTGCGGGTCGACATCGCACCAGACGGGCGAGGCGCCGAGTCGGGCGACGGATCCTGCGGTGGCGAAGAAGGTGAAGGCGGGCAGCAGCACTTCGTCGCCGGGGCCGATGTCGAGCGCCATGAGCGCGAGCAGCAGCGCGTCGGTGCCGGAGGAGACGCCGA
>Ga0129333_10001218_pt1 | contig 23050 bp, 49 predicted proteins | sample CPB6_08_DNA_FD_94474 | JGI IMG/M metagenome (GOLD analysis project Ga0129333, IMG submission 94474) | Freshwater to marine salinity gradient microbial communities from Chesapeake Bay, USA - CPBay_Sum_0.6_0.8_DNA | ecosystem: Environmental > Aquatic > Marine > Coastal | place: USA: Chesapeake...
CCACGTCCCATCCGCGCAGCCGAGGAGAGCGACAAGGAGGGCGGCACAGAGAAGGGGTCTAAGTGGCGGAAGGACGGCTCGCATGCCAATACGTATGGCTCCCCTGAGAAATGTGCCGAAATGAGCCGCTGGGGTGGAGCAGGGAATGGACAAATGTCCACCGCACTCCTGAATCACTGCCTATGGACATCGGTGGCAGACATGTGCAGCGATTCGTGGGAAGGGTGGGAAGAAGTGCTGCCTTAGCCAAAATAAAAATAAAAATTGCCCACGGTGACAAAATGATGGTGCCAGGTTGGTTTTTCGTGTGGTAGTGTGTACCATACTTCGGCCGCGGTGGTCGAAGGCAAGGAGCCACGATGAGCCTCAACGAACCCCGCTACGGAAAGCTGTCCCCTGCCACCCTCGCCGCCCTGACGGCCTGGGTCGCTGCGCGTCCCCGAGCATGCTACCGCCAGCTCGAGCGCCGCCTCACCGCAGAGGCTGACCGCCTGCAGCCCGGATGGGACGCAGGGGACTCCGGCGCCGGTGCACTGCACCTGTTGGCCGACCTGCGCCCCGGGTGTGGCTACTCCTGCGATGGGGACGATGGACCCAACCCCGACGGCTCCATCGGCTGCCCCTACGCCGGCCGCCCAGTGTACTGATCGACCCCTCCCTTAGCTTCGCTTACCTTCCTCATCCATCCATCCTCCCACGAAAGGCATCCCATGACCGTCACCGTCGCACTGGACCTCTCCTACGACACCTTCTCCGCCCACGAGTCCGCCCTCTTCGACGGGGCCGACATCACCCACCTCGGAGGCCTCGTGGCGTACCGGGGCATCGTCCCTGACCGCCTCGTCGTGGTGCAGGCTGTCGGTCCCGGCGGTGGCAATCCGTTCTGTCACGCCTCCTTCGTCGATGAGGCTCTCGCCCGGAAGTGGTTCGCCGCCATGGCTGACGACGGTGACCCCGCCTGGTTCGACGAGAACGTCGTCTGACCTTCTCCGGCGCAAAAAGTAAGTAAAATAGGACGGGCCTCCCTGGCGACAGCTGGGGAGGCCCTCCTGCATTTCGTCCCCGCCGGCTTCATCTTCCCCGGCGCGCTTCGTACGTACTTCGACTGGGAAGTGTCACTCCTCGTCGGTGGGGGACGGTCGACGCAACAGGACGGCATTTCGAGCGAAGTCTTCCTCCGGCGCCTCGAGGCTCCAGGCGACCTCGGACCACTCATCCGGTCCGCTGCGGCCGATGGTGAAGAACCGCAGGTCGAGCCGCCCACACTTCCGCCGCCGCACCTCCAGTATCAGGTAGGAGGAGAAGCCATTGGGAAACGGCAGGATGACGAGATCGCCTACCTGCAGCTCCCCAACTTTCACCCTTTGGTGCGGCCCAGGGCTCACCGGGCCGCGGATGTCTTTCGCTTCGTCGCCGGCTTCTTCTTCTTGGCGGCTGCCTTGGCGGCCCGCAGCTGGGCCTTCGCCTTCTTCTCAGCGGCGACGACCTCCTTGGGGCGGTTCTTCACACCGGCGGGACGGCCGCGCTTCTTCACCACCGGCTTGCCGTCGGGACCGAGGGCCACGGGAGCCGGCTCGGCGACAGCAGTCGGGTTCTTGCGGGGACGGCCGCGCTTTCGCTTCGAGGAGATGGCCACCCCTGCCCGGGCGAACTTGTAGACGTAACCGTACTTCACCCCGTGTTTCCAATTGTCCGTGGCGAACTGGGACATTGCTGGATCCCACAGGTTGACCTTGCCGGTGACGCTGTCGACGCTCTCCACGAGGTACGTTCGGGTGTCGAGGTACGGGTTGCCGATCAGCACGGTGGCGTACCGCTCGATTACGATCTTGTCCCCGCGGACGAAGAGCGGACCGTCCTTGCTCATCGCGTCGGGCAGGGCAGAGATGTCGGGCTTCGAGGCGGATCGATCCTTGGTCGGCGCTCCGAGGGCGGACTTGAAGTCGGCGGGAAGCGTGTCGGACGGGGTGTCCCAATCCTCACCACTGCCGACCGGGGACGAGTTGATGACGACCTCCTCCATCGCCTCCGGGGCGGTGGACTTGGCTGCCTTCGACGCGGACTTCTTCGTGGTTGCCTTCATGAGATCATCCTATCCCGCCACGTGGCGGCTTTGCACCCGACGCAGAACAGTTACGAATTCAACCGGCTACCGGGGCAACCTTGCGAAAGGTGCCCATCCGCAGCACCGCCGTGGCACCCGTGTCAGGGAAGACGACGGGCACCACCCCGACGGCGGTGGCGTACTCGATGTCGTCGGAGCCTGCCCACTCCCTGATCAGCTTCGTGTAGTCAGGTCCGGTGGCCACCGCCGCCCGACCGCCAACGTCCAAGAGATCGCCCTTATTGATGTATGCCATGTCGTTCCTCCTCAGGCGGCCCAGTGGGCCGCGTCAATCCACTGCACAGTGCCCTTGGCGTCCTTGACGCCGACCCGGGCATTCCACTTGCCGTAGTACTTGGAGACCCCAGTCCAGAACACCTTGCCGGTGAAGCCCGCCACGGTGACGGTGGTGCCCTTCTTCGGGCAGTGAACCAGCTGGGCCTCGGCCGCAGCCTTGGCGATGGCGGCCTTCGCCTCGCGCTTCGCCGCGGCGGCGTCCTTCTTCGCCTTCTCGGCGGCGGCGATGCTAGCGCGCTCCGCGGCGACCTTGCGAGCCTCCTCTACAGCGGCCGCCACCCGGGCCGTGTGGTACGCCTCCCAGGCGGCGAGGCTCTCGATCATCGCCGGCCCACCGTGGAGCAGTTGCATGTCGAAGGAGTCGACCGTTGGGATGAGCGAGTAGCCGTTGCGGTCCGAGAAGAGGTTGGTGCAATCCACCCAGGCGAACTGCTCGTGGACCTCGAGGTCACGGACCTTGTCCGCGTCCCACTTGAGGGCATCGATGTAGGCGACGGTGCGACCGCCGGCGTAGTGGGCATCGCGGGCAGGAACGCCGCGGGTACCGAGCCAGACGAGGGCCCAGGTGCAATCCGTCGACCGGTGGTCCGAGTAGTCGAGCGTGTCCGACCAGTTGCGGATCTCCGTGGTCTTCTCGATCCGCAGGACGCGGTGCTGGAAGAAGGCCTCCGACGTGGAGGGACCGGGACCGTAGGTGTAGCTCTTCTTGATGATCGGCATGGTTCTAATCTACCAGGTTTTCCTACGGTCTTGCACCGAATTCGGTGTTGAAAGTGCTTTTCAACAGTGCCTGGGCAGCCAGCGACCCTGGATAGCCGGCTGCCCAGGCGCAGGTCAGGCCTGTTCCTTGACGAGGACGCGGAACACCTTGGCGCCCACGACGACGCGGAAGGCGTAGGGGTTGGTGGGGTCTGCCTCCACGGCCGTGACGCCTGCCTCTGCGGGGAAGCCGGCGGCCGGGTCCATCGCGGCGCTGCGGATCGTGTCGGCGATGATCTTGCGGGGATTCACGTTGTTTGCCATGATCAGTATCCTACCTCGTTGGGTTGCTGGTTTGCACTGAGTCAGCGATTCGCCATGCTGTTGCGCATGACGTCGAGCAGAAACACGAGCCCGTACAGGGTACACATGAGAACGATGTTGAGCGCTGTGTTTGCCATCGTGAGACAACTATACCCCATACAACCGACGTTTTGCACCGCAGGGCCGACGTCAGACGAAGTCATCGGCCTCGGAGGCCACGAAGTGCTTGCCCTGCTCGGACATCGCGCGGGCCGCCCAGGGCTTCAGCTCCACGCAGCCGACGGTGCCCTTGAACCATGAGAGGGGCACCCAGTAGGTGCGGCCGCTCTCGGCGCAGCGCAGCTGCACGGCCTTGGGGGTGCGCCGCACCTCCGTGACGTAGTACGTCAGCATGGAGCTGAACCGCGCTCCCGGGTGAACGTCCCAGGTGAAGGAGGTGATGGTGGCGGGGGTGGAGGTGTGCGTCGTCTGCATGGCGATCGGTCCTTTCCGTGTGAGGGTCCGCGGGGCGGCGGGATGCCGCTCCATCATGATACCAATATACCCCCTGGCCTCGAGGTCTTGCACCGCAATTCAAAAATAATCAAATTCACCGATAATTGTAACAATTTTGAAGAATATTCGTGAGGCGGTGTAAAGCCGCCGGAACGTGGTATAGAGTGGTCTCATGAAACGCCGCAAGCCGAGAAAACCTCGCAACGCAATTGCGTTGGGCATGCTGCTGACCCGCAAGGGTGGGCCGATGCGCCACCGCTCCGGCCGGCGTCCCAAGGATGCACGTCACGATCCAACCCGAGAAGAGAACTGAGGACACCACATGGCTGTGTACGAACCCTGTCGCTCCCTGAGCATCTCCACGAGCACCTGCAGCGCATGCCATCGCAGGGGCATTGGCACCCTTCTTCAGCCTGAGACGGAGGGCGGCGTCCCGCACTTCGTGTGTCGCTTCTGCGACGCAGCTGCCTTCGACATCGCTAGCGAAGCTCAGAAGGAAGCCTACATGGACGGTGCAAACCTGTCCCACCGCGAGGTACACTGATCACATGTTCAAGCCCAACCCCAAGAAGCAGGTGGAGCTCAAGTTCGTGGAGCTCTTCGGTCGCGGCCACAAGCTGGAGGTCCACGGCACCCGCATGACGCCGGAGGAGTGCCGCCGCCATGGCTACCGGTGCACCACCCGAGATGGGCTCTACGTCGCTGAGCTCTTCGTTGACGGCGAGCTTCTCGCCACGGCGACGGACCGCGACTGGCGGCTCTCCTACAAGAAGCTGAAGTTCGAGGTCGAAAAGATTTTCGCCGACGCCACACTGTCGGTGTAAAGCTGTCGGACCTCCTGGTATATCTATAGGACAACCTCTCACCAAGGACTCGTACGCATGACGACGATGAGCATCAAAACCTTCCTCAACGTGGCCACGAAGCTCCCTCGGGACTCCGTGCTCCTCCGCGGCCCTCATGGCATCGGCAAGAGCCAAGTGGTCCGTCAGGTGGCAGCTGCTGTGGCCGCACTGGAGGGACTTAAGTCCTTCCCGGTGATCGACCGCCGCCTCTCCCAAATGACGGAGGGCGACATGGTGGGCCTGCCGTCCACCGACGGTGAGGTGACCCGCTTCAACCCACCGGACTGGTACAAGCGCGCCTGCGACGAGCCGGTGTGTCTCTTCCTCGACGAGCTGAACCGCGGCACCAACGAGGTGCAGCAGGCCGCCTTCCAGATCGTGCTCGACCGCGAGCTCAATGGCTGGAAGCTGCACCCGCAGACCCGGGTCTACGCCGCCGTCAACACCGGTGCCGCGTACACCGTCAACGACATGGACCCGGCCCTCCTCGACCGCTTCTGGGCCATCGATCTGACGCCCACCGTGGAGGACTGGACTCTCTGGGCCCGTGCTGACGGCGCTGTCCACGACACGGTGGTCGACTTCATCGCTTCCAACGAGAAGTGGCTCGATGCCCCCAAGGACGCTGAGCCCGGCAAGGTGACCCCGAGCCGCCGCTCCTGGGAGCGCCTGAGCCGCGCCCTCGTCACTGCCGGCGTCGCTGAGGCACCCAACGATGCCCTCTTCTACCCGATGTGCCTCGGCTACGTCGGCACGGAGGCCACCATCGCCTTCCACTCCTTCGCGAAGACGATTGAGAACCAGGTCACCGGTGAGGAGATCCTTCGCGACTACGACAAGGTGAAGAAGAAGGTGGCGAAGCTCGGCCAGGAGAAGCAGAACATTCTCATCGAGAAGGTGGCGGACTACGTCACGAAGTCGCTGAAGTCCATCGACGATTCTCAGGGTGCCAACCTCGGCAAGTTCATGAAGGACCTGCCTGGTGAGCTGCGCGTCTCCGCCTGGTCGAAGTTGACCGCCAACGGCTCCGAGAACCTGGCTCTCTCGAAGCAGGTCCACAAGCACTGCGTCGAATCCATCCTCGAGGTCTTCGGCGTGGCGCAGGAGGCCGCCGCCAAGGCCACTGCGACGGCTCCTGCAAAGAAGGGCCGGAAGTGATGTAGCCCATGCGCGAGTTCGACGCCAACCTGTGGCGGGCCCGTTCCTGGGCCCGCTTCGAGCGCGCCATCCAACAGGGTGGTGAGCAGCAGCCACTTGAGAAACAGTGGTTCGAAGAGGTGCAGTGCATCACTGACATCGGTCTCCTGGTAGACTGGTGTGCCTCTAGAGGTCTCGCTGTTCTCTTCGGAAAGAAGCAGAACGGCACCTACGATTCGGTGGGGAAACGCATCGTCATTGCGTGCCATGCCAGACCGAAGCGACAGTTGGCGTACCTGCTACACGAGTGTGGGCACCATCTCATCGGCATGAAGGAGCACCACCAGCGATTTGGCATGGGTTATCCACAGACAGATCCGGAGGTGCGTCGTACCTTCCTTCATAGGGTATCTTGTCTCGAGGAAGAGTTGGAGGCGTGGCACAGAGGCTGGAAGCTTTCGCGGCGACTAAATTTGTCGCTGGATCGTGCAACGTTTGACACCATCAGGTTAGAGTGTATCAAGTCCTACATCAAGTGGACGCTGCAACGCAACACACGGGTTGAGGAGGTCAACGATGATGAATAATGAGGTCAACAAGCTGCTGATGTCGACGATGTGGCTGACCCTTGGCATCGCTCCGCTAGAGAAGACGCAGTTGGACGTCAACAAGATGTTGGCTTCACTACCGCCTGACGAAGCACGTGTCATGCGCCGAAAGTTTCGAAAGTTGTGGCGTCGCTATGCGAAGCTCGACATGAAGACAGCGAAGCGGGCCATGCAGCGCAACGCTGTCATCAACTCCATGGGGCTGAAGGTGGACCATCCGGACTTTGGATCTGTGCCACAGGTTCCAACGCGCCGACAGAAGCTGAATCGCAAGCGTCGGGTGGCCAACGGCCTGCAGAGGGAGCTCCTCAACGGCTCGACTGGAATTCTCGCCGTGGCTCAATCCCAGAAAGGTGGGAAAAATGATCCGCGTTAAGTTATGAAAAAGCTTCCTCCTGGTGCAGCACGACGGAGGACCTCGAACGAGGTTAAACATATAAAGTCTGACGGACGCCGATGCATCACGGCGAGACATATTATTGAACAGAGCGCTTACCTTAACGCTCTGAGGTGAAAGAGGGTAGCCGTCGCGCTGCCAGTAACCGCAAAACTCGGGAGGGCCTGAAAGGGTTCCTCCCGAGTTACTTTTGTCGACCAGAAAATACTAAAAAACCCGGGTGGTGAAACCCGGGTCTCAATTATGAGAATTAATCTCAGAGAATTGGAGTGAAGTCAGAGAGGCAGCCAGCCATGTACCGGGTGTCGCCGACAAGGAATGTGTGCCTCGAGACGCGCACCGTGTCGGTCGCCCCACGACCGCCGCGCTTCTCCTCCTCAACTCGAACAGGACCGGTGTAAATGGCGAGGGTCATCGGCGGCACCTCGATCATTGGTGCGTAGTGCTGCGCCACCAGGTAGCTAAACTCATGGGGCTCAAAGTGGGTGGCCGGCCACTGGGTGTCGCGACCCAGTGGAACTGACGTTTGCCACATGCTGCCGACGATGAGGTGCTGTGACAGCATAGCGTACAGCTCATCCGATGTGTGATCGGTGTGAAACGGCCGCGGCCGCAGCTTCGGTCCGGCCATCATCGTTTCAGTCTTCCACTGCACCCTGCCTTTGCGTTTCATGATACTACTATACCTCACGTCGGTGCAGCGTTACACCGACGCCGTTGATTGTTTTCGTAGTTGATTACTTCTCGAGCAGCTGCAGGATTCGGGACCATACCCCGGGGTAATTTGCCTGCGACAATCGACTCTGATTGACGCGCACCCCAAGGGACTTCGGCAGGGTGTCGACGTCGAGCAGCCCAGCGGACTTCCAATCGGATTCTCCGCGACCCAGCAGGACAATTCGCCCAGGATCGCTCATTGCGTCCCCTGCCAGCTGGATCGACAGTTTCGAGGTGGAACAGAAAGCGTCGGACGACCACTTGTAGGACGCCCAAGCACCCAGCTCCAGGATGGCGCACTTGCGCGAGATGCGGCGCCACGCAGCCTCCGACTCTTCCCCCTTCGACGTCAGGTGGCGGTGTAGTGCAGCGAATGCAACCGTGGCGCACCACGGATCTGCAGCCCGCAGCTTCGGATGCAGCCACGGATTGGGGTAGTCTTCGTCCCACTGGCCGGTGATGTGGTTGGTGACCCGGTGCGTCAGCTCCGGATCAGTGTAGGCTGCGTCGAGGTCCTCGGAGAATGCTGGGTTGAGCAGCAACATGAGGATTGGCGCCGACCAGGGGTTGCCTGACCACTGACCTGGAAACAGCGGCCGCCCACCGAGGGTTCGATAGTGAAGCCGCCGCCCATCGCCCACTGGGAGACGAGAGTTGGTTCTGTCGATCCGCACCTGATCCTCCAGGGAGATCCACAGGCCGTTGGGCGACATGCCCCGCGTCCACGGCGTCGTTGTCATGCCAGAGATTCCTTAGGGATCCCGAGCCAAGCGTCGATCTCCCGCCGCGCCGTCGATTCGAAGATCTTCGGGGCGCAGGGTCGGCACAAGAACATGACGGGCTCACCGTAGTGGTGCAGCATGACACCGGGCACCTTGGCGCCGCAGTCGTCGCAGGTGCAGGTGGTGATGTGATCGCAGCTCTCAGGCATGTTGATGTTTCCTTCTTGTGTGATTCAGGCCGTGCAGATGATGTGACCGTCGTCGTGGGCAAGCACGACTCCGTTGTGACCGTTGCGACGGAGATTGCGCCGCAGCTCCTCGAACCGCGCCTTGGCACGTGCGAGCGTCTTGTAGCTGCGGCGATCGGACGAACCATGGATGGTGTCAGAGACGTAGACGACGTACTTAGGTTGCATGGTCTCACCTTGTTCTTTCGGGGTTGAGCTTTGCATCACCAGTCACCATAGCGTGAGGAGAAAGCGTTCCCCTCCGGTTCACTGTGCACAACACGGGCCCCCACCGCGCGAGCCCACCAACGTACGCCGTTGGTGCCTTCCACGTAGAGCTGGTGAATGACGTCGCGATCGTCGACCTCGAGGACGTAGAACTTTCCCCGGCCGAGGCCGTTCTCGGGGGCGAGGGTGACTGTGTCACCAACTTGGATCTTGCTCTTCATGGTCTTAGTATATCCTTTCAGCGACGAACCTTGCACCGACCTCAATCGGTCCACAGGGACAGGGCACAGTACCGGCCGTCGGGCAGGTTGCCCTCGTAGTTGAGGGTCACGACGCTCTCGCCATCGCTGGCGATCTCGACGAACTTGAAGACCACCACCTTACCCGTACGGTGGCTGCGAACCGCGACCTGATCCGGTGCGTAGCCGGACTGCGGGAAGCCGGGGTGATCGCTGATGCGACCGATGGCGTCGCAGGCGCGACCGTTGGACCACTCGAACTTGGAGCCGTCGAGGATGATGGGGATGGTGTTCATGGTCTTAGTATATCCTTTCAGCGACGAACCTTGCACCAAGTTTGGTGCTTTTTCAGCGGGCAATCACCCAGCTGTTGAGGATGCGCGAGGCTGCCATCACCGTGGCCGAGGTGAGGAGCCCATCGCGGCGGGCGTCCATGAGCGCGGTGCTCCACCCAGGGACACCATTGAGGTAGCGCCCCGCGGCGAGCCAGGCGGTGTCCTTATCCACACCGGCCTCCACGAGGCGGTCTGTCAGGCGTGCGAGGAGGTTGTAGGGCACGGCGTCCATGGTCTTAGTATACCCCACAAGCTGCATGCCTTGCACCGCTTTCGTTATTGAAAGTGCTTTTCAATTACACTGTGGTTGAAATACACTCGCGATGTAATTCCACTTTGCACCGCTTTCACTGTTGAAAGTGCTTTTCAATTACACCCTGGATGTATGTTTACACCCACGTTGTAAAGTCACGACGTTGACCCAGGAATGACTTTCAGGCCACCACCCTGGGTTACCCCTATCCGACCAACAAAAGTCATTCCTGGGTCAACCTGGGTTGGTCTGTTAAAGTTTTAGGGGCGCTGGCACGGGTGCGTGTGCACGGGTTGTTGAAAGTAACTTTCAATTGCCTGCGGCGGTGCAAGGCCGCGGTTCCATGGGGTATACTTAACCCATGATGACGCAGTTCACCAACGAAGCCGGTCAGCCCATCACCCTCGGGCAGCTCATCTTTCGCACCACCGTCTACGCCTGTGCCACGATCGTTGGAATGGCATGTGCCTACTGGACGACGGTCTTCTTCTTTTGTCTCTGAGCGGTGCAAAGTCGACCTCGAACAAGGTAAGGTAGAACCATGGACGCCAAACACATCGCCCAACTCATCGCCACCTCGGCCGAGCTCCGCATCGTGGGGAAGATCGACCACGAGACGCAGGCCAACCTCACCGCCGGCCTGTGGGAGCTGGCGACCCTGAAGGACCTCCGTGAGGAGGTCGACGCCATCCTGCAGGCAGACGTCCTCCAAATGATTGGAGGGTGACGAGTGCAAAGCTCCCCCAGGAAAGGGTATACTAATCCCATGATGCAACGACGTGTCAATCCGCAGCTTCCTACGCATGACGGCCGCCGCTTCCAGTGGGACGGTGGCGTCGGCTACGCAGAGGCGTCCGACCTGACGCCGCAGTTCTTCGGGCGCGTCTATTCCGACGCGGCCGACGACGGCTTCTACGTTCGCTCCCACAAGACGGGCGTCAAGAAGCTCTTCATCGCCGCCGGCGACCGCCGCATCTCTGGCGACGTCGTTTCGTGGCTCTTCAAGAGCCCCGACGGCTTCGTCGTCGAAATCTTCAACGACTGAGTGCAAAGCCGTCCTTCCACAGGATAGGATGGTTCTATCAGGTGGCAAACGGCCACCGCTTCCCCCAACCCATCGCACGGAGACTCGAATCGCATGAGCAAGATGAACCTCAACGTCGGCATCAAGGGCTTCAAGAAGGGCACCAACATCCTCGACATCGAGGTGCCCAAGGCCCTTCGCGACCGCAAGAAGGTGGGCATCTCGTGGTTCGACGACGCCCTCGGCGGTGAGGGCTTCGTTCCCTCGAGCGTCATGATGCTCACCGGCACCCCCGGCGCCGGCAAGACGACGCTGCTCCTGCAGCTCGCCAACAGCATCACCGGCGCTGGGCACATCTGCCTCTACAACACGGGTGAGGAGTCCCTCTACCAGGTGAAGATGGTGGCGGAGCGCCTCGGCCTGCGCAACGGCTTCGTCGTCGGTCAGGACACCCTCGTCACCGACCTCTTGAAGCACGCCGACGAGCTTCGCAAGAAGAACCCCGGCAAGCAGGTCTTCATCCTCCAGGACTCGCTCCAGACCCTGGACGACGGCAAGTACAACGGCGCCACCAACTCCATGACGGCAGTCCGCTGCACGGAGATGCTGACGGATTGGGCGAAGACCAACTACGGTTGCGTCATCTTCATCGGTCAGGTCACCAAGGGCGGCGACTTCGCCGGCAAGCAGACCATCCTCCACGCGGTGGACGTCCGCGGCCAGCTCTTCATCGATGAGGAGAAGCGCTCGGAGACGTACGGTGAGCGCATCTTCGAGGTGACGAAGAACCGCTTCGGCTGCAGCGGCCGCTCCTACGTGCTCGGCATCGCGAAGACGGGTCTCTACGAGAAGGGCAGCATCTCGGCCTGATCGGGACGCCCCGGCTCGGGACAGTAGCTCAGTCGGTAGAGCAGCGGGCTTTTAACCCGTAGGTCGTGGGTTCGACCCCCACCTGTCCCACCACAACGCAACGTTCAACTCAGGAAAGGCAAGACGACCAGTTATGTCAACCCGTTCGTTCATCAGCATGCAGCTCCCCGATGGTTCCGTCCGCGGCGTCTACTGTCACTTCGACGGCTACCTCGACGGCGTCGGAAAGATGCTCAAGGAGCACTACACCAACCCTGACAAGGTGAGCCGGCTCATCAACCTAGGCAGCCTCTCCTCGCTTGGACCGGAGCTCGGTGAGAGGCACGACTTCGACACGGCGCGGTACGCCAACTCCGACTGGACCACAGCGTACCACCGCGACCGCGGGGAGGAGCTCGTCGTCGACAGCTACCCATCTCCGGCTGACATCAACCCCAGTGACGGCGGCTACGACTACATTTACCTCTTCACGACGAAGGGCTGGTTCTACCGGGCGCGCAGGTCCGATACGTACCTGCCCTTGCCGTGATGCTGCCCTTCAAGGATGAGGAGGATGAACGGGAGGCAGTGCTGCGGTTCATCAACGTGGTGAGCCTCCTTGTCGCTCTCGGGGCCGGCCTGGCCGCATTGCTGCTGGACAATCTGGTAAATGTGGTCAGTCGATGATCCACCGGTGGTTTGAATTAAACCAGGAGGCGGTGCAAGCTTCCCTCAGGACCTGGTAGATTGGTACTAATGAGCAACACCGCTTCATGCCGCTGCGGCCATACCGGTCCCAACTCCACCCACCCCTGCCACGCGAAGGGTTACTCCTGTGGGAAGCCTGCGAAGCAGCGATTCCAGTACGCTGGTCCTGCCTACGTCGCCGGCGTCATGTTGAAGGTCGCTGCCATCGACACCTGGGCATGCGATGATTGCTGGGCAGCCTTCACCGGCGGTGCAAAGTCACACAACAGCGGGGTATAATAGAACCATGAACGACGACGTGAAGCTCTTCATCGTGACGGTGGGCTACTCCTACGACGGCCCGTCTTCCCAGCGAATCTTCCTCAACGAGGCTGCCGCCGCGGCCCAGTTCGAGGTCGAGGTCGAAGGCCTGCGATCCGAAGACCCTGCCGGCGATTACGTCGATCTCACGGGCCCCTATGCCGTCGGTGAGGATGTGGCGCCGTTTGAGCTCAGCAAGCGCATCGCCTACTGCAATCCCGCCGAGGAAGCCCGCGAGGCTGCCTACCAGGCTTCCCTCGCGAAGCGTCGTGAGGCGCGTCGCGCCGCCAAGGCTGCCGCGGCAGTCTAGTTCGAAAAAAGTTTTGAGGGCGGTGCAAGGCCGCCCACCAGCCTGATAGATTGTATGTATCAACGGTCGCGGAGAGCGACCACCACCCACCAACCCACGGAATAGGAGACGGAACATGGACATGCAGACCACGAACTCGAACGACACCACGAAGCTCACGGCCATCGAGCGCGCCCTCGCGGCCGCCAAGGCCCGCAAGGCCGCCAAGGATGCGGCCGGCATCGCGACGGACACCGGCGCGGATGAGACGGCCCCCAAGGGCTCGAAGCCCAAGAAGTCGGAGCACCCCGCCGCTGCGAAGGCCCGCAAGGCGGCCGCCAACGCGGAGCTGTCCGATGTTCAGCGCGACGAGGCCCGCACGAAGCGCGACGCCGAGCGCTCCGAACGCGCAGCTGCCAAGGCTGCGAAGCTCGCTGCCCTCGAGGCGGAGAAGGCTGCTCGCAAGGCTAGCCGCGATGCTGCCAAGGCCGAGAAGGCCGCGGCTCGCGACGCGGCGAAGGCCACCAAGGTGCCGGCCCACATGAAGAAGGTGGAGAAGGCCGCCGCGAAGCTGCCGAAGCTCAACGGCGAGTCCCAGCTGCACGTCAACGACATCGTCGCCAACTTCTCGGCGGACCAGATCGCCGCCATCGCCCTTCACCTGCAGCATCACAACCGCGTCGCTGCGACGGCCCGCGCCGCCTCGGTGAAGCTGGAGAACGGCGACACCGTCCGCATTGTCGGCGGCGACCCGAAGTACATCGGCATGACCGGCACCATCGACCGCGCCCAGCGCATCCGCTGCTACGTGGCCGTCCCCGGGGTCCGCAAGCCGGTCTACCTCTTCACCTCCGACGTGCAGCGCGTCGACGCGGCCGCCGAAGCGGTGGCCGTCTGAGGCCGCGGCGGGACGCCGCCGCCCACCTCCTCGTAGCTCAGCCGGATAGAGCACCGGTTTCCTAAACCGGGGGTCACAGGTTCGAATCCTGTCGAGGAGGCCCATGAAACAACAGCTGCAATCAATCGCCGTCATGGAGTTGCGTCCTGGTCACCTCGTCGTGGCCAACGACGGCACCTCCCGGCGCGTCCTCGCCGTGGATCCGGTCCTCGACCCCCGCGGCGGCACCTACGAGTCCACCACCACGGAGGTCATCGCCAAGCTACAATCAGAAGACGCTGTGGTTCTCGAGCTCTTCTCGGGCACCGTCAACGTCGCCGCTGCATAAACCAGAAACGCCACTTGTAAACCAACAACATCAGAGGATATAATAAACACCATGAGCAATCAGAACCAGTACACCATCAACGCCGACGGCACCATCGACTGCAACATTCCAGGCTACTACACCGCCTACGTGGTGCGTGACGCCAACTCCCGTCGGTTCCTCAACCGCCGCGTCTACAGCGGCCGCATCCGCGGCATCTGGGGCACGGCCGGGGACGCGCAGGTCTTCTCCACCTTCAACAAGGCCCGCTCATGCGCCTCCAACATCAACACCCGTCGCCCCATGGGCTACTCGGCCTACGAGGCTGAGGTGCGACCCATCTTCGTGAAGCGACAGACGAAGCGCGGTTGAGGCCCCGCCGGCCGCAGGGCCGGCGCATGCGCGGATGGCGGAATCGGCATACGCAGCGGACTTAAAATCCGCGGGCCGCAAGGTCGTGGGGGTTCAAGTCCCCCTCCGCGCACAACCGCTTCACGGAACCATAGCTCAATCGGTTAGAGCAGCGGTCTCATAAACCGCGGGTTCACGGTTCAATTCCGTGTGGTTCCACCACGTCCTCGTAGCTCAGCTGGATAGAGCAGCGGCCTTCTAAGCCGCGGGTCGCAGGTTCGAATCCTGCCGAGGACGCCAGTTCGGATGTGCCCCCGCACGGGTACCCGGGCGTAGTATGAATATAATAGCGCAGGTGAAGGCGGCGGTGCGGATCCGGTCAGTAACCTCCCTTGGCCCCATCGTCTAAAGGTAAGGATGCGTGATTTTCACTCACACGATACGGGTTCGATTCCCGTTGGGGTCGCCGGACAATGACGATGCAACGACTGACAGACGCCAACTTCGAGGCTGCACTAACCAGCGCCACCCGTCCAATCCTCGTCGTCTTCACGTCGCGAGATTGTTGGATATGCGCCGCCTTCGCCACCACCCTGCAGCAGGTGGCGCCGGCCGTGGCCCACAGGGTTGACGTGGCCACCGCTGATGTGGACGACGTCCCATCCGCCGCGGCGTACTACTGCGTCGACGGCACCCCACGGTCCTACCTGTTTCGCGACGGGGAGGAGGTGGCCGTCCTCCGCGGCGGATGGCCGGCAGAGGACGTCATAGCCTTCATCACAGACGCCCTGCAGGGGTGGACAGAATAATGCGAAACAATTGTCACATGGTTACCAACGTCGAATTAACAGGGAATATTCAGGAGGTAGATGAGATGACGCAGGACCGCATCGTGTACAGCTTCAGGACGAACGGCATGTCTGTTTGGTCGCCCCGGTGGGACGAGGCAGAGGACGCCTCCCACGCTGAACCGTCCCCGGCGGAGGACGATGCGTACGGCGCCGACGTCCACCACACAGACGCTTGGACCTGCTACCCGGACTACTGAGGAACCACCGATGGACGTCGCAGCGATGAAGGACTATGCCATCGGCGCCCTCGGCGGCCTGCTGCTTGGCGGCGGCGTCAGCCTGCTGCTGTGGTGGTAGGCCGACGGGCCCCCTGTCTCCTGCTGCCGCACGGCGGCGGTGCGACCGGCAGGGGGCCCCATCCTGCAGCTGCCTGCAGGGTCGCAAGGGTGGTGGGGGCGCCCCCTCAAAATGGCCTCAAATAGGGGGCCCGCCCCCCGGGGCTGCAGGCAGACTGTGTGGAGCTTTGCACCGGAGGCGGCCGCTAAGCCCCCTCAAAAATTTCCGGGAAGCTTTTCCCGCCGAAACGGCCGCCCCCCGAAGCAGCCCTTCATCGGCTCTGTCGCCGCCACCTCACCGACCCCTCCCGGCCGGTCCGCACCCATTTCCGGGATCCCGGCTTCGCTGCACCGCCCCACATCCTCCAAAATTTCCCGGGACATTTTTTGCGTCGTGCAGCACACTTTTCCTGCAAACCCGCGGGGGCCCACATATTTACGGCATCGGCGGCAGCTGCAGCCCATCCAGAAAAGAGAGCCACGGACAATGAAGATCACAGCAGGTCGACTGCGCCGCATCATCAGGGAGACGCTTGAGTTCACAAACGACGTGCGCATCCGCAGGGAGTTCGACGCAATCTACACGGAACAGGGCTCCGTCGCCCTCGCAGAGCTGGAGTCGGCCCTCGGCGTCGCCCCAGGCGCCATCAAGCCAGGACAGCTGGGACTCGCCGGCCTGCAGCTCGAAGAGGACGGTGGGATCCTCTACGTCGTCGAAGCGAACTGATCACAGAGGGAGACGTCGCATGAAGATCAAGATATCACAACTGAGAAGGATTATCAGGGAAGAAGTTGAACGATCCGGCGCCGCGACGCCGGCTGCCATCGCCGCCACCATCGCCGACGCCGCTGGCGTCGGCACCCCGGCCGACTTCACCGCCGCCGCCGAGGCAGTGGCAGCGATGATCGACGGCACCTACCCCCTCCACGGCGCCACCCCACAGATGGCCCTGGAGAACGTCCTCGACATGGCCCTCTACGACGCCGGCGGCCTGACGCCGCACGGCGGCGTCATCGGCCTCGCCGCCACGGTGGCGGCCCACTACAACCTGTGAGACACCGACCCAACAAGAAAAGAAAGAGACGACCATGAAGCTAACCACAAGACAACTACGACAGATAATCGCAGAGGAGACGTCCCGAGCCCTGGCAGAGATGCGCGGGGAGGGCGACACGGTCGACCTCGAGGGGCTTCTCATTCAGCTGACCGAGACCCTGGAGGACCTGCCGCTGGGCGAGGCGTCGGCCACCGACATCGGCACCCTCCTCGCGAAGCTGGAAGGTCCGGTCGTACTCGACGCAGTGGCCGGCGACATCGACACGGAAGACGCCCACGCCGGCGTGGTGGCCGCCCTGCGGAGCCTCATCGCCGCACGGGACGCAGCCCTCGAGGCCATCGACGCGATGCGGACCCTCACCACCTGACGCAGCCTCAGACAAGACGCAAGGAAGACGACAATGAAGCTAACAACAAGACAGCTACGACAGATAATCGCAGAAGAAGTGCAGCAGGTGATGGCCGAGTCGACCCTCATGGTCAAGGATCCGGAGACGGGTAAGACGGTGTCGTTCGAGGTGCAGCCCGGCTCGATGCCGGGCACCGTGGCGCTGTTTCTCTTCGTGGGTCGCGGACGGGCCACGGAGGTGACCCTGTCGGCGGCTGACGCCGCAACCCTCGGCGACACCCTGCGGGCAGCAGCGACGGGCAGCTAACAAACAGAAGAAAGACAAGGAAGACGACAATGAAGATCACGACAAGACAGTTACGACAGATAATCGCAGAAGAAGTGCAGCGCGTCATCGGTGAGGCTTCGGGACGGGCACCCTCCCGAGCCGCCGTGGCCCAGTACGTGTGCGACGCCGTCGGCCTAGGCCGGCCCTCAGACTTCGTCGGCGTCGCTGACGTGGTGGTGGCCCACGCTGCAGCCCCGGGCACCGGCGACGCAGTCGACGACATCTCGGACGTGCTGATGGATGTCCTCATGGACATTGACGGCGGCGAGGACGTCGACGGCCTCGGGGTGGCGATGGACATCGCCGCTGCGTACAACCTGGAATGAGTCGATGAGGTGACACATTCGGGCCCCGCACCACAACAGACCTTCGGTCGGCGACCTCGTCTCCTACACCTTCGGTCGCCGACCCACCCTGGGGATCGTCCTCTCCGTGGAGCCGGCGGCCACCTGGGCCGGCTTCACCATGGAGATCCTGGAGCCTTCGGGCCGCAGCATCATCTACGACGTCACCGACGAAGAGGCGACGTCCGGGGTCTTCTTATTGCTGCAGGCCGGCCCGACGTGACGCATATGTATTGACGTGTCACCGCTCACCCCGGGACTCGGGGACCTCATCACCTACCGCTTCGGCCCCTACGGCATGACGACCCTGGGGATCGTCCTCGAGGCGCATCGGCACGGGACATGGCGGGGCTTCACGGTCACAGTCCTGGCGAGCCGCGGCGACACCTTCACCTACGACGTTGGGGACGACGAGGTGGCCCTCGGCATCTTCTCCCTCGTGGCGCTCCGGCCGATACATCGTCCCACACCGGTGTAAGATGGTTCGCATGACCATCATTGACCCACCCAGCCCCGCTGCCGCCGACGCCTCCGCCTTCCGCGCTGCCATTCGCGACGTGGCAGATTTTCCATCCCCTGGCATCACGTTTCGGGACGTCACCCCGTTGCTCGTCGATCCTGGTCTGCTGCGGCGCGCCGCCCGAGCTCTCCGCCTCGCCTCCGTCGCCGGCGGCGCGGAGTTTGGGTCTGTGGCCGGCATCGAGTCCCGCGGCTTCGTCTTCGCCGCCGCTGTGGCCGGTGGTGACGGTCCGCCCCTCGGCCTGCACATCCTCCGCAAGCCTGGCAAGCTGCCGCCGCCCGTCCTGAGTCGCTCCTACGCCCTCGAGTACGGCACCGACGCCCTGGAGCTGCGTGACGGTCTCATTCGTCCTGGGGAGCGCGTCCTGCTCATTGACGACGTCCTCGCCACCGGTGGCACCGCCGCGGCTGCCGTGCAGCTGCTGAAGTCTGCCGGAGCCATCGTCGTCGGGGCCGCATTTCTCCTGGAGATTGGCGGGCTCGGGGGCCGGGCCGCCCTGGAGGCGGCCGGCGTCACGACGACCGCCGTCGTCACGCTGTAGAAAAAAGTGCCCCGCGTCTCTTAATGGGCCGCGGATTTTTATGTGACAACAGATATGTATTGTGCACCATGAAGATCACGGTCGGTCAGCTGCGAAGAATCATCGCAGAAGAGACGCAAAAAGTTGTGTCGGAAGCGTCCCTCGACGGCGTCGACACGTCAGCCATGGCGGTCGTTCTCGATGATTCAGGAACGTCTCGCACCGCCGTGGTCTACGACGTGCCGGCCCTTCGGGCCGCTGTGGCCGCGTCGAACTACGCCGGATCCCGAGACTACATCATCGGATTCGTTCAGGTGGCGGCGCCGCGAGGCGCACCGTGCCGTGGGGCGTGGCAGGTGAAGGGCATCGTGGGACCTGGCAAGATCGTCTACGGTCTCGCCTACGCCTTGTCTCCTACAGGCCTCATCGTGCCGGACAGATCCAATGTGTCGCCGTCAGCATCCAGCGCGTGGAAAGGCTACGCCGCCAAGGTCGGTCGGGCCAACATTCTTCCACTCGACGATGCTGATCATCCGAAGAAGGGTGCTGATGCGTTTCACGACGCCCACCACACCCCTTCTGAAGACGACGACTGCTACACCTCCCACGAGGAAGAATATCTCAATGCGGCGTACAGAGGTCCCGGTGGCGAGGGTGCCCTTCTCGACAGACTGATGGACGCCCACGAATCTGTCATGAACCAGCTGGCAGCTTCGGGCGTCGACGCGTCCGATGTGGAAGGCGAGATACTCGACGGCGGTTACGCCAAGTTCGACGCCTCCATGGGGTACTAAGATTAATCCTCTTTCTCCGTGGCGTACTTGACACCCATTATTGTGCCCAGTATGGAGAAGGAATTCGTCAACAATATTCCGATGAGCGAAGCCCACACGGTGCCGATGCGTTCCATCTCTCTGTTCGTGAAGAGAGAGATGACATAGACCAGCGTGGCCACGGCGCCGACCGACACAACGATTCCCAGGGCAACGTTGACGATTCGGTGCATCAATCGAAACTGAGTGCGCTTCTGCAGGATTGATAGGTCCTGTTCTGCTGCATCCTTTGCTCCATGCGCCGCCTTCAGCGCAGCCTGCAGTGCCTCTTGGGCTGCCTGCAGGTCCCTGTTCTGCACCTGCACCTGCTTCGTGATCTCCAAGCGCTTCCGCCGGGCTGTCTGATCCTTCTCCAAGGATTCTTCAAGGTACTTCTTAAAATCGGCGTCGGCCTCTGCGTCGAGGACCTTTAGAATGCTGCCTTCTAGCCGTATGCCGCGATCCCGCGCTAGCGCAATGAGGCCGGCACGTGTTTCAGGATGTAACTTCACGAGTACACCTTGAACGACAACGTCTTGCTCTTATATCCTGGGTAGTCGGACTTAAACTTTTCAAGTCGTGGCTCTATGTCATCAGACTTGACTATCCAAAACTGCGCCCCGGCTGTCGTCGCCTTTGTGATCTCTTTCTTGTCCGAGGAGGAAGATATGATGCCAATAACGACGCCGTTGCCGTAGATGTGATTGATACGTCGCACAAGCTCGATGCCATCGACTGATGATCCAACAATGTTGAGGTCAACGAAGACGCAGTCAGGTCTCTTCATCTCTCCTGACTGCCACTTCTGACACAGCTTCTCTGCCGCGTCGGTGGAATCGACTGTCATCAGCTGCAACGTGATGTTGAGGAGGTTGCAGGCGTCCTCAAACACGAGATGGAATAGGCTTTCATCATCAACCAACAGCATTGAGTCAAGCATCATTTGAGTTTCACTTTCAGCATGGTACCTTGTTGTAGTTTCTCGCAATCAACACTGAACCCATGCTCGTTCAGGATAGCGATGCAAATGGAGAGTCCGAGTCCCGTTCCCTCCTCCTTCTGTCCCTCGGGCCGCATGTACGGCTGTGAGAACCTTGTAAAATCATCACCTGACATTCCGCGGCCGTTGTCGACAACGGCCAACGTTGAATCGTCAAGCATGAAGATCTTCACATACTTTGTGCATGAATCGTTGTATTTCAATCCATTTCGGATTAGGTTGTCGATCGCCGTACAGAACAGTGACTCGTTGACGGCCACTGTCGGTAACGGATCGATCACAATCTGATCAGCATATGCCGTGGAGCTGAGATAGCTTGTGAGGATTGCCTTCAGGTCCCAGGGTTCCACTTCAAGTGATTTGTTGTCGCGTACGAGATTGGTGAATTCCTTCACGCCCTTGTAGATCTTTTGAGTGTGTGTCAGGCCTTCTTTCAACAACTTAAGTGGTGCTTCCAATTTGTATTTCTCTACGACGTCACGCGGCAGTCGACGCTCTAATGAAGATATTCCACGTGGAATATATGTGTTGATGCCGCTGTGCATGTCGTGCCGCAGAATCTTCGCAGCGTGTTCCAGGTAGGCATTCTTCCTGTTGATGACTGACAACGTCTCATAAATCTTCGTCACGTCCTGGCGGATCGATGTGAAGCCCATCAGGTTGCCCTGCTCATCGCGCTCGGCCTTGATGTATGTGTCGACGTGGTACAGCTTGCCGTCCTTCGACTTGTTGGTCACGATGGCATTCCATATTTTCCCCGACCTGATCGTGACCTGGTACATCTCGGACCAAAATTCTGGAGGATGCGTGCCTGAGTTGACGATGTTGTGGTCTCGCCCCATCACTTCTTCTGCTGACCAGCCAGACACCTCACAAAACTTTCGATTAACGTATGTGATACGACCTTTTGCATCGGCTCGTGAAATAAGGGCCGCGTCGTTCACCAAGTCAAGCGGCAGATCAGAAAAATCATTCACGATTCTAAATAGAACATTGATGAATAACTTTCTGAAAAATTAGAATCTATTTCTTCTAATTCAAACGATATGTATGTGTCATGCGAATTGAGATCTCACAGCTTCGTCAAGTGGTTCGCGACGTCATTGCTGAAGACCTAAAAAATGTTCATTCGAAGCACGAGAAAACAACTGCCGGCTCCGCGGCCTTGCGACTTATACACGACGCACCAGGTGTCATGGAGGCGCTGTCCAACATCACGTCCCCAAAGGAGCTAGCTCACATCATTGAGGCCATCATCGATGCAGTTCCTGTTGTACGACGTGCAGATGTGCTTCATGCGCTAACGATGGTGACACGCCACGAAAAAGCAACGCATACTCGTTGAAGCTTTTTTAGAAATCAACTGTGACTTACAGCTGTCGTTGTATAATTATTCACCACAGGACAGGCGGCCGCGCACATGACACTCACGGTTAAGAAATCTGCAAATTGGTCTATTGGTCAGCGATTCAACGTCACAGGTCAAACTTCAATAATAGCCGGGGCCGGGCCGGCCGGCCCCGTTATCTCTCCCGTAGGATTAGCCCTGTATCTTAATGCTGCAAATCCAGCTTCCTATCCAGGAAGCGGAACTACGTGGTATGATCTATCAGGAAATGGTTACGATGCAACTGCTTACGGCACGCCTACCTATGTCGCGACGCACGGCGGCGGATTCAACTTCAATTCTTCTTCTGATTACTTTGACACAGCACCTTATTTACGTGAGTCGTACGCTGCCACTGGGCTTACAGTTGCAGCCTGGGTTCAAGCTGACTCTTTTCCTTTCGTAGAAGGAATTATGGAAAGAAATACCTGGAGCAACAGTGATGGTTGGGGCCTGTACGTACACTTTTATTCAAAGGTCAATGGACCGAGGTTCGCATATCCTGATGGTGGATCTCCAACCTTATCGACAGGAACACCATACTACCTGGCTTTCACTATCAATACAGCTGGGACCTCGGTGCTGTACGTAAACGGCATACCAGCTGAAACTCGTAGCAGTCAGGGTGTTCCCACAGCATCATCCTTCTCACCGACGATTGGAAAAGGCGATTACGCATGGCCCGGAGATGTCTACGAGATTCACTTGTACGAAAGAGACCTGACAGATAGTGAGATGCTAGCCAATTTTAACGCCACAAAAGCTCGTTTTGGTTTGTGATGCCTGCCTGGGTAGTTGTCTACCAGGGCAGCCGCTGATCCAGCGCTGTTGAAAAGCACTTTCAATAACGAAAACGGTGCAAGACCGCCGTTTCAGGGGATATACTATAACCATGGACAAGGTCTACTGCGTGTTTGCCGGCGAAGAATACGACAACGAGCGGCTCGTGTCCCTCCACGCGTCCCTTCAGGGGGCGTTGGAGGCGGCCCGCGAGCTGGCCCACTCCGGTGAGGATGGCATCATCTACACGACGGCCCGTGAAGGAACTTACGATCACGGCTGGTTCTGGAAGGCCCTGAGCGGCCACTACATCGCGGTGCAGGCGAAAAAGCTGGGCGCCTGAAAAAAGTTCCTCACGCGGTGCAAAGTCACCTGTGAAAGGTATAGATTAGAACCATGGACGAGATCACCACCATCGAGCTCACTAAGGTCCTCCTTCCCACCCCGGAGGCCCAGCTGCGGTACCTGCAGCGC